>Ga0208391_1000436_pt1 | contig 23042 bp, 16 predicted proteins | sample Knorr_S23_td_Bot_FD_185612 | JGI IMG/M metagenome (GOLD analysis project Ga0208391, IMG submission 185612) | Marine microbial communities from Southern Atlantic Ocean transect - Knorr_S23_td_Bottom_ad_3770_LV_A (SPAdes) (version 2) | ecosystem: Environmental > Aquatic > Marine > Oceanic | place... | reverse complement strand
GCTTCTTCTTGCCGGAGGCGATGACCATTGGGATGCCGGTGCGGGCGGTCATCTTGGCGGCGCGCAGCTTGGCATCCATGCCGCCGACGGCGCTGGCGCTCAATGTGCCACCAGCGAGTTTTTGGATGCTCGCATCGATCGTCTCGACAACCGGGATTGTGCGAGGATTTTTTTTGCCAAAGTTCTCCACCAAGCCGTCGACGGTGGTGAGGAGGATCAGCAGGTCGGCCGGGAGCAGGCAGGCAACGAGCGCGGCGAGCCAGTCGTTGTCGCCGAATTTCAGCTCGGTGTAGCTGACGGCGTCGTTCTCGTTGACGATCGGCACGACGCCCTTGTCGAGCAGGGAGACGAGCGTGTTGCGGGCGTTGAGGTGGCGTTCTCGGTGCTCGAGATCGTCGTGGGTGAGGAGCACCTGGGCGACTTGGAGGTCGTGCTTGGCGAACAACTCGGAGTAAGCGGCCATGAGTTTTAGCTGGCCAACAGCGGCGCAGGCCTGCAGGTCGGAGAGGTCGGCCGGGCGCTGGGTCATGCCCAGCGCACCCATGCCGCCGCCCACGGCACCGGACGACACGACGACGACCTCCCGGCCGGCTTGGCGCTGGGCAGCCACTTGGGCGACCAGTTGCTCGATTTGGCCGGGATCGATCTGCTTGCTGCGGTTGGTCAGGATGCCGGTGCCAAACTTGACCACCATCCGCCTGGCGTTTATCAGCCTATCTCTCTCCATCAGACGCGCCTCGGGCTAAAGGCAACCGGCCAATTTGGCAAGCAAAACCAGCGGCCAAGCGCCTGGCCAAGCGGCGAAGAAAGGTTGCCCGGCGGCGGCGGGCGCGTACATTGTGCCGCACGCAAAACCATCGCTTGGCCAAGTTTTCATGAAATCAAAAATTGCATTCGCCGTTGTCGCCGCTTCGCTGGCTGCGATGTCCCCTGCCCTGGCCGATTGGCCCCAGTGGCGCGGGCCGGGTGGCCAAGGCCACGCCGAGTCCACCCAACTCCCCGCCGAGTGGAGCGAGGGGAAGAACGTCACCTGGCGCACCGAGCTGCCAGGGCGCGGCTGGTCGTCGCCGGTCATTCTCGGCAACCAGGTCTGGGTGACGGCAGCACACGAAACCGTCGCGTCCGAGGAGAAGAAAAAGGAGCGCTTGAAAGCCAACACCGGCAGCCAGCCGCTGACGGTTCTCTCCGAGGTGCGCATCCACGCGCTGTGCGTTGATAAATCCAGCGGCAAGATCGTCAAAGATATCGAACTGCTGAAAAAGGAAGCCCCTCAGTGGGTGCACAAGACGAACAGCTACGCCTCGCCGACGCCGATCCTCGAGGCCGGCAAGCTGTACTGCCAAAACGGCTCGTACGGAACGGCCTGTCTCGACACCCAAAGCGGCAAGGTGCTTTGGACCAACCAGGACCTGTGGGTGATGCACGAAAACGGTCCCGGCGGCTCGCCGATCCTCTGGAACGACCTGCTGATCTTTCACATGGACGGCAGCGACCGGCAGTTCATCGCCGCGCTCGACAAGCGCACCGGCAGGCTCGCTTGGCAGACTCGGCGCTCCGGTGAGATGAACAGTAACCCGCAACTGAAAAAAGCCTACGGCACGCCAGTCGTCACCAAAGTGCATGGGCGTGACGTCGTCATCTCGCCGGCGGCGGACTGGTTGTACGGTTACGACCCCGCAAGCGGCGAGGAACTTTGGAAGGTCGAGTACGGCACGCTGGGGTTCTCTATCGTGCCCAAGCCGGTGGTTGGTGATGGCATGGTTTACATCGGCACCAGCTTCATGCGTCCGCAGTTGATAGCGTTCAACATAACCAAGGCCAAACCTGAGATCGCTTGGGCGAGCAAACGTAGCGTTCCAGCCGTCTCGTCGCCGATCCTGGTTGGCAAAGAAATATACTTCGTCAGCGACTCCGGAGGGATTGTCACGTGCCTCGACGCCAAGACCGGCAGGGAACAATGGCGCGAGCGTATCGGCGGCAACCACGGCGCGTCACCGACATTTGTCGGTGGTAGATTGCTCTTCCACAGCAAGGAGGGCGAAACGACTGTGCTTAAGCCGGGCCGGAAGTTTAAAATATTGGCTCGCAACAAACTTGACGGCGCCCACCACGCCAGCGCCGCAGTGAGCGACGATGCCCTTTTCCTACGGACCGAAAAAGCCATCTACAAAATAGAGAAACAATAACCACGCTTGGCGGCCAAGCCGCAACCCGGTGGAAACCACCGTTCATTAGCTCTTCAAGGTTGAGAAAAAAATTCCGATTCTCTGCGGGATTTATTTCCTGCTTGCGATTCGCCACCCTTGAGTGAGTCAAGGAACTCAAAAGACGCGAACGCCCAGTAGGGTAAACCACTCCACAGGAGGCAATAACAGCTTGGGAGCCTCCTTTGTTGGTAGCCCAAAAAACTTTATTTACCCAAAAATATTGACTGACAGGGTGAATGGGCGCACATTTTCGACATACCAGATTTTGATCGTCAATCTTAATTGATTTGAATCACCCAGTAGGAGATGGCTAAACGGCTATCTCTCTAAAAACAACACCAACCAGGGAATGGGGCGGATTTGATTCGCCCCATTCTTATTTTATCTAGGGGTTATTCTTGGTATTGGGAGAGGTAACAAGCGTGGCACACATGAATGGCTCTGGATGGGCTTGCTTTAAGGGGAGGGAGGGGTAAAAACGGTTTACCCACAACGGCCTCGGCACGACGCTTAGCCAGGCGATGAGATTTTGTTTATGAAACTAAACTCCAAACCGAGAGGTGGCTTCACCCTGATCGAGTTGCTGGTGGTGATCGCGATCATTGCCATTCTGGCTGCACTACTGTTGCCGGCCCTGGCCAAGGCCAAGCAAAAGGCGCACGCAACCGCCTGCATGAACAACCTCAAGCAGGTTGGCCTGGGCATGCTGATGCACGCCGATGAGAATGACGACACGATCCCGCGTGGCAATGCCAAGCGTTGGTGGTTCGTGTTCATGCCGTACATCCCGGAGGGCGGCACGGAGAGGGATTTTCGCAACATCAAAATTTTCATGTGCCCGAGTTATCCGCTGCCCAAGCGCACCCCGAATAGAAAACAGGTGATCACCTACGTCGTCAATGCGTGGAAGTTTCGCTCGGCACGAGACAATATTGGCTATGAGCATATTGGCTTCAGCAAGATCACCGACTTCACTCAACCATCCAACTCCGTCTATCTGCTGGACAATGAGGATGGGATTGACAATCCCGGCATCAACCGCCCGATCGTGACCGGGTTTCAGGATTCGGTGACGGATCTAAATGACGTGTGGCAGCCAAGTCATTTGCCTTACGGTGCCAATGGGAGACGCCTCAGCAGCGATCGGCGCATCGCCGCCAAGCGACACAGCAACAAGGGTTCAAACATGCTTTTCCTTGACGGCCACGCCGGTTTTCGTGATTCCAGGCTGATCGACATTGAGTTGTTCCGCGAAAAGAAACTGTAAGCGGGGAACCTTGATGGGGGATTTACAGGCGAAAACAAATCGCGGCTTCACCCTGATTGAACTACTGGTGGTGATCGCAATCATTGCCATTCTGGCCGCCATGCTGTTGCCGGCCCTGGCCAAGGCCAAGGAGAAGGGGCGCGCGACGTTGTGCATGAACAACCTCAAGCAGATCGGGCTTGCCACCATTCTGCATGCCGATGACAACGACGACATGATCCCCCGCGGCGATGCCGTGCGCTGGTATCTGGTCCTGATGAAATATCTGCCGGAGGGCGGCACCCAGCGGGACTATCGCAACATCAGGATTTTCAGGTGTCCAAGTTATCCGAAGCACAAGAGGCGGCAGAAGCCGCAGGTGATTACCTATACCGTGAACGCCTGGCGCTTCAACAGTCCGCGAGACATGAACGGTTATCAGCAGATTGGGCCGAGCAAGATCACCAATTTCAAGCAACCCGCCAATTCAGTGTATGTTGGCGACAGTTCGGCGGGCTCCTGGAGGCCGATCATCACCGGCTTGAATGATCCGAATAACAATACCTGGCTCAATGACGTGTGGAGGCCAAGCCATCTGCCTTATAGCTACAACGGGAAACACCTCAGCAACGATCGCCGTATCGCGGCCCAGCGCCACAGTTTAGGTGCAAACCTGGCCTACCTGGATGGCCACGCCGGTTACCTGGATGGTAAACGGATTGTTATAGACCTGTTCCGGGAGCACAAACCATGACTTATCCCTGACAAGGTGCCGTTTTAGTTCATCCAAATTAGCTGGACCAAAGCGGGGCTTGCTTTTGGGGGAGGGAAAGGTAGAAACGGTTTACACACAATGGCCCTTGCAAAACGTTTGGCCAAACAATGAAATTTGACATGAATCTGAACTCCAAACCAAGAAGCGCCTTCACGTTGATCGAGTTGCTCGTGGTGATCGCGATCATCGCCATCCTCGCCGCGATGCTGTTGCCCGCGCTGGCCAAGGCCAAGCAGAAGGGGCAGTCCACCGTCTGCCTCAACGACCTCAAGCAGGTCGGCCTGGCCATGCTGATGTTCGCCGATGAGAATGACGACATGGTTCCCCGCGGCACCGCCGGCAACGCACGGCGCTGGTGGCTGGAGTTCATGCCCTACGTGCCGGAGGGCGGCACGGAGCGGGACTACCGGAACATCAGGATTTTCATGTGCCCGAGCTACCCCATCCCCAAGAACACACCGAACAAAAAACAAGTGGTCACGTACGTGGTCAACGCGTGGGATTTTACCTCCACGAGGGACACGGTCGGCTACGAGCAGCTTGGCTTGAGCAAGCTCACGGCCTTCAGGCAGCCGGCCGACTCGGCGTATCTGCTGGACAACGAGGACAACACATGGCGCCCCATCGTCACCGGTTTTCGTGATCCGCAGACGGCCCTGAACGACGTCTGGCATGCAAGCCACCTTCCCTACGACTCAAGTGGCAAACGCCTCAGCAACGACCGCCGCATCGCTGCCGCGAGGCACAGCGTCGGCTCGAACATCCTCTACCTCGACGGCCACGCCGGCTACCGCGCGGCCAAGCAAATCAGGACCGACCTCTTCCGCAAGCAGAAGCCTTGAGCCGGCGGCTCAGCGTTTTTTCTTCTTGATGCGGAAGAGATCCTCGGGGGCGCGTTTTTTGAGCGGCTCGGAATGGCCGTCGAAGTAGTTCGAGCTAGCGTTGCCGAATTTCGCGCGTGAGCTGGCGCCCATGTAGAAGGAACTTTTCTCCGTGCCGCCATTGTGGCGGTATAGGACGTTGCCGCTGGTAATGTTGCTGCCGGTGTCGGTCTCGTCGGGGTAGAGGCATGAGTTGAAGCCGTCGATGTCCGCGACGAAAATGGTTCCCGACGGGTTCTCGAGCACGGACAGTTTGAATGTGCCTTTCCGTGGTGTCGCCCACTTGCTGCCGGCCTGAAACTTGGAGTTCATCGCGTAGTTGTAATTGTCCTTCCAGTCTCTGGTGCGTTTCCGCTTGGAGGTGCCGGGGCAGATGAACACGCCGGTGCCCAAGACCTTCGCCTCCTTGCCAAGATACGGCTGGATGACCCGGTACCAGAGGCGTGGCTGCATGACGCCTTTCTTGTCCCTGAGCTGAAACGGCGGCCAGCATCGGGGTACCTCGCCGGTGTCCTGCTCGTACAATACCAGCGCCAGGCCCATTTGCTTGACGTTGTTCATGCAACTCATGCTGATCGCCTTGTCCTTGGCCTTGCCCAGCGCCGGCAACAGCAGTCCGGCGAGGATGGCAATGATCGCAATCACCACCAGCAGCTCAATTAATGTGAATCCTCTCGCGGGATTTGGCTTTGAAGTAGTTGGCTTGGTTTTCATCAGGCGGAGCGGACGACGTCCTGCCCCCGCAAATAGGCCAATTTCTGCCTGTCGTCAATGACCGAAAACAGTCGGCCCGCCGTCAGGCCAGGCGCTTGGCCAGGCGGAATGGCGGACCGGCATTTGGGGATTGTCATGTCCCCGGTTACCGCCCAGATTCCCTGTTGATTGACCATGAAGCAAGTGAACCCATCTTTACGCCCGACCCGGCGGCGGTTCCTCACCGATATGGCGGCTGGAACTGCGATGGCCGGGGTGAGCGACATTGCCTTTTTGTCCCGGCTTCACGCTGTCCCGTCGGCTGAGGCCAAGGTGTCCCCGGAGGCCGTCCAGTTGCTACCGGAGATTGAGCCGACGGTGCGGCTGATCGAGGACACGCCGCGGGACAGGCTGATGGAGGTGGTGGCGGAACGAATCAAGGCCGGGATGAGCTATCGCGAACTGCTGGCCGGCCTGCTGTTGGCAGGGGTGCGCAATGTGGAACCCCGGCCGTCAGTCGGTTTCAAGTTTCACGCCGTGCTGGTGGTCCACTCGGCCCACTTGGCCAGCCTCTCCTCCCCGGCGGCCGACCGTTGGCTGCCGGTTTTTTGGGCCCTGGACAACTTCAAAAGTGCGCAGGCGCGTGATGTGCGGGAGGGCAACTGGACCATGCCGCCGGTGAATCAAAATCAGGTTCCCTCCGCTGCCCAGGCCAAGCGCGCCTTTCGGCGGGCGATGAATCGTTGGGACGAGGAGGCGGCTGATGCCGCCGTAACCGGCCTCGTGCGCGGTCACGGGGCGAATCAGGTGTTTGAGCTGTTTGCCGGGTACGCGGCCCGAGATTTTCGCAGCATCGGTCACAAGGCTATCTTTCTGGCCAACGCCTGGCGCACCCTGCAAACCATCGGCTGGCGTCATGCCGAGCCGGTAATGCGTTCACTCGCCTATGCCCTGCTCAACCATGTTGGCGAACCAAATCCGGCAGAGAACGACTTGGCGCCGGATCGTGCCTGGCGCCGTAACCAAGCGCAGGCCGGGGAGATTCGCGATACATGGCAACACGGCCAACCCAGTGACGATGCGGTTCGGGAATTGGTCGCCGCGCTCCATGCCGGTGGCGAGGAGCAGGTGTGCCGACTTGTCGTGACCCAGCTCAATCGTGGCGTGTCGCCGCAGTCTGTTTTTGACGCGCTGTTTCTCGGTGCGGGTGAGTTGTTGATGCGGCAGAACGGCATCGTCGCATTGCATGCCCTGACCACCACCAATGCGCTTCGATTCATCTACAACACCAGCGGCAGCGACACGACGCGGCGGCTGGTGCTGCTGCAAAACGCGGCTTTCCTTTGTTCGTTTCGAGAGGCCATGCGTGGCCGCGGCCAGGTGCTTGAACGGACGCATGGCCAATTGGATCTGCCGCCAGATGCCGTGGGGGATCATGCGCTTGGCAGCATCTTCCAGAGCGTGGACAGCAATCGGCTTGCCGCTGCACAAAAAACCTTGGCCTACCTGGACAACGGGCATAGCCCGAAGGCGTTGATCACGGAGGCACGCCGTCTGGTGTTCCTCAAGGGCAACGACTCTCACGATTATAAGTTCAGTTCCGCCGTGCTCGAGGACTATTATCAGGTCTCGTCCAAGTGGAGGAACCGTTTCCTTGCTACCAGCCTGTTCAAGCTGCACGGCGCGGGCGAACGCACCAACCCTTTGGTCGATCGAATCAGCAATGCGTTCAAGGCTTGAAGCGATGCAGCCTTCCGGCCGGATAGTATTGAGTTGGGCGATAGCCTCTTTGTTTGTCGCTTTGCCAAGCGCACCGGCGGCAGAGGCCGACTTGGCCAATGGCAGCCAAGCGATCGTTTCCACCGGCAAAAAATTTCCCGAGCTCAAGCCGTTCGACGAGCTGATGGAGGGGTTCGTCCGCGACAACGAGATCCCCGGCGCAGCGCTGGCCGTGGCGAAAGACGGCCGCTTGGTTTACGCACGCGGCTTTGGTCATGCGGACATCGAGCAACAGCACCCGGTGCAGCCGGAATCACTGTTTCGCATCGCCAGTATCTCCAAGCCGTTCACCGCTGTGGCCACGCTGCAACTGGTGGAGCAGGGGAAGCTTAGGCTCAACGATTCTGTGTTTGGCCTGCTTCCGCACAAGCCGCACTTGGCCACGGGCGACACAGTCGACCCGCGGCTTGGCCAAGTGACGATTGCCCATCTGTTGCGGCATCAGGGTGGCTGGAATCGCAAGGAATCCATTGATCCCCTGTTTCACTCCATCGAGATCGCCAGTGTGCTCGACAAGTCGCCGCCCGCGACGCAGGACGATGTCATTCGGTTCATGATGGGATGGCCGCTGGACTTCGATCCAGGTGAACGCTACGCCTACTCAAACCTCGGCTACTGCCTGCTCGGTCGCGTGATCGAGCAGGTTAGCGGACGCCGTTACGGCGACTACATGGTGAACGATTTCCTTAAGCCGCTCGGCATCGAGTCGATGCGCCTGGCCAGGACGCTTCCAAGCGCCCGTGCAGAAAACGAGGTGAAATATTATCCGCAAGGCGAGAGGGTTGGCATTGCCGTGACGGGCGAGAACATCGGCGCCAAGGTGTCGCGACCTTACGGCGCGTGGTCGATCGAGAGCTTCGACTCGCTTGGCGGCTGGATCGCCTCGGCTCCCGACCTCGTGCGTTTCGGCTCGGCGGTGGATGGCTATGAGCAGTCCGGCATCCTGAAAGAGAAAACCATCGCGACCATGCTCAAGCGGCCGGCCAAGGGCCATTTCGGCAACGATAAAGAGGGCAAGCCGGATGCCACACACTACGGCTGCGGCTGGTCGGTGCGCCCGGTGAAAAACGGGAAAACCAACCGCTGGCACACCGGCGGATTGTCCGGCACCTCAACGATTCTCGTGCTGCGGCACGACGGCCTCTGCTGGTCGGTGCTGTTCAACACCAACCAGACGGCCGACGGCAAAAAGCCCTCCTCAAAAATCGACCCGCTCGTCCACAAGGCCGCCGATGCCGTCACCGCTTGGCCAAGCCACAACCTCTTCGCCGCCGATGAGTAAGCTGCGATTCGTATCGGTTTTTTGCTGCGTCGCCGCGCTTGGCCAAGCGGCCGCCGGGCCGGTTGTGATCGACCCCGGCACGCATCACCTCGGCACGCCGGGCTTCCCCGAGTGGCAGGAATTCGAGGGCCGCACGCCCCATGGCCGTCGGCTGGACCTGACATTCGAGGCCAGGAAAAACGAGACGCCGCACACGCTTTTCCTCCGGCAATGGCAGGTGAAATATTCGTGGGCTGTGCTGCTCAACGACCGACGACTTGGCCGACTCGCCACCATCGACACGCGCTTGGTTCACGATCTGCCAATCCCGAAAGGACTGCTGCGCGACGGCACGAACAAGCTCTCCATCGTCGCGCCCAAGGCGACCGACGACATCGAGGTGGGCGATTTTTGGATCGCGCCCGGACCGCGCAAAACGGCGCTTGGCCAAGCTTGGATCGAGGTGAGCGTCCGCGATGCCATCCCATGCCGCATCACGGTCACCGATGAAAAAGGCCATCTCGCCGCGCTCCATTCCGGGAAGACAGACACACTCGCACTGCGGCCCGGCGTGGCGTACACGGGCGACGGCTCAGCGCAGCTTGGTGTGTTGCCGGGCCGCTACACCGTGTACGCCTCGCGCGGGTTCGAGTACGGCGTGGCACATAAACAGGTCACCGTCGCCGCCGGCGAAACGGCGGTCGTGCCGCTTGAGATTCGGCGGGAAGTCCCGACGCCAAATCTCGTGGCGTGCGACACGCACATCCACACGCTGACCTTCAGCGGCCACGGCGATTCCACCACCGAGGAACGCATGCTCACGATCGCCGGAGAGGGCATCGAGTTGGCGGTGTCCACCGACCACAATCATCACGCCGATTACCAACCGGCCGCCGTCAAGACGGCGACGTCGCAACATTTCACCACCGTGATCGGCAACGAAGTCACCACAAAGACCGCGCACTTCAACGCCTTCCCCATCGAACCGGACAGTCCGCTGCCCAACCACGAGCTGAGCGACTGGACGCAGTTGATGCAGGCGATGCGCGCGGTGCCCGGCGTGCGCGTCATCACGCTCAATCATCCGCGGGATGACCACACAAGTTTCACGCCGCTTGACCCGGAGCATTTCAACCCGGTGAGCGGCGCGCATCTGGACGGCGAGCCGTACACGTTCGACGCACTGGAAGTCGTCACCTCGGCCGCGATGCAGTCGGACATCATGCTGCTGTATCACGACTGGTTTGCCATGCTGAACCACGGCACCCGCATCGCCGCGATCGGCTCGAGCGACACGCACGACGTGAGCCGTTTCATCCTTGGCCAGGCGCGCACTTACGTCGTGTGTCCCGACGACGCCCCGGCCAACATCGACGTGGCGCGTGCGTGCGAAAGTTTCCGCTCAATGCGCGCCTACGTGAGCATGGGCTTGCTGACCCGGATGAGCGTCGGGAAAAAATACACCGTCGGCGATCTCGCCACCGGACTGGGCGACACATTCGAGGTAACTGTGAACGTGCTCGGCCCGTCGTGGGTGCGGGCGGATCGCGTCGAACTTTACGCCAACGGCCAACGCATTCGGCAGCGCGAGATCACGCCCGGCGCGGCGATCGTCAAGGCGAACGTAACGTGGCACTTGGCCAAGCCGGCTTACGATTTGTATCTGGTCGCCATCGCAACCGGTCCTGGCATCGATGCGCCGTTTTGGGACATCCCCCGGTCGTATCAGCCAAAGTGGAAGCGGCATGTTCCACGCGTGCAGGGAGCCACCAACCCGATTTGGATCGACGCCGACGGCGATGGCCAACACACCCCGCCAAGAGAGTACGCGCGGCGGGAAATTCAACGGGCCAAAGGCGGCTTGGCCAAAGTCATCGCGGCGCTCAAGCCGTACGACCAAGCGGTGGCCGCGCAGGCGGCGAGCCTGTTGCACGAGGCGGGACACGACCCTCGCTCCGGCCCGCTTGGCCAAGCGCTGAAGCCGGCCGCCCCGATGGTGCGCGCCGGTTTCGACACCTACGCCGCCACCCTGCCCGCCGCCAAGGAGTGAGAGACCTCTTGCTTATAAAAAAGCGCGCGAATCGCGTTGGGGCCGCCGTCGTCACCACAAGGCCAAGTCACGACCTTTTATAACCAACTACAACCAAGCTGCCATTGCCCCTAAGAAGCAATAAAACAAAAACCCCGACCGCTTTCGCAGCCGGGATTTTATGTTGAGCAATGAGTAAGAACTTTTCTGTTGACAGGATTAAAGCTCTACCCGCCGGAAAAAGTATTTCAATAACACAGTAAACGCAACGCATTAATTCAAAGGCACTATGGGCGACTATTTCCTTTCCATGCGTAGCGTTCCAAGGCCCACTGTAAATCCCGATCATCCTTTGGGCCTGCCCAAAAAAGTTGACTATTGTCTCCCGAGGCCTTTTTGGTGGCAGCCTCAAGCCACTTGTGATTTTCCGCGTGCCCATCGGCGAAACTGAATGTACTCGAACCATTGTGCCAAACGGCCACAGGGTCTATCCATGATTTGGATTCCGGTTCAATTGCCCAAGGGCCAAGGTTGGCTCCGCCGAATCCACCAGCGTATTTGGTTCCTTCTTCTACAAAGATGTATTTGTTGCTGGGATTGATGATTTGGGAATATTTGGTGATATGCTGCCGCATACCTGCGGCCCACGAAGTATTTCCAGTATTGTTCAGACCTCCGGCCTTCGCATAAGAGTCGAACGTCCGTCCTTTGCCCCACTGAAGTTTCGTTCTTCCATCTCCAGGACAGTTATACACATCGTGAGAGGTCGCATATCCCCATAGTGGTCCCTTTTCCAATTGGCCCTTGATGTAGGTTATGGCTTGGTCGGTGTTTTTGATATAGGCAGGTGGCCATGGCCAATCGACGGGGAAAAACATTCCGCCGATCGGGAGTTGTCCCTTGTAAATGGTCGACATCATGTCCCCGTCGTTATCGTCTTGATACATATACCAGGCCAATCCGATTTGTTTTTGGTTAGATTGGCAGACTGCACCGGTGGCGGTGTTTTTGGCCTTGGCCAAGGCTGGGAGTAGCAGCGACGCCAATATGGCAATAATCGCGATGACCACGAGCAGTTCAATCAGGGTGAAGCCGCTTGGTTTAGCGATGGGTTGGGTGGAGGGTATCCTTTTTTTCATGGGTCGGTCTGAAGTGTAAAGATGCAAAGTAAAAAAGCAAGTCGTAATCGCATTGCTATTAAAAGTCTTTTTTTCACAAAAAAGAAACAAATTGATTATTTGCTGTTAATATTAATACTCCTCTCTGTTCACTTCTGTTGATTTTTTAGATATGGGTAGACCGAAGATAGAAAATAAGAAGGAAACCAAGTCGTTCCGGGTGGATCCGCACTTATGGAAGTTGGTTCAAGCGGAGGCGAAATCGTCTGACAAACGGCCAACGGATGTCATCAATGAAGCGTTGGCCCTGCATTTGGGAGGTGTGATTCGCGGTAAGTTGGACTTGGGCAATGAGAAACTGATTCAGTTTTTAACCCGACTGGATGTGGTGACGGAAGAGTTGGGCCAGATGAAGGGAGATTTGTCTCATTTTGAATCAAAGAGTCGAAAACGAACTACGTGACATTCTTAATGACCTGGAGAACCTGGGGCACGGCGAGGATGAGTTGATCTCAGCTTGTCTGAAACAGGATGGTATCCAAGTCCGACGCCGGAGGTTTGCTTACTGGGCTTTGATTCTCGGGGTGTTGATAGTCTGTATTTGTTGTTATGCGCTTTACCATGCGGGGTCGCGTTTCGCAGACGATTTGCTGGTCACGGTGGAGCGTGACATCCCGGCGTACATCGGCCCGAGCGGTACGCTCTGTTTCCCGGCGCAGGTACAGGTCAAACATGGCAACAAGATCATTGAACGCTGGCATTGGGAATACGGCGAGTACGGCGAACTAAACAACTTCATCCAGCGTTTTACCGTGGTGACGAATACTCTGCCACTTACAGTCACTTGTTATCGGCAGGCGAAAAAGTTTGTCAGATACAATCCCAATTTGAAACCCATACCCAAATCGATCGTTTGGTCGTGCGTGGTGGATACCAGCATTCGCTATGGTGTGGTGGATGAGCAAAGCCGCAACCACGGCCTGTGGATTGAGTTTTTGGAAAACCAACCGGCATCGGCTGAACTCTGGAATCACGGCCACCAAGTCGGCTTGGCGAAGTGCAACGCTGATGGGGAGTGGAGAAAGCTTGTGAAGGTGTCTGAGTTTGAGTTGCCAAACGATCCAGTCGCGAGTTGGAGTGAGATCAACGAGGGTTACTACAATCTTAATTATGCCAAGACCCTTGTTAGGGTGGAGCACGAAATGATCCGACACGACTTGACTTTAGCTCTGTTGTTGAAACCGTTGCTCTCGAATAAAATTGAGTCGGATGAAAACCGATTGGCCAAGCACGGAAACTGAGCCTCAACGCTCGACCGGCCGGTAGGTGCGCTTGGCATTGGCCAGCACTTCCTCGCGGGTGAACGGCACTTTTCTCAGCTTTTCCTCCGCAAACAGCGGTGCTTGGTCGGTGTGATGCGGCGAGTCGGGGTTGCCGGGGCTGCTGCCAAACTGGTTCATCGCCCAGGCGTTAAGTTGGCCGTCCTTGTCCCACTCGACGAATTGAAAAAAACAATCGCCGGCCACCCCGGCGAGCGTGCCGTCATCTCGCAGTCGCCCGTAGATGGCGCGCAGCGTGTCGGGGCCACCGCCGAGCGGGAGGTTTTTGTCGCCGCGAACGAGGCGGTTGACCTTGCCCCACTCGACGTCGATCCGGCCAAAGTGTTTGACAAGATTTTCCGAAGCTTTCTGAAGCTGCTCAAGCGTTCGCTCGTGCCCGGTTTTTCGTTTGCTCGAGTTTGACCTTGGCCGGAAGGTCAGCAGGACAAGGGCGGCGGAGCGATTGTCCTTGGTCGTTTCACCGTTCCATTGACGCAGAAGGTCGATCTCTTTTTTCAGCACGCTGTTGCTCGCTTGCGCCTCGACGAAGTCGGCGACTTGCCGGCGCAAATTCGATTTCTCCGAGTAGAGCTTGTCGTATTTGTAGCGGAAGAATTCGTCGTGGGTGATCGACTCGTCGCTGCCGTACAGTTCAACCGCCCGGCGGGCGCGGTTGGTCATCCATTTTTCGATGCCGTAGTTTTCCGGGAACGCCGACTCGTCCGGGTTGTCCCCGCCGATAGACGTCTGGAATGGATCGCTGTTGCAGTTTTGAATGAAGCCGGACTTTGGGTTCTCGACGGTCGGGAGTTCGTCGAACGGCCGGTACTCCGTCCACAGGGTGTCGCGGGTGTTGCCGGGGACGGTGCCGCTCCAGTCGTGGCCATCGGCACGCTCCGGCAGTAGGGCGTTGTAGACGTAAAAAATGTTCCCGTCGCGATCGCCGTAGCCAGTGTTGAACATGGCCAACGCGTGGATGCGCATGGCGTCCTTGAATTCGTCGAGGTTCTGCGCCCGGCCCATGCGGTACCATTGTTCGATCTGCCGGAACTCGCCGATGCCGGCGTAACGAACCGCAAACACCCGCCCGCCAACACGCATCGCTGGCCCGTAGATCGAGTAAAGAACTTCGCGGTTAACCGTCCAACGGAAGTCGCGCCAAAGCCGAACCTCGAGCGGCGCCAACCGCCGCTCCAAGTCGAGCCATTCGCCATCGATCTTGTACTGGTTTTTGTTTTCCGGATTAAGTTCGAGTTTGAAGACGTCAACAAGATCCGGCTGGTTGACCGTGTGTCCCCAGGCGATGTTCTCGTTGTGGCCAAGGAAGATGATCGGCGAGCCGGGGAACAGGCCGCCGTAAATATTTTGCCCCTCCTCGCTGATCAAATGCGCCTCATACCAAGCCACCGGGCCGGTCCACGGCTGATGTGAGTTGATGCAGACACGTGTGGCTTGATCGGCAGAACGGCTTGGACCGACTGCGATGAAGTTTGAGCCAATTGGAAGCTGGTCGGGGTTCAGCACGCTGGCCACAGACGACGGCTTTTCGGCGTCCGCCATGAGCCGCGCAAGAGCGTGATGCAACCCAAACATCATCGGCAGCTTGTGGATGGAGCCGGCCACGAGATCCTGCGGCTTGGCGGGCCATATGTTTCGTTTCAGTTTCTCCGGGTGCCGGCTGGCATAGAGGTTCAGGCCGTCGGTGTAGGCTTGGCAGATGGCCCGGAACTTGGGATCGAGCGCGGCGTATTTTTCGTCCAAGCCATCCCACAGCCGGATCAAGCGCACGTAATAGTCGTTCGGCGCCATCGCCAGCCCCGCCTCGGAGGCCAGCTTCCCGCGCACAGCGAGGAACACATCCTGAATCGTCGCGAAATCGTCCTCGGCGTGGGCGTAGGCCAAACCATGCGCAGTGTCGGCGTCCGTCTTGCCAAGAATGTGCGGGATGCCCCACTCGTCGCGGATAATCTGCACATCGTACTTCGCCGCTTGGCCAAGCGCGGCGGAAAAATCGACCGCCGGCTTCATCGCGAACAACCGGTCAGCCAAGCCGAACGTCCCGCCGCCGACCAGCAGCGCCGTCAACAGAGCCACCGCCGGTTTTCTGTAAAGCGCATCGAGCAGCCAAGCCGGACTAACCAGCAGAAACTGAACGTCCTCCGTGAACGCCGGTTTCTTCCCCTCAATCCCGTGCCCAATGAACTGCCCGGCCCAAGCCAGCACAAACACCGTCAGCGACACGGCAAACAGCGGCAGCGGGCTCGCCTCGACGCTGATGCACAGGACACTCGCGGCCGGGCCGAAGTACAGCATCCCCAGCAGGCTGCCGAACGACAGGAACAAATAATAAACCGATGCCAGGCCGATGAAGACGGCTCCGGCGTTTAGCGTGAACGAAAGCTCGCTGCCGGTCATGGTCGGAATCGGGATTCCGACCACGATCGGCGTCTTGATACACCAAAGCAGCCCCACGAGGCTCAGCGCAATCAGCGGCACGCAGGCGAAGTGAACGAGCCGGTTCGTCTTGTCCTGATGAAACTCCTCATAACGGGCGATCAGTCTGTCCAGTTTTCTCATATTGGGCAAGTCGCTGCTTGATGTCTCCCCGGGGCAGCGTGGGAGGGGCCTTCATCGAAAATGGAAGTTGACATGTGCAGATCGGAAATCATTCGTGAGCAATGCGGTCAGTTTCCGATTTTGAAATCAAGCGTGACGTAGTCGGGAATAAACTCATCTTCGGGGCGCTGAACCCTGTCGACTTCGAACGGTCGCGCGACATTGTTTCCGGCAAGATCCTCGAGACTTGTCCCGATCATTATCCGGTAGTCGCCAACTTTCCATGCTTTGCCCGGGACGAACGCCCATTGCCTCTCGTCGTCCCTGACGTGAACCTGGCCCTCCACGGCACGATTCCCGGCGTCCTCAACCCAAACTAGACGCTGGAGTAGTGCGTGGTCCAACGGTTCGGGAAAATCGAGCGTCAACGGGTTTGTTGAGCCAGCGTCCGGGGCGGTGATTTTCCATCGGGCCGGGGATGGCATTTCCACGTCCGGGGCGGTCACGACAAAAAATTTTGTGAAGCCGTGCTTGAGCGGCGCGCCATTCGCATCCGTCCAGGGGGCGTCAATTTTCAGTGTGTACGAGTTGCCTTCCCGCAACACCGGCCCGTCTTGTTCGCGAGGCAGCAGGCCGCTCTTGATGCGTCCGGGGTCAAACAGGATGGTGAGTCGTGTGCCGTCCGGGTTCCACAGTTCCTCGTCCAACTCCAGGAACGGAAGATCAATTTTTTCGTTCCGCGCATTGAGCAGGTGGATGTAGCTGTAAACTTTACCCTGACTCATCGGCGCGGAAAAATGCAGATAGAATTTGAGCAGATTCTCGGGCAGCGAATTTGCCGTCGGGTAAACCTGGCTTACGATTGTCTCCGGCTTGGCCCTTGGCCTCTCAAGCCGAAGGGTCGCCTCGATGACATCGGAATGCTTCATCTCCGCCAAGCGGTCAGCCGTTTTCCCGCCTATGAGTTGCTTGGCCTTTGAGAGATCGAAAACGGCATGATAATTGACCCCGGCCTGCAGGGGGAATAGCGACTCGAAAACCAGCCGGTTATTCGTGAGCCGATAGGAGCCTTGAACGGGCGGAAGTTCCCTCCAATCCAAGCCCTTTGCGGTTTCGGCATGGATATGAAATACCTTTTTCCAGTCTGCCGGTTCCAACACTCCCGAGTTTGCCAGGCCATCGGCCAGTGCTTGGGGCAGATCGACTTCAAACACCGCTTGGCTTGGCATGGCGGATCGCTTGGCCAAGCGGATCTCGCCGGGCACCTCCTTGGTTTCCGCAGCCTCATCTTGTGTGGGCTTGGCACAGCCAAGCTGCAAAACCAGAATGAATGGACAAATCGCTGCCGCGAAATCGTGCCGGAGAGGCATTACGGGAGTCGGACGGCCTCAAGGTTCAGACTGTCGCCTTCCGTGCCACGAACCACCAGTGCATGCTGGCCGTCCAACTCGGCCAACTGGTAAACCTTCGTCCAGTCCGAGATAGTCTCATAAGGCAAACCTTTTGTTCCACCCCCGGACACTTTCTCGGTGATCCCCTTGTAGTTCCCAAGTTTCTCCGTGGTGATTTTCATCACTCCGCGGCTGCTATTGGCCATCAGCAGGTACTCCTTGCCATTCTTCTTGTAGACAATCATGTCGAGCGGGCGGTTGCGGTTACCCAGTTCCGCGATGGTTTCTCCAACGACATTTGAGCCCGGCTTCAACTCCATCATCGGGATTTTCACGAGTGGCGTACAGGTGTAGGCGGCGAGAATATAAGGATCGCCAGCGATGTCGTAGCTGACGAACGTGCGGACGGGTGAGGACGTTTCATAACGGCCATGTGCTCCGTGAAAAATTCTCACTCCCGTCCCCTTCTGTGAACCTTCAAATGGAAATGGAATGGTTCGCAGCGTCGAGGAAAACTCCTCATTGGATAGTCCCGCAACAATCACCTTGCCCTTGACGAAGGCAATGTCCGTGATGGACTCCATCCGCTGATTCCTGCGTCGGCGACCTGTTCCTATTTCTTGATCGGCGGGGGCGTTTGACAGTTTCGCAACGGCGTGCTGAACATTCTTGAGAGACAAAACATGAATCTTCCCACTGGGACGGACGGACACAACGGCCGCGTTGGCGTTGGCACCCTGTCCGCGTATGACGGACAAATAGGCCAACTGCGAACTGGTATCCACTGCAAGGTCAATGATCCGAACTTGATCCACCGACGCGCCCAGGACAGCCGCCACCTTGGCGTTCAAGCCTTCGACCTTGAAATTGCCGGAGGGGTTGTCGGTCGGCTTGGCCGCGGTCTTGATGGCGATGATGCAGGCTGCCTTGGGATCTGAGATAAACAAAACTCCATCCGGTCCGGTGGCCAGCGGCCCGATGGACTGGAGTTTGACATCCCCCCTATGATAGGGGGCGGCGTCTGTTGTTGAAACGAAAATGGTCGCCAGCGAAGCGGCGAACAAACCGACAATAGAACGTTGAATAGTTTTCATAACTGATGTCCAATAAAGTGAATTCTTCGGGGAGAGCATCGGCAAAAACCAAGGGAACTGCAAGCCCACAGTAATCATGTAATATGGGACTATTAACGTGAATCAGTTGTGATTGAGAAGGGAAATGGCGACCCTCCCAATAGGACTCGAGACTGTTCAAACACCTTTGCCAACTTTCGCCTAAATGCCTCCACCACAACGCGGTAATCCATAAGATAAAAAAAGCTTAAACTGAGGGCATCGCATAGTTGTCACTGAAGCGACTGATAAATCTCCAGCACACGCCCGAGGTCGACGCCGGTTGGCTTGGCTTGCAGCAACCATTCGAGATCTTTCTTTGCCGCACCGAATTGTCGGTTTTGGATGAGCAGCACCGCGCGGCTCCAGCGATCGAATGCGGAGTCAGGCTGCAACGCCACCACTGTCTCCACGTAGCGCAGCAGCTCCGCCGGCGGATTGCTCTCCGGCGCTGCGCCCATCAGGTTTCGTAGCATCCGCAGTACGATATCGCGCTCGTTTGACTTGGCCAGGTACTCCGGCACGAAGGAACGACCGGTGTTGGCACGTACCAGCTCCTCCGTATCAGCTTGACTCAAATATTTGCCACCATCGAACGGATCAATGAACTGTTCCTTCTCATCGATGACGTGCTTGATAATGAAATGCCCGGGCGCACCGACGCCGACCACGCCGTCGATCCCGCACCCGGCTGCCAACTCCATCACCAGTACCGATAATGTGATCGGCAGCCCTTCGCGATCATCAAGCACACGGTTCATGTAGCTGTTGGCCTTGTTGTAGTAGTCCTGACGGCTGCCGTGATAGCCGTTCTCCTCGAACAAATAAGAGATCAGCGTTTTTAGCTTTGCTGCGTCGTCATCGTCATTGGTGAACTTGCCCTTTACTTCCGCAGTCATGTTTTTTAACTGCTGTTCGTAGTAGTCGACATCCACATCGGGATCGTCGATTTTGGCGATCAACAGCGAGGCGCGAAACAGGTCGACTCCTTCGTCGTCGTTCTCAAACAACGCCGCCAACTGGTCGCGAATCAAGCGCCCATGTAGCCGTACAGAGGCGAGACGCAGGCGTGCAGCCTGCTCCTCCAGCCGTTTGGCTTCCTGATCCAAATGCCGCAGTGCCTGACCCGGCTGTTTGCGTGCGTCGGCCAGCGTCCTTTCCTTAAATTGCCCGCCGTTGGTTTGCGCCTCGGCGATCAACGCCTGGCCAAGCGATTCGACAATTGGTGTCGTTTCGTCGTTGACCTGTTTGCCCAGCCGAAAGTTGCGGAAGGTCGCCACCGTGTTGCGGAACTTGGCCAAGCCGACTTTCCCACCTTGGAGCCCACGGTCGCTTGACTCGAAAATCAAGTGCCCATTCACGTGGCAGTAAAAGCGATTCCCTTCATGCCGCAGCTTGAGCGTGTTCCAATCCCCCGGCAAATAGTGGCGGGTGAGTTGCTGGTCAAGAATGGTCCACGAAAACACATTCGCCCCGTCGAAACGTGTCAGCCGCATCTGCCCGGCGGTGGGGTAAAAGCCGTAATGCTTGTTCTCGCCATCGGATGCCCACACCAAGCCGGCAGCTCCGGCTTCGTTCTCAAGCTTAACCTGTACCGACAACTCGAACGACGTCTCTGGCACGGCGCTCGTCGAGAGACACAATGAGCGGCCACCGAAACTTTCCCCCGCATGACTGACGTGAATACTCCCGCCTTTTCTCCGCCAGTGGCCGCCGAACACCGGCGTCCACTCCTTCGGATTGAGCATGCCGATGGTCATCCAGCGCTCGATCGGCACCGGGTTGGGTTTTTCCAGCAGCGACTTGAGTAAATTTACCGGCACGGCAAAGCCGAGATTTTCGGTGACGAGCGACTTCATGTTGATCACACCGTGCACGCGGCCGTGAAGGTCGAGCATCGGCCCGCCGCTGTTACCAGGCTCAATTGGCACGGCTAGTTGAATCATCTCCACGCCGTCGAGTATGCGCCGCGCCGAGACCACCCCTTGCACAAAACTGAAATCGAGACCGTGCGGCGTGCCCATCGCCACCACTGACGAGCCTTGGCCAAGCGCTGACGAGTCGCCGAGCGGCAGCGCCGGCAGGCCGGTTTTGTCGACACGCAACACAGCCAGATCGAGCGTGCGATCCCACGCATGAACGGACGTCACCTTCACTTCCTCGCCGTTGGCCAGGCGCACATGTAAAGGCCGCCCTTCACCGACAACATGCAGACTCGTGGCAATTAGTCCATCACTGGAAACCACGAAACCGGTGCCGACGCCTGCCTCCTCGTCGTCGCGGCCGATCTGCGTCAGCACCACGATTGATTTACGGATGCGCTTGGCCAGACTCTTGGCATCCAACGGCTCCGCAGAGGGCAACTCCTGCGCAACCGACGAAGACACTGAGACAAACAGGCCAAGCGCGGCGCAAAGAAGGGTCGCTTGGCCAAGTGCGGCCCGGAGTTCAGCAAAGTGCATGGCGGACTTTAGCCAAACGCCCCACCGGTCGCACGGCTTTTCCTGCCTCGATAGTCGGGAGAGCATTCGGTATGACTTTCGGCGTCCATTAAGCAACATAAGAGAGCAAGCTGTTTTCACATTTGTGCGTTGATGGTGGTCGAGGTTACTTAAACTGGGCCATTTAAAGAGTTAGTCTGGGCACCTAGAAAGGGCCCGCAAAGCCCCGGAGCGCAATCGAGAGCAGTGGAGTTTTCGCAGCCGCCGCGAGCAGCGCGGCCATTTCCTGCGGGTATAGATCTCAATCGTGGAGTGCTCCCTTTGGCGCGAAATGCCCTCCAGCAGATCAATCTCCTTTGAGAGGTACTTGCTGCGCCCGGGCAAACTCGAAGAGGGTTTTCAGGGTCTTTCTGAAATTGTTAACGCTGCGGGCCGAGAGGTTTAGGTCATTGAGGAAGCGCTGCACCAGCGCAGGGGTGATGCTCCCGATCTCGCACTGGAAGGCTCGCGCAAAACGGCAGAAGGATGAAAAGGGGGAGGGAAAGTGGCGACCCCTACGGGACTCGAACCCGTGTCGCCGGCGTGAAAGGCCAGTGTCCTAACCACTAGACGAAGGGGTCGCTCCGTCAGGAGGCGGGGCACTTTATCGGCTTTCTGCCGTTTGTCACGAAAAACCTGCCGAAATGATAGCCGGCCGTTTTTCACGTGAAGGGCTTGGCTTGCCAACGGCCTAGTGCTGAGCCAAATAATGGGGAGCGAGACTATGCCGTCCCCTGCCATCAACAATGCCAAAATCCTCTTCGTCGCCCTGCTGACACTTGCGCTGGATCAGCTGACCAAGTGGGTCGTAATTCAGAAACTTCCCTTCAATGGGGAACCAGTGGCGGTGGTGGACGGCTTTTTTGAACTCGTCCACTTCGGCAACACGGGCGCGGCGTGGAGCCTGTTCAGCGGGCAGAATTTCTGGCTGGCGATCTTCTCGCTGGCGGCGCTGATTTTTCTGTGGGTGTCACGGCGTCATTTCGGGGCGGAAACGGCGCTTGGCCAAGTGGCGCTTGGCCTGATCCTCGGCGGCGTGGTCGGCAATCTCGTGGACCGCGTGGTGCATCATCACGTCGTCGATTTTCTCCAGTTTTACATCCCGTTCCGCTTCCCCGCCTTCAACGTGGCCGACAGCGGTATCTGCACCGGCGTGGGGTTGATGTTCGTGCTGTCGTTCCAAAAACCGAAGCCTGGGGAGACGTGGGCCAAAAAGGGGAAAGTGCCGCCGGAGTCGCCCGGGCTGATTGAGCCGGACGAGGAATCGGAGGCGTGAGCGCGCCGGCGATTTATCTCACCGGCGCGACGGCCAGCGGCAAGTCGGCGCTGGCTCTGCGTCTGGCCAAGCGCTTGGGCGGCGAGATCATCTCGGTGGACTCGATGCAGGTTTATCGCGGGCTCGACATCGGCACGGCCAAGCCAAGCGCGGCGGAGCAGTCCGGGGTGCCGCATCACTTGATCGACGTGGCCGGGCTCGACGAGCCGTTCGACGCCGCGCAGTTCGTCCGCTTGGCCAAGCAAGCCGAGGCCGCGATACGCTCCCGCGACGCGAGGCCGATTTTCTGCGGCGGCACCGGCCTGTACTTTCGTGCGCTGTTCGATGGCTTGGGCGAAAGCCCGCCCGGCGATGATTCACTCCGGGGCGAGTTGGAGGCAATGCCGATGGAGGAACTGCTCGCTGAGTTGGCGGCGAAGGATCCGGAGGCGTTCAAGGCGGTGGATCGGCAGAATCCGCGCCGGGTTATCCGTGCGCTGGAGGTGATCCGGCTCACCGGCCAATCGTACTCAAGCCAGCGCACCGGATGGGACGCGCCTGACCAAGCGCCGGCCAATCTTTTCTGTGTCACCCGCGAAGTGGACGACCTAAACACACGCATTCACTCGCGGGTGGACCGGATGTTCGAGCAGGGTTTGGTTGCCGAGACTGAGAGCCTGGCCAAGCGCGGCCTGCGCGAAAACCGCACCGCCAGCCAAGCGATCGGCTACCGGCAGGTGCTGGAGCACCTTGACGGCGGGCCGGGTCTGGTCGAGACGGTGGAACGGGTAAAGGCGCGGACGCGGCAGTTTGCCAAGCGGCAGCGAACGTGGTTTCGCAACCAGTTGAACTGCCAGCCAGTCGAGTGGGCGGCGGGGAAGTCAGTGGACGGTTGCTGCGAGCGCCTGCTTGGGATGCTCTGTTGAGGCCGGTTTATGGC
>Ga0208391_1000432_pt1 | contig 23219 bp, 31 predicted proteins | sample Knorr_S23_td_Bot_FD_185612 | JGI IMG/M metagenome (GOLD analysis project Ga0208391, IMG submission 185612) | Marine microbial communities from Southern Atlantic Ocean transect - Knorr_S23_td_Bottom_ad_3770_LV_A (SPAdes) (version 2) | ecosystem: Environmental > Aquatic > Marine > Oceanic | place... | reverse complement strand
AAATGTACTTTCATTAAATGCAAGAATAAATTATGTTCATAATTCTTCAATGGAAATTGAAATTAAAGCAGAAGCTGAAGATATTGTAACCGGAATTCGCACTGTTACTGCAACTGCTTTTGTAACATTTGTCGCTCTTGATCAAAATGGAAAACCTATGACCGTTCCCAAACTATCTCTTAAAACAGATGAGGATCGTGTAAAGTTTGAAGAGGGTAAATCTAGAATGGAAAAACGATTAAAAAATCGTTAAAAATAGAATATCTGATTTCTATAGATTCATTTAAGAACCATGAAAATTATTCCTAGTCAATGTCTGAAGAATCAAAAAATAATGAATGGGATTCATTATGGGGAGAATATTCAAAATCACTAGAAAATTGGAAATCTATTTTTGAACAAATCCAAAATGCCAGCAATGACATGCAAACAAAATTTAATCAAGTTTGGGAAAAAGCAAGTGACGAATCTAGTCCTGAAACCATGAAACTATTTGGTGAAAATTGGCAACAATCTATGACTGATGCAGGAATGAAATCATTCAAAGATTTTGGTGAAAATTGGCAAAAATCACTTAATGATGCAAATGCTTCAGTTTTCAAACATTTTGCTGAAAATTGGCAAAAGAGTCTAAGTTCTTCTGGTTTAGATCAGATGAATGCATATGGTGAAATGATGAAACAATTTGCTCAAACTTGGAGTTCAATGTGGCCAAAATCCAATTAATTTTTTAATTAAATCTATTTTATTTCCAACTAGTCAATTCTTTGATTTTATCTCTTGATTCATCTATTAATCGTCTGATTACAGATATGTAAATTTGAGATACATACATGATTTCTATCTCATCATATTTTTCAATATTTAAAAATGCTGATGCAACTATTTTCTTTTCATTTATTTTAGGCTCATTTTCTTTCTTTCTTTTTACATTTATTATTTCTAAAAATCCTGATGACTGTCTTTTTATTTCAATATCTAATTCTTCTCTTGAAATAATTTTCCCATTTGTTAAATTAATTTTAATTTCTTGATTAAAATCATTTTTGTATCTATCTGCTGCTCTGATCATTATTTTTATTTGAGGTAATGATTGGGTTTTATTTTTGAATTGAAGAATTTTATCCATCAAGTTTGGATATGAATTTTCATGTTCATTATCATATTTCAATGAAAACCATTTTGAAAATTTTATTGCATTTGAATCTTTTTTAGTAGTTGCTTTTTCAATAAATTTTTTTTGAGTAATTTTTCCTGTAATAAATAATCCAAAATCTATATTTGCTTCTTCAAAAATCCCATTAATTATATTATTAATTGAATTAATATATTCACTAAAAAAATAATTTACATAAAATGGATCAGGATCATATTGTTTAATTTGTTTTAAGTATATTTCACATTTTTTAATTTCTTTTTCAATATTCATTGATTTTTGCCAGATTTTGAAATTGCATATTTTGATTGTGATTTTAAATTAATGGATAATTTATTGAAAATTTCATTTACACTTACATCAACTAAATTTATTGTTGCATTTTCTTTAACAATCTGTTTCTCAAATTTCTCTTTAATTGCAAATGAGACTGATGACCAATGCAAAATCCCTTTTAATTGCTCCTCAACAGTTGCATTTGTCGTTGGAAAATTTGCAGGAGCAAAAACAATTCCATTTGTCCATTGCATAGTTGGAATACCTCCACCTGATGACCTTGTACTAAATGCTATTTGTTTTACCCAATCATCAAATTTGTATTCAATAATTTCATGAATGATTAATTTTTTCCACGGTTCAACTGTAATTTCCATTGATAATCTTCATGTTAATCCAATTATAATCTTATTTTTTGGCTTTAGTTTTTTAAATAATTTTTTATTATAAACTAAATTTCTTTGATCTCAGTTATAGTTCCTAATACTGAATCCATTTTAATTATGGCCCTTTTTTCATTCCATCCCAGTGCAACATACCAATCTCCTGCATCATCATCATATTTTGTTTCTAATGTTTTGAGATCCTCTGGTTTTATGTCATATTTTTTAGCAATACCTGAAATTGCCAATGCAATTGCATCTTTTTCTTTTTCTAACCTTCTCTTCATTAATCCTATTCCTGGACTCATGTTTAGTTCTGAGTGTTTCATCTAATATAGTTAATTCTCAAACTTACGCATAATGTTTATTTTTTTAAATTGAATAATTACAATATTTCAAATAGTACTTTTCTAGCATAATAATAAAATGAAATTAATTCAAAAATTTTCAAATTTTCCACTGTTACGATCTACTACACTTGTTTCATTAGTATCTATTTTAGCAGTAATTAGTCCTATTGTAATCGTTTCAGCAGGATTTTGGGATGCTATATCTCATATTCTTAAAGAACCTGAATTCTTTTGGAGTCCATCTCATATTCTAGTGTACACTGGAGTTTTTATGACTAGTTTTGCTGCAGTTTTGGGATGTTTATTATTATTTAGAAAATCTGTACATGGATTATTAAAAACTGGAATCAAACTTGTAATCATCGGTTCTATTATCCAAATAATTTCTGGATTTGTTGATTCTTTATCGCATGATCTATTTGGTATTGATGGATTAATTTCTTGGTCTCATCAACCCCTTGAACTTGGTCTAGTTCTTGCATCATTAGGTGGTGTTTTAATTATAAAAAATAGAGAACATACAAAATTGAAATTATTTCTTCCTTTCTCAATTATTACATTTTTATTTTTTGCAACGTGGTTAATTTTTAATTTAGTTTTGACTTTTGGTCATACCATTCAATGTATTCAAATCTATGTGATATTTTCATCTGGTTGTTCTATTTTGTAATTTTTAATTTTTAGATAAGAAATTAACATTATTACCAATGAACCTACTACTATCATAATTCCTGGAGCCAGCATTTTTAGTGAATGAGTATTTCCAAATTCTATTTGTAAATTAACTGATTTTTCTGAAATATTTGACACTTTTATTGTATATACTCCATCTTTATCAAAATCAAAATATGCTACTGAAAATTTTGTATTAACTTTTTGCTCTTGTATGATATTCAAATTTGTATCTAAAATCTGAACAAAAATATTTTCATCTGTAAATTCAGGCATGTATATTTTATAATATCCAATATCCATTCCTGTGAACTCTAATTTTGATTCAATAGATGATGATTTTTTCAAAAATCCCTCATCATGATTTTTTTCTGTTTCATTAAATATTATTGAGACCCAAATTATTCCAATAATTATCAGTATTATTCCTATTTTCAATACTGGTACTTTCATTTTATTATCTGGTAAATTGTTTGATTAATAAAATAATCTAAAGGGCTCGGAGGGCTTCGATCCCTCGACCTAGCGGTTCGAAGCCGCTCGCACTATCCAGGCTGTGCAACGAGTCCAAACAATTAAGAATTTAACAGGCCTAAATATCTGTCTAGATACTTTGAAAGTTTCAAAAAAAGTTATAGGTGTTGAATATGCAATTAGAGATGTTGTTTTAGCTGCAAGAAAAGTTGAACAATCCGGCATGAAAGTTGATTATCTCAATATTGGTGATCCAGTTCAATTTGGTTTTCAACCACCTGAAAATGTAAAACAAGCTTTGATTAATTCTATCAATAAAGGTGAAAATTATTATTCGACATCTGAAGGTCTTTTAGAATTAAGAGAAGAAATTGCTAAAAAAGAAAATGCTAAGGGACTTTCTATTACCGCTGATGATGTTTTAATTACAAATGGTGTTTCTGAGGGACTTGATATGGTAATATCTTCAATTGTAGAAGAAGGTGATGAAGTACTTTTACCTGGACCTTATTACCCTCCATATGCTTCGTATGTGAGATTACATGGTGGAATTCCTGTAGAATTTTCTGTAGATTTGAATCGTTCCACCCCTAACATTGATGACATTAAATCTAAAATAACATCCAAAACTATTGCAATTTGTTTAATCAGTCCAAACAATCCAACAGGTATTGTATTTAATGAAAATTCACTTAAAGAATTAGTAGATGTTGCAAATCAACATAATCTCTACATTATTTGTGATGAAATTTATGATCAAATAATCTTTGATGACAAATTTGTAGGAATTGGAAAGGTTGCAGGTGATTCACCTGTAATTATTCTAAATGGGTTTTCTAAAGTTCATCTAATGTCTGGTTGGAGAATTGGTTATATTGTATTTAATCAATCTCCTCAACTTGAATCCTTACGAGAACATCTTCCTAAACTTGCACGAGTAAGAATTGCAACTAGTCTTCCAGTACAACATGCTGCTTTAGAATCTCTTCGTGGACCTCAAAATTACATCAATGATTTTGTTTCTGAAATAAAAAAACATAGAGATTTGGTTGTAAAACGTCTTAATGAAATGCCTGGACTTTCTTGCCCAAATCCAAAAGGTGCATTTTATGCATTTCCAAAAATTGAAGATAATAGATTTGGTACTGATAAAGAATTTGTTACAAAACTATTAGAATCAAAAGGAGTACTAACTGTCCATGGTTCTGGATTTGGAGAACAATATGGTGGTGGGCATTTTAGGCTTGTTTATTTACCAAGTCTTGAAATATTAGATTCTGCAATGAATAAAATTGAAGAATTTGTTAGTCAGTAATTCCAAACTGAAAATTTTTCTGGAATTATTTCTATAATACAGTCTGTATCATCAAGTAATTTTTTTGCAGATTTATTTTCTAATGTTTTAAAATATTTCAAAAGTATTTTTTTTGCAATTATTTTTGTTTTGGGTATTTCTAAAATAATATTGGCTAGTCCCTTACCCATTACTCCATATATGTCTGGAGAATTAACCCCTACATCTACACAAAATGACACATGATTATTTTTTTGCAGATTTTTTATTTTTTGACTATTGGTATCTGTTCCTATGTAGATTTTTTTTCCACTATATGAATACCATACAGGTGTAATATGTGGAAATTTATTTTTATCAATAGTGCATAATCGTAAAATTTTTTGTGTTTTTAGAAATTCATCTCTTTTGTTCATATTTTCTAAATCCTAACCCTATCATAAAAATCCCAAAGATTAGCATTGCCATTGAAACTTTTTCATTTGTTATATCTCCATTAAACAAAAAATCTTCTACGAATTCTGGCCCCCATATCAATAATTGTTGAATTAAAACAATTCCTCCCATTACACAAAAAAGTAAACCAATTGCTGTAAACCAATTTTTTCCTCTCCTATAATATTCAGAACTCATGATAGAGTAAACTTAGATGATTTTAATGCCTGGGTTTTTGATCTTGTTTCTAATCATTGCATTAAGTAACAATGGTGTACACATTTCTGCAAGATAGGATAGTTCTATTGGTCCCAAGTAAATTGATCTTAATCCTTTGATCTCACCAATTAAACTATTTACAACCTGAACTGATTCATTATCATCTCCACAAACAAAAATGTCATAATCTAATGCTAGTGTAGGATTAACTAATTTTTTTTCAGAAATTACATGAAATGCTGATACAAGTTTTGATTTATCTTTCATATGATTTGATACTAGTTTGTATGAAAATGGTTTATCATCTTTAATTGAAACACATTCAAAACCAACATCTGTTTTTGTCATTGGAACAATTGGAGATACAACAACACAACTATCTTTAATTTCAGATAAAATTACTGAACATGTAGAATCAATATTCTCATATGGAATTGATAAAATTAATACATCACTATCTTTTGCAACTGAAACATTATCGTTTCCAGAAATACTTCCTTTAATTTCTCCAAAAGATTCTTTTGCAAGATTTGTGTATTCTACAGCTGATTCTACTGCTCTTGTAGCATCTCTAGAACCAATAATGACATCATGATTTTGTGACCATCTTAATGCAAAACCTTTTCCCATTCCACCTGTTCCACCAATAATTCCAACTTTCATAATTTATTGCCTAACAATGTTATTATTATCTCTATTTGAATCCCGATCAATTTGGGACAAATAATTTTTCTTAGACATGGTCAGGCAAAAAATAATACTGAAAGAGTATTAGCTGGTAGAACACCGGGTGTTCCGTTAACTGACACAGGAATTAAACAAGCAGAAGTAACTGCTGAATTACTAGAACACATGAATATTTCTGCAATTTATTCAAGTCCTATTCAAAGAGCACGACATACTGCTGAAATTGTTGGAAAACATAATTCTATTGATGTTACAATTGATGATCGTCTTATTGAACTTGATATGGGAAAATTTACTGGTGTTCCATATGATGAGATTTTTACTAGTCATGGAAATGTGTTTATGAAATTCTATAATGGAGAATTGGAAATTGCTCATAATGGTGTAGAAACTTTTGCTGATGTCAAAAAAAGAGTTTTGGGAATTGTTGATGATATACTTGAGAAACATCCTGATGAAAATGTTGTATTAGTTACTCATATGGATCCGATCAAAGCAATGCTTTCAACTATAGTTGATTTATCTCCTACCAATCTTTTTGAATTGATTATTGCTAATGCATCACTTAATATTTTTAGAGAAAAAGATCGTAAATTTTTTCTTTTAGGACTTAATGTAATGCATTCTTCCAGATTCGATCAGAATTGGTAGATGATAATCTTGAAAACCCTTAAATAGAATTTGTAGGCGACTTTTATTCACTCGCTATGAAGATTATAATTGGATTTCTAATTGTAATGGCAGTATTGGTAGTGTTACCAGCTGCAGACTTAGTATTTGCTGCAGGTGATGAACCTGGAAAATATCTTGATCGTAGAGTAGTAATTTGGAATTTATTCTACAAGATGATGACTGTTGCATTTACAGTTGGATCTGTAGTTTCTGGTACTATTATTTGGCAAGTTTGGAGATTTAGAGAATCTCATCCAAAAGCAAAACCTACTGCATATGAGGGTACTGACTGGTAGATATGTCTGGACATTCTAATTGGCCTGAATGGGTGTACATTGCAGTTGTCATTGCATTAATGACTTGGGTAGGTGCAGAAGCATGGGAAGCAGAAAGACTTGTTGAACATGTTCCTGAAGATGCTGAAACAATTATTGTAACGGGACAACAGTGGTTCTGGACATTTGAACATGAAGATGGAACAAAAGAAATTGGTGAACTACATGTTGAAGTTGGTAAAGCATACAAGTTTGAAGTAGTATCAAAAGACGTTAATCATTCTTTTAACATTCACGATTATGTTGTTTTAATGGATGCAATTCCTGGTAGAGTTAACACTGTATGGTTTGCACCCGATGCAGTAGGTGTACATGATATTCAATGTAGAGAATACTGTGGATTAATTCACTATAACATGAGAGGAACACTCTATGTTGAGGAGCCATCATCATGAAAATCTTAACAACGCTTTTATCACAAATTATTGTCGAGGAGAATAACTAATGGTTCTCGAACTACAAAAACCACGCCCTATTTGGCAAATTATGTTTTCAACACATCACACTGATGTTGGATTACTTTATCTGATTACTTCTCTCACATTCTTATTCTTAGGTGGTTCATTAGCACTTGGAATTAGAGCTGAACTATTCTTACCAGGATCTCAAATCATTGCAGATTCTATGACGTTTAACAGAATTTTTACTGTTCACGGAACAACATTGATTTTCCTATTCATTATTCCATTTGCATCAGCTGTTGGTAACTATTACGTTCCAATTATGGTTAGATACAAGGACATGGCATATCCAAAACTTAATGCAATTGCATTTTGGATGATTCCTCCTGCTGGTATACTAATCTGGTTAGGATTTGCAGACTTTACATGGTATGCCACCCCACCATATTCTATAATTAGTGCTCCAGGACCTGCAGCAGACATGTGGATCTTTGGATTAAAGATCCTAGGTATATCTTCTGTATTGGGTGCGCTGAATTTTGTTGTTACAATTCTAAAGTGTAAACATCCTGACATGTCAATTGGACAAGTCCCATTACTTGCTTGGTCTTTCTTAACTTCTTCATTGATCATAATAGTTGCAATTCCAACGTTTGCTGCAGCATTGTTAATGCTGTTGACTGATAGACTTGGTGTAAGTGGATTTTTCAATCCTGCCATGGGTGGTGACCCAATTGCATATGCACACTTGTTTTGGTTTACATTCCATCCTGAAGTCTATGTCTTAGTAATTCCTGCAATTGGCATGATGTATGAAATTATTCCAAGATTTTCAAGAAAACCAATTTACAGCTATAATTCTGGTATCTTTGCATTTGTTATGCTAGCTCTTGTTGGATTCTCATCATGGGCCCATCACATGTACGCAACTGGAATGTCTTTCACTGAAAAAACTGTCTTTATGGTTGGAACTTTAGCAGCTGTTCCAGCATCTGCCATGCACGTGTTCAACTTTGTTGCAACAATGTGGAATGGTAGAATTAAATTCGCAACACCAATGATGTGGGCTGTTGGAGGAATTGCATTATTCTTCTCTGCAGGTGCAGGTGGCGTAGTTAACAGCGCAATGCCATTAGACTTTACAACACACGATACCTATTGGGTAGTTGGACACTTCCATCTCTTTGTAATGGGTACTATTGCATTTGGTTCAATTGGATTCCTCTACTACATGTTCCCATATGTAACAGGTAGAATGTACAATGAAACACTAGGTAAAATTCACTTTGTAATGTCCTTTATTGGAACTGTACTAGTGTTCTTTACACAACATGTACTTGGCTTGTATGGAATGCCAAGAAGAATTTATGATTATCCGCCAATTCCAGAATGGATTATTATGAATCAAATAGCTTCAATTGGTGCAATGATTATCGGTATCAGTATGGTAATATTCTTGGCAAACATGATTCACAGTGCAGGAAAAGGAAAACTTGCAGATACTAATGATCCATTTAATCTTGGAGGCAAGTATTACTATCCATTTGAGGCAAAGAACCCATCACATTAGGAGATAAATGAAATGAGTCAAGATAATTCCCAAAACGTTTACAGAACAACATCCTCTAGAGTTGGAAAAATGCTAGCTATAATGTTAGGTATTTGTCTTGTTGGTGGAGTAATATTTTTTGGAATGTGGGATTATTGGATTTCACAACCAGCACCAGTTGTCGCAATGATGGCAGGAGAAAAAGCTCACGCAGGACCTGCACAAGCAACTGGACAAACCATTACACAAGATCTTCGATTTATAGAATCATCAGACTTTAGGACTTTAGCATTTAATGCATTACCTGGAGAAGATGGGAATAATCCAACGATTAACATGAGTGTTGGTGATAAAGTTGTCTTTAATGTTGTAAATGATGGAATTTCATTTCATGCATTTGGTGTCACACAAAATACTGAAGGTTTCTCTGGAGTCATTCCAGGTAGTGAAATTGCAGCACCAACAAATCCATTAAAACCAACCGAATCTGGTACTTCTGAATTTATTGCAGGTGAAGAAGGAACCTACTACTACATTTGTACAGTTCCAGGTCATAGAGACCAAGGAATGGTTGGAGAAATTATTGTATCCGGTTCAAGTGGACCAGCAGTTGCAGCACCACCAACTGGTGTATCTCATGAATTAGAATTTGATTTTATAGAATCATCAGACTTTAGGACTTTAGCATTTAATGCATTACCTGGAGAAGAAGGACATAATCCTGATGTCACTGTAAACTCTGGTGATGAAGTAACTATCACTACGACTAATGCTGGAATGTCATTTCATGCATTTGGAGTTGTTTCAAATCCTGATGACTTTAACAGTGTAATATTTGATTCTGCAATTGCAGCAGCAACAAATCCATTAAAACCAGGTGAATCTGGTAGTACAACTTTCATTGCTGGTGCACCAGGAACCTACTACTACATTTGTACAGTTCCAGGACATGCATTACAAGGAATGCAAGGTAGTTTCATAGTAGAATAATTTTGGCAATTCAATATCTTGCATTAGCCGCTTTGATAGTTTTGTATTCTTTGATGTTTATTGGAGGATATATTTCCGCAGCTGGACTTGGATTAACTTGTCCTGAATGGCCTATGTGTCCAAATGGTATTATGCCTTCTGCTGAATATTTTATTGAATGGACTCATAGATTAGTTGCAGCAAGTGTAGGTATCTTAATAATTTCTACAATGGTGGCAAGTTTGATTAACAAAAATGCTGATTTAAAAATTAAAATCACAAGTTCAATTGCAACGGCATTGGTTATTACACAAATAACTCTTGGTGCTTTAGTAATTGACTTAAAATTACATGCAGTTTTAGTATCAATTCATTTAGGTATTGGAATATTCTTATTCTCAATGGTGCTTCTAACTACTTTGTTTGCATTTCGCATAGCAAAAATTCCACTAAAATCTAAGTCTTAAATTTTTTAAATAATTTTGGCAGGTAAATGTATCCTACTATTACTGCAAAAATTAGTGCACCTGTAGTAATTGCAGCGATAAATATTATTCCAAATGGACTTTGAGTTCCCATGTTAAAGGTATAGGTTAATGTGCCTTGTGTTCCTTCCATATCATACAAGTCAATTAATACAATATGATTTCCTTGATTTCTCCAAATATAATCAAAATCCCAATGTCCTGCATTTACTGATTTTGGTGGAATTGTATCTATCTGTTGATTGTTGTAGAAAATTCTAATTCCCATTGTAAAACTATCAACTTCTTCAAAGTCTCCATCAGTTACTCTGATTAAAAATTGAGATGGTTCATCAATTTGTGGAAATTCTGGTGCGGTGGCTACTTGAACTCTATACCCTCCATAGAATTTTTCTGCAGAATTAAACATTGAATGAGCATATGCTGTATCTATTGCTGAGATGGATGAAAATAATATTAAAAAGATCAATAACGTTGATCGCACTTTATTCATTATGTTATAATTATTTGTGGATGAATATATTGTAAATCCATTTTCTTCTAAAAAATCTTCATAACCTTTAAATCCTTAATGCCAAAAAATCAAATATTGACCCTCGTTAGAAAATCAATTGACATCAAAACACCTGTAGACAATGTCTTCACATATTTTGCAAGACCAGAGCATGTTTCTGATCAAATCAAAAATGATACAGTTGGAATGACAGTAGTTCCAATGGATATCAAAGAAGGAATGGGTGTTGGTACAACATTTAGAATTATCGGTGACTTTAGCGGTAAACGTTTAGAGTGGGATTGTGAAACAACTGAATTTATCCGAAATGAGAAAATTGTTGCTAAGCAATTTGAAGGTCCATTTAAGAGATGGGAAATTACAAATGAATTTGAATCATTAGGTGATAATCTCACAAGAATTACAATGTCAGTAGACTATGAAATGCCATTTGGTCCACTTGGAGCAATTTTGGATAAAGCAAAATTTGCAAAATCTGCTGCTAAAGGAATGGAAACTGCACTTTACAATGTTAGAGGACTACTAGAAGGCAATGGTTCGATTCCAGTATACATTACACTAGATGCATACCAAAAGCTTCTTGCAGCAAAGAAAAAGATGAATAATGTCCCAGTTTCAACTGCACTTACAGCAATTTTAGAAAAGTACAGTGAACTCGAAGCTAAAGCACAAAACTAAATTTTCGTTTATTTTAAAATCTTAAGATTAATAACAACTCTAGACTTTTTTATTTTATTGGGTTTATGGCGCAGCCAGGTAGCGCACCGGACTCTTAATCCGGTTGTCGAGGGTCCGAATCCCTCTAGACCCGCTTTTAATTATATCATTTTTTTAAAATATTTTTAATTAAAAATAAAATTATAATTTTTTTAGTAAAGTAAATCTTGTTTTATCTTGTCCATAATCTTCATGCAAGTCTACATCACTAACAAATTTTATTTTATAGTCTAACCATTTTTCCCCCATATTACGAAATTTTTGATTTTCATCAATTTGTTTTTCAGTTTTTTCATATTTTTCACAATGCATAATCCATCTTTTTGCCACTCTGTACATTTCTGCAATTCCTTTTTCTAAGACATCATCATCTAGATAATTCATCAATCCATGTGTAAATACAAAATCTATTGAGGCATCCTCAAATGGTAATTCAGTAATATTTCCTTTTTGAAAATTTGCAATTGATAATTTTTCTTTTGCAATTTTTAATGCATGTTCATTTAGATCAATACCGTGTAATTGGAAAGAATCTGAAAACAATCTCAAGTCAATTCCTGTTCCACAACCTATCTCTAAAATACTCTGCACAGTTGGTAAAGAACTGGCTAAATCTCTAACATATTTTGAAAATTCTTCATTATATCTTGATTCATTTTCATCAGCGTATTCATTCCAAAATTCCTCATTATATTGCATATTATTTTTCGATTAAAGCTGTATTTGTTATTATTTCTTTTTCCTAATGTTGACATTTACATGGAATAAGTTTTGTATCAAAAGTACAGTCATGTGGGCCATCCGATTTTCCTTGTGTTGGAATATTTTTCATACAGTCTTCGTGACGTCCTTTTCTACAAAACCAACAAATTTCTGGTGTATCGCCAGTTGCACATAAATCCATAACTCTTAGTCTTTATTCTGGGTAAAAAAGTTCTTTGAAATTAAATAAATGTCAACCATGGCAAAAATCTTTCATCTTTACCCATAACTACATCTGTAAATGATTTTTGTAATGCTTTAGTTACACTTCCCATCTTTCCAGTTCCAATTTTTACTTTATCTATTTGTGTAACTGATTTCACTTCTGCAGCAGTACCTGTCATAAAAATTTCATCAGCATTATACAGATCATCTCTTTCTAAATCTCGTTCAATTACAAATCCACTATTTTCTTCAATTATCTGAATAATGCTATCTCGTGTAATTCCTTCTAATCCTCCTGCTGAAAGTGGTGGTGTTTGAATGATGTCATCTTTTATGATGAATATATTTTCTGCACTACCTTCTGCAACTTTTCCTTGGAAATTTAACATAATTGCCTCATCATATCCATTATCTAGTGCTTCCATTCTTGCAAGAGCTGCATTTGCATAGTTTGATGCTGCTTTTGCTTGCATTGGTTGAGATCTTGAATCAATTTTTATCCAACTTGAAACTTTACATTTTGCTCCAGAAAATTTACCTGCTTTAGATTCTCCCATTTTCCATTCCCAACATGAAATTGACATATCTACTTTGTTTGTAGTAGGAGTTAACCCCATAGTTCCATAACCATAATATGCCAATGGTCTGATGTAAGCTTCTTTGAGTCCACTAGCTTTTACAGTTTTTAAAATAGCCTCTGAAATTTCTTTTTTGGTAAATTGCATTTTCATTGAATATAATTTTGCAGATTTGAATAATCTATCTACATGTTCTGGTAATCGAAACACTGCAGAACCATTTGGAGTATTATAACATCTAATTCCTTCAAAAATTGATGTTGAATAGTGTAACGCATGGGTCAATACATGGACTTTTGCATCTTTGAATGGTACTAATTTTCCATTCATCCATATTTTACCCGTCTCTATCATAGGAAAAGAAAAAAACTTTGGTAATTTAAAGAATTATCTTTCAAATTATTTTCTTTGGAAACTACATATCCAATTAGATACACATTACAGCATGGAATGGACTTTGGGTTTTATTGGAATAATTCTTCTTATCATAGGCTTAGTTGGTCAAGCATTTGAAATGAGAAAAATTCGTTTATCAACTTATCAAAATGATGAATTAGCCTCACCGAATATTTTCATGAAAAAGAGTAATTTCAAATGGTATGCAATTATTGGAATTGGTATTATTTTTTGGTATGTAGCTGAACGTATTTGATCTATATAGATTAGAATTATATACTAAAAATTTCTATGTAATATAGCGTGTTTTGGGTAACGCCGGACTAAATCTAGATAACGGTCCAAGAATAAACCCTCATGGCGTTTACTGGTGAAAACCTGTAACGCCATTGTTTCACTCAATAAAATTAATTTTTGAGATTTCTTCATGTACTGCTCTGATAGCTTTTCCTATGCTTCCTTCTGTATCTTCAACAACAATAATTATTCGTGAAGTTTCTTCTTGTGCATCCATATTCAAAATATTTAATCCCGATTCTCCAATTTTTGCACTAGTTCTTGATGCAACTTGTTGAACTCTCCACATTTCATCTCCAATTAATGTAATTACTCCTCTGTTGTATGTAATTGTAGCAAGAGAATCAAATCCTAACAAATATTTTTCATTTCTTTTAACGTAATCTCCATCTAAAAATAATATTCTGGATAATTCAACGCCATCTTTTGTAAATGGTGATAAAATTATAAATTCACTATAACGTTTGTCTTTTTCTAATGATATCAATAATTTTTGAATAGAATCTGTTTCAATTCTAAATATTGCACAGTTTTCTTTTCCTGTAACTATTTTTATCGGATGACCTTTATGATTATCTAATTCTCTTTTTATTATGGTTATTTTTTCTGGATTTTTTATATTTGTAATTTTTATTGGTATATCTACTCCGTGTTCCACAATTTCTTTTATTGTAATTGGATCTAATATTTTCATTCCAAACATTCCAGCAAGTCTTGCTTCATTGTATGATAATTGAATTACTTCTCTTAATCCTGATTTGACAATTTTTGGATCTGCTGACACAACAGAACTATCTTTTTCAAAATCTATACTAGTTTCATATTTTTTATAAAACAATATTCCTAAGTCTGCTGCAGTTCTATCTGAGCCTCCTCGTTCATATGTTGTAGTAACACCATCTACTGTTTTTCCAATAAATCCACCTATTGTAACTACTTCATTATTTTCAACTAATTCTGAAATTCTCTCCATTTTATTCTTTGATTCTAATACCAGAAAATTTGTAGATTCTATGTTTCTATCTGTAATTATTGGCCAGTCATCAAATTCTATGGCATTTGTTTTTATCTGATTACTTCTTAGAATATGGTTCATTACATGAGACATCAAAATTTCTCCTGAAAATGCTAATGCTCTAGAACGTGTTTCATTAACAAATTCTTTATTTTCAAATGCGTCATCTAATGCTTTTTGTGCTTTTTGTAGATGTACATCAATAACCTCTTCACACTGTTTTCTATTATCTTCATTAACCATTTGAAGAATTTGTCGATATGCTTCTTTTACAATGTCTAATGATGGTTTAATTCCATTTTCAGCATTTTTTCCTTGTTCTAATATAATATCTGTCAATGATCGTTTTTTTCCATCATGTATGGTTAATGGAGCTGAAAAAACAGCAATTATTTTAGAATCTTTTTTTAAATTATTGATTCTCTCAATTATTTGTGGTATAAATACACCATCTGGACCTATGGCACTTCCTCCAAATTTTGCAATTATCAAATTAGTCATTGTATTGTCTTAAAACTAAATTACTAATCTATTAACTATTTGATTTCTCTTTCATTAATTTTTTAATAATCTCTGATGTTAATTTTGCACCCTCTGTGTTTCTTTTGTTTTTTTTCTGTTCTAATTTTTCTAAAATTAATTTATCAAGCCTGTTAATATCTTCAAAACTAAATCCCTCCTTTTTTGCATTATCTTCTTGTTCAAAATGATCTTTTATTGGAATAAATATTCCAGGCGTACCATATGCTTTAGCCTCATCTATTGTTGATTTACCTGCTAGTGAAATTATCAAATCTGATGCAAAAATTAATTCATGTAAATTATCTACAAATCCTAAATTTTTTACATTTTCAAATTTTTTACTAACTGCTGGACCTGATACTACAATAATTTCAACATCTTGATTAATTCTTAAAATTGATTCTATGGCTTTATCAATTAAAAATAATCCTGCATTAGTACCTCCTATTGAAATAATTATTGTTGTTTTGTTAAATGAAAATTTTTCTCTTAATTCTTCTCTTGGTATATTTATTTCTCTAACAATTGGTCCTACTCTTTTGATATTATCATAATCATCTCCTTCTTCTGGGATTATTACAATATCACAATTTTTTATAATATTCATCATTGATTTGTTCATTTTTTTTTCAATAAATGATGCAATTCCTTTTGTAAATCTTGTTTCTAAAACATCAGTAATCAATATGTTTGGAATTTTTAAATCCTGTGCTACAGTTAACGAAGCAAAATCTTCATCACTAATTACTAAATCTGACTTGTTTATTTTAAGAATTTTTTCTGATATATTTTTACAATTTTTATAATATTGAAAATAATTCCATAACCATTTTGTTTGATTTTTTAATATTCCTTCATTTACAATAAATGAAGGTGGATTATACACATCTTGTATTTTAAAATCTAATTTTTTTAAAATTCTTGCTGCTCCACTACCGGTAATGAAATTAATTGAAATATCTTTCAAATTTCTTGCTATTGCAATATCTCGAGTTACATGACCTAATCCAATTGGACTAGAAAAAAAATTACAATCATTCATAGTTTTCATTATTTTTAATCAAATTTCTATATTTTCTCCTGTCTCAAAGTTTAAATGGATTTTAACGAGGGAGGTTTTAGTGGGCTCATAGTCTAGCTCGGTTATGACGTCGCCCTTACACGGCGAAGATCCGGTGTTCAAATCACCGTGGGCCCATTTTACTCCTAATGATGTTTTTCTTATTGATAACATCTAATATTCCTATAAACTAGCATTTCTGACAAAATTGCTATGTCTTCTTTTACTTTTTTCAGATGAAAAAATAAATTATAATTAATTATTCATCCTATTTTACAGCAACTTTTACTTTGTAATCCTTTAGCAATCCAATAAATTGAAAAAATTAATACTCCTACTGAAATAAATTTTAATTCTAATCCTTGCATTGGAAACAACGATAATCCTCCAACTGCTCCTAAAATTACGGCTAATGGTGCAGTACAGGCTGGACATCCTGGTGTAAATGCAGCAAATACTCCACCAAATATTGCTGTTGAATTTGTTTTGACTGAATTAACTTTTACCGAATTCATTTTTTTCATTTGATTAATCTTGTATGCCATCATTGCAAAATTAATTCCAGCAAGGGTTGAAATTACTATTGTTAATCCAATTGATGTAATAATATAATGTGGTGCTAATTCTATTGCTACATCAAAATGAGTTGGTAACATTGACATTGTTAAATAATAATAAATTATTCCTAGTCCTACACCACTAATTATTCCAATTCTAGCATATTTTTTCATAGTTAGTACATTTGAAATTAATTGAATCTTAGTTACCATGTAGTTTAACTTGCAATCTATCTTATTTTAACCATTTTTTAATAAACAAAGATTCTTAGCCTTTAATTTTAAAATATAAACATGACAGAATTTTCATCTACAGAAAAAACTATCTTAGTTCAGTATGGTATTAAAAAATATGAAAATGAAACAATCATTTTTGAAAAATTAAAAACCATATTGACTGAAAAAGATATTCAGAGAAATATTGATACTTTAATTGCAACTCAAATAGTAAGACGAATAGGGCCTGAAGTACTTGAAAACAATGAAAGTCATACTGAATTACCTGACTTACCTGAAAATCTAAAATCTGTAATTGAAAATTTATAATTTAAAATCCTCTAATTCCTTGTGGACGTACAATCTCTGGATGTTCTTTCATCCATTCTACTTTATCTAACATTTCTTGTTTATCTTCTGGGAATGTACCTTTTACCGTATATGCATTTGAGCCGTGATTTACTCTAAATACAATTTTTTCCTTAGTGTTGATTTGATTAATCAAACCATAAAGTTCTTCTAATGATTCATCATCATTTATTTTAACAAATTCACCTTCATATTTGTCGATAAATTCTTGTTTAATTCCATTTTCTAAATAAAGTGTTAATGCACCAACGTAATGTGGCGAACATGCACTAATGACTTCTGCAGTTCCTTGAATATGATCTTTTGAATATTTTTTTCCACCTAAACCTAAAATCACCATACATGACATAATGTAACCAGCTTCTTTTGCTTTGTTAACTGATTTGATAATTGTTTTTGCAACAGCACCTTTTGTTACTTTTTTTAAAACAATATCTGAACCACTTTCAATTCCTAAATAGAACATATCTAATCCTGCATCATTCATTTTCTTTAGTTCTTCAGGTGTCTTTTTCAGAATATTCATAGGCATTGCATAACATGAAATTCTTTCAATATTTGCAAATTTTTCTTTAATGTATTTCACAATTTTTATCATATATTCTGAATCAAGATTTAGTGCATCTCCATCTGCAAGAAATACTCTTCTTGTGTCTGGTACGTAATTAGCCATCATATCAATTTCAGCTTTTACATCTTCCCATGGTCTTTCAGAATATTCTTTTGATCTATACATATCACAAAATGAGCATTCATTAAATGAACAGCCTAATGTAACTTGAAAAATTAATGATTTAGCTTCTGATGGTGGCCTATACAACGGTGCATCATAATTTAACATCATATCTTAGTCCATTTCATTTTGGTTGATTATCTTTTTTATAGTTTCTACTATGATTTTAGGCACAAGTATTCTGGAATTTAGAATATTTATCAAATTTTTAAAAATTAATTTAAAGTAATTCTAATTTATTTATACCAAAAATTATTAAAATTATGCTGCAAGAATATCTAAAACTTAACAAAAATATTCTAATTGCATTTGCAGCATCAATAATTATTTCTGCAATAATTGCACAACTTCTTTCTGAACAAACTGATTATCTAAATGCCACCTATACAACAATCGCAGACTATGTAATTTATTTTTCTGTTTTTAGTTTTCTATTTTATTTAGATAATAGAAAAAAATATGTTTTAGAATCTGGTAAAACTGATACTGTAAAATTAAAACATGATCTTAAAAAATTAATTACTTCACTTGGAATTGCAGAAATTGTTTATACAATTGTTAGGGGTTTATTACAATATTATTTTCTTACTCTACATTATGATCATTACATGGCATCAATTATATCTCAAAGTATATCGACAATAATTTACATGGTAGTGTTGAATCTTACTGTAAAAATAACAAGGCTGTATAAAGATGAAAATTAGTATTTTTGTTGATGGTTCTGGTGGTTCAAATGGTGGGTTTGGATTTTTTGTAAAAGAAACTGGTGAATCATTTTATGAAAAGAAATCTGAAATCACAAATAATCAAGCTGAATACATGGCAATAATTTCTGCATTAAAGAAATTTGTTAATTCTGATAATGAAATTACTATTTACAGTGATTCAAAAAATACTGTAAATCAATTAAATCACGAATTTGCTATAAATAATGAAAAACTTCGTGATTTAGCTAGGGAATCCTGGATAATTATTGGAAAATTTTCTAACCTATCGATAGTTTGGATTCCTAGAAAAGAAAACCTTGCAGGTAAAATGCTAGGAAGTTAAAATTAGAGTTCAAAATTTTCTATGAATAACTTTATTATACAAAATTTTAAATTCCTTTTATTATGGTAGAATCTGTCTTTTTATCACCAAAATCAATTGCAGTTATTGGTGCATCTGATAAGAGAGGTAGTGTTGGGGCTACAATTACTTCTAATATTATGAATGGTTTTACAGGAACGGTTTATCCAATTAGCCCATCTAGAGAAACAGTCTTTTACAAAAAAGCATACAAAAGTGTTTTAGATGTTCCAAAACCAATTGATCTTGCAGTAATTGTCATCAAGAATATTTTGGTTGCAGCAGTTCTTGAAGAATGTGGCAAGAAAAAAATCAAAGGTGTCATTATCATCACAGCTGGTTTCAAAGAAGTCGATGAAGAAGGTGCAAAACGTGAACAAGAAATTAAAGACATAGCTAAAAAATACAAAATCCAAATCATTGGACCAAATTGTCTTGGTGTCATGAATCTTGATCCAAAAACAATGATGAATTCCACATTTCTTAAAATTACTCCTAAATCTGGAAAAATTGCACTTGTATCTCAAAGTGGTGCAATTTGTGCAGCATTAGTTGAAGATGCTAGTGCACAAGGAATTGGTTTTTCTGCAGTTGTAAGTCTTGGAAATAAAGCTGCAATGAGCGAAGTAGATATTCTAAAAATTCTTGCAAATCATAAACAAACTGAAGTTATTGTGATGTATCTTGAGGATATGGGAGATGGTCAAGAATTTCTTAAAGTTTGTAAAAATATTACTAAAAAACTCAAAAAACCTGTAATTGTTCTTAAATCTGGACGTAGTCCTGAAGGTGCAAAGGCAGCAATGTCTCATACTGGTGCATTAATGGGATCTGATGAAATCTATGATGCATTACTAAAACAATCTGGTGCAATCAGAGTTGATACTATGGAAGAACTATTTGATTATGCAACGGCATTCTCAAAACAACCATTGCCATTAGCAGGTGATCTTGTAATTGTTTCAAATGCAGGTGGTCCTGCAATTATTTCTACTGATGCTTGTTCTAAAATGAATATTAAAATGGCAAATATTACTAGTGTTAGAAAAAAAATTGATGCAGTAATTCCACCTTGGGGAAGTTCTAGAAATCCTGTTGATATTGTTGGTGATGCTGATTTTAATAGATTCCATAATGTTTTAGATCGTGTACTTGCTCATCCAAAAGTTGGTTCAGTTATTTCAATGTGCACGCCTTCAGGAACTTTAGACTATGACAAATTAGCTGAAGTAATAGTTGAGATGTCAAAGAAATACAAAAAAACAATGCTTGCTAGTTTGATGGGATTGGATGAAGGAATTACTAATAAAGAAATTTTAGCAAAGGGTAATGTTCCATATTATACATATGCTGAAGGTGCAATCAGAACCCTTGCAGCAATGATTAGATTTAGAAATTGGATTAAATCTTCAAATGGTAAAATTACTAAATTCAAAGTAAACAAAGCTAAAGCACAGAAAATTTTTGATAAAGTTAAAAACGAAAAAAGACCAAATCTCTTAGAAGAAGAAGGACAAGAAGTTCTCAAAGCATATGGTCTACCACTTCCTGCTAGTGCACTTGCTACAAATGAAGCAGAAGCTGTAAAAACTGCAAAGAAAATTGGTTATCCTGTTGTAATGAAAATAGCATCACCTCAGATTATTCATAAATCTGATGCAGGTGGTGTTAAAGTGAATCTAACTAATGACACTGAGGTTAAATCTGCATTTAAAACAATTATCAAGAATGCTAAAAATTATGATAAAAATGCTGAGATAAAGGGAGTTTTGATTGTGGAGATGGTTAAAGGCGGTAAAGAATTAATCATCGGTTCAAAATTGGAGTCTGGATTTGGACCAGTAATTATGTTGGGAATGGGTGGAATCTATGTAGAAGTTCTAAAAGATGTTACTTTCAAACTTGCACCTGTAACTGATAAAGAATCTGATGATATGATAGCCTCAATTAAAACACAAAAACTCTTGCAAGGTGTTAGAGGCGAAAAACCATCTGACATTGCAAAACTTTCTGAATGTATTCAGAGATTATCTCAACTTGTAACTGATTTTAAAGAGATCAAAGAATTAGATATGAATCCTGTACTTGTAATGGAACAAGGAAAAGGCTGTAAAATTTTAGATGTACGAATTGGCCTTTAATTCTATTTCATTCGTAAAATTGCCTGTTTTAGAATTTACACTATTTATAGAACTTATGATAATGTGAGTCATATGGCTAACGTGTTAAAAACAATTAGATCCGGTAATGATTATATTGAAAGTCTTAGAAATAGAAATCTCAAAATTTATCTTTTTGGAGAATTAATTAAAGAACCTGTAGATCATCCAATCATTAGACCATCCATTAATGCCGTTGCTGAAACTTATGATCTTGCAATGCGTGAAGAATCTCTTGCTTCAGCTGATTCATCTATAACTGGATTGAAAGTTAATAGATTTTTACACATTGCAGAAAGTGCAGAAGATTTAGTTTTACAAAATAAAATGCAAAGAAAATTAGGACAAAATACTGGAACATGTTTTCAACGATGTGTTGGAATGGATGCATTGAATTCTTTACACTCAACAACATTTGAAATTGATGAAAAACATGGAACTGATTATCATAAAAGATTTTTAGAATTTGTTAAAATGGTTCAACAAGAAAATCTTGTCATTGGAGGTGCAATGACTGATCCAAAAGGTGATAGAAGTAAAGGTCCATCTGAACAAGATGATCCTGATCTGTTTACACGAATAGTTGATAGTGATGATAAAGGAGTCTATGTATCTGGAGCCAAAGCACACCAGACAGGTTGCATAAATTCTCATTGGATAATTTTGATGCCAACTATTAGATTAACTGAAAATGATAAAGATTGGGCAATTGTAGGTGCAATTCCAGCTGATGTTGAAGGACTTACTTACATTTACGGTAGACAATCTTGTGATACTCGAGCTATGGAAGATGGTGATATCGATTCTGGTAATGCAAAGTTTGGAGGACAAGAAGCTTTGATGATTTTAGATAGAGTGTTTATTCCATGGGATAAAGTCTTCATGAATGGAGAATTTGAATTTGCATCAATGTTAATTGAACGTTTTACTTGTTATCATAGACGTAGTTATGTATGTAAAACTGGATTAGGTGATGTTTTGATTGGTGCTGCTGCAACAATTGCAGATTACAATGGAGTACCTAAAGTATCTCATATTAAAGATAAAATTATTGAGATGACTCATCTTAATGAAACAATCTTTGCTGCTGGAATTGCATCTTCACACCAAGGACATAAGATGAAATCTGGTGTATATCTGAATGATGACATGCTTGCACAAGTTTGTAAGCACAATGTTACTAGATTCCCATATGAAATTAGTAGATTAGCCCAAGATATTGCAGGTGGATTAATGGTTACATTACCATCAGAACAAGATTTTAGACATCCAGAAGCTGGTCCATTATTAAGAAAATATCTTGCTGGAAGAAAAGGTGTAGATGTTGAAAATAGAATGAGAATTTTAAGATTAATAGAAAATATGACACTTGGTAGAAATTCAGTTGGATATCTTACAGAATCTATGCATGGTGCGGGTTCACCTCAGGCTCAAAGAATTCAGATTCAAAGACAAATGCAAATAGGTTATAAGAAGAATTTAGCAAAAAATTTAGCTGGAATTACAAATGATATTGAAGAACCTAATGAACCATCTGACTATTTCAAACGAGTCTTCCAAACAAAAGATTCTGTTATTTAATAATAATTTTTAACTTATTGATTATTTTCTTTATTTGTTTCTTGATCTGATTTCTCTACAGTATCACTATTCTCTACAGTATCACTATTCTCTACAGTATCACTATTCTCTACAGTATCACTATTCTCTACAGTATCACTATTCTCTACA
>Ga0208391_1000430_pt1 | contig 23260 bp, 18 predicted proteins | sample Knorr_S23_td_Bot_FD_185612 | JGI IMG/M metagenome (GOLD analysis project Ga0208391, IMG submission 185612) | Marine microbial communities from Southern Atlantic Ocean transect - Knorr_S23_td_Bottom_ad_3770_LV_A (SPAdes) (version 2) | ecosystem: Environmental > Aquatic > Marine > Oceanic | place... | reverse complement strand
CTTGACCGGCTTGGCCAACAGCCCCTCCCGTTGCAGCAGCCAGGTCAGAGCCACCCCGCCGATGCCCATGGCGTTCTGCGCCAAAAAATGCCGGCGACTTGACTGAAGCTGTGAATCCTCAATCGACATAGATGAATGCGTTGGAGCTAAGCAGCGCCTGACAGTAATTGGCCAAGGCGGCGAGGTCGGGTTGCTTCTCTTTTTGGGTCTTGAACAAGGCGGTTTGTTTTTCAACGAACGCCGCCGACTGGGCCAGCTCGCCGGCACTGGGCGCTTGGCCAAGCGTGGTTTCCCAAGCCAAACCAAGCTGCGTGTCGAGGCTGCCCTTGGCCAAGTGCTGGAGCCGGCCGGCCATCGACCGGCTTTCGCTGATGACGAAGTTGTTGTTCATCATCATCAACGCCTGCGGCGCCACGGTGGAGACAGTCCGCTTGGTGCAGTTTGGCTCCATCGACGGGGCGTCAAATGCATCGACAAACGAAAGCACCTTCGAGCGGCGCACCTGCACGTAGAGGCTGCGGCGGTTTTCCTCGGTACCCAGCGAGATGGTTTTTCCCGTTGGCCGATTGGAACTGTCGTTGGTGCTCACGCCGACGACGATCTGGCCCACCTCGTCCTCCTTCACCGGCACCGGTTTGCCGAACATGCGTGGGTTCCACTGGCCGCTCACGAAGAGAATCGAGTCGCGGAGAGTCTCGGCCTCGAGCCGGCGGACGCTCATGCGGCCGAGTAGCCGGTTGTCGGGGTCGAGTTCGTCGAGCTTGGCCAAGCGGCGCGAAGTTTGGCGGTAAGCCTGGCTGGTCATGATGAGCCGATGCAGGCGCTTGAGCCGCCAGCCGTTTTTCATGAAGTCGCTGGCGAGCCAGTCGAGCAGTTCGGGGTGGCTTGGCTTCTCGCCCAGTTTGCCGAAGTCACCCGGTGTATCGACCAGGCCGCGGCCGAAGTGGTGCAGCCAAAAGCGGTTGACGAGCACACGGCCCGTGAGCGGATGCGTCCCGTCGGTCAGGCGCTTGGCCAAGGCCAGCCGTCGCCCGGTCGAGGGTCGCCTGGCATCGTTCTCGGGGATCGGGTTTTTATTCAGCGCCACCACGCTCAGGTCGGCCGGTTTCACGGCGGCCTTGGGCTGGCCGTGGTCGCCTCGGAAAAAAAGGTGCGTGACCGGCACATTGCCCGCCTGCTCGGTCAGCGCCCGGATGAACGGCTCCTCCGGCTTGGTGGCGCGGACGTCGGCGGCCTTTTTGGCCATGGCGTCGAGTACCGCCTTGGTCAGGCTATCACGAAAATACTGGATTTGCCCGTCGAGCTTCTTGAGTGCCTCGGCGTTGTCGGCGTCTTTGTTGTCGGTGAGTTTTTTGCGCTCGGCGTTGAGCTTGGCGATCTCGTCGTTGAATTCGCGATCGTAAAGGTACAGCGAACCGGGGCTGATCTGCCGCACGCTTGGGTGGTTGTCCAAAAGCGCCTTGTGCTCGTCGGTGCGTTTGCCGGCCGGCGTCTTGTAGGCGACCCGCAACGGCTCACGCAGTTCCTCCGGCGCCTTGCGCAGCTTCCATTCCAGCGTGCGCTCAATGAAGAAATCGACCTTGGCCTGCCGCTTGGCATCGAGCTTCTTCGCCTCGACCTCGATGTCGGCGCACTGCTTCCGGTCGGCCTCGGTGAAGAGGGAGATCTGCCGGCTCTGCGGCATGCGCCAGTTTGCCGGGTCAAGCGCCGGCTCGAAGACGGCTCGCAACTTGTAGTAGTCCGACTGCAGGATCGGGTCGTAACGATGATCGTGGCACTGCGCGCACCCAACGGTCATGCCCATGAGCGACGTGGAGACGATCTTGAGCGTCTCGGCCATGACCTGGTTTTGAGCTGCGGCGGTGTTCGCGCCGGAGCCGGTGCCGTCGGGTGCCATCCGCAGAAAACCGGTCGCGGTGAGCTTGTCGACTTGTTCCGGATCCAGGCCGGTGTACGGCGGCGGAACCATTTCATCGCCGGCGAGTTGTTCGCGGATAAACCGATCCCACGGCATGTCGTCGTTGAGCGCGCGGACGACGTAGTCGCGATAGCGCCATGCCCAGCCCCGCTCGGCGTCGCTCTCGGTGTAGCCCTCCGAGTCGGCGTAACCGGCGACGTCGAGCCAGTGGCGTCCCCAGCGCTCGCCGTAATTTGGCGAAGCCAGCAGGCGATCGATTAGCTGGTCGTAGGCTTGCGGTGTTTCGTCGGCGAGAAATTTCGCGATCTCTTCCGGGGTGGGCGGCAGTCCGGTGAGGTCGAACGTCGCGCGCCGGATGAGCGTGCGTTTGCCGGCCTTCGGCGAGAAACCAAGTCCGTCGGCATTCAGTCGGCGCAGCAGGAAGGCGTCGATCGGATTGGCCGTGCCGCCGGGCACGGGCGGATTTTTGATCGGCTGAAACGCCCAGAAACGGCGCTCCTCATCGGTGATCCATTCGTCGGGATTGTCCGGCTCGGGGCGGGCTGTCTCGGCCCCCTGCTCAATCCACCGGCGGATGGTCTCGATTTCCGCGGTCGACAGCTTGGCTTGCTCCTTGGGCATCTCGCCATCTCGAATTTTTGTGTAGAACGGGCTCTTCTCCGCTTGGCCCGGCACGATGGCCGGGCCGTGTTTGCCGCCCTTAAGCAGCAGCTTGCGCAGACGCACGTCGAGCCCGCCCTTGGCCGAGCCGTCCTCGCCGTGGCAGTGGAAACAATGCGCCTTGAGAATAGGCCGCACATCCGCCTCGAATATGACCGTGGCCGCTTGGCCAGGGTGGAACACAAACCCAACGGCCATCAGCAAAGGGATTCGTTCCTTGAAAACAGTACCCATTGATTTGCGGAAAACCTACGACCTCCGCCAAGCCCGTGCAATGGCTTTTATTGAGCGCAACGAGGCGGGGGGAAAGGCGTTGTAATGTGAACTGGCTTCCCTAGACTGCGCGGCCCGCGATGCCGGCACGTATTGGTGCGTGGTTTTAACGGATGAAGAAACCAACCCTGCTCATTGTGTTCCTGACCGTGTTTATCGACGTGGTCGGGTTCTCGATCATTTTCCCGCTCTTCCCGGAAATGCTCGATTACTACCTCAAGCTCGATGGGAAGGAGAGCTTGATTGGCTCGCTAGTCGCCTGGTTGGATCAGTTCGCCGGGGGCGACACCAACGCTGTGGCAACTCTGTTCGGTGGTGTGGTCGGCTCGCTGTACGGTTTTTTGCAATTCGTCTTCGCGCCGATCTGGGGGGCGTACTCGGACAGGCACGGCCGCCGGCCCACGCTCGTTTTCACGCTTGGCGGCATCGTGCTGGCGAACCTGATATGGGTGTTTGCCGGGAGCTTTGCGCTGCTCGTGCTGGGTCGTGCGCTTGGCGGCATCATGGCCGGGAACATCTCCACTGCCTCAGCCGTCGCCGCCGACATCACCACCGGCAAAAACCGCGCCTCAGGTATGATCATTATCGGCGTCGCGCTAGGCTTGGGTTTCATCCTTGGCCCGGCGATCGGCGGGTTCGCCTACAGTTGGCAACTGGTCGAGCCGGGCAAGGCCGTGGCCGGGCTGGCGCTGCATCCCTTCTCCGGCCCGGCGATCATCGCCTTGGCCATCGCCGGCGTGAACTGGCTGCTCGTCATCTTCCTGCTCTCCGAGAGTTTGCCGCCGGAGAAACGCGAACAGCACCTGGCCAAGCGCGGCTTCAACCCGTTCGCCCAGCTCAAGCGCATCAACCTGCCGGGCGTCGCCCGCACCAACCTCATGTACTTCGCCTATTGGTGCGCGTTCTCGTCGGTCGAGTTTACCATCACCTTTTTTGCGACCGAGACGCTTGGCTTCAAGCCGGTGGATATCGCGTGGATGTTTGTCTTCATCGGCATGTCGCTGATTTTTTTCCAGGGTGGTGTGGCGCGGCAACTCATCAAGCGCGTGGGCGAGCGCCGGACGGCATTGGCCGGTGTCTGCTGCACGCTGCCAGGTTTTCTCATCATCGGCAACGCGGCAAGCACCGAGGTGCTTTATGGCGGACTGCTCCTCATGACCGCAGGCAGCGGGATGACCATGCCGTCGCTCAACTCGCTCGTGTCGCGCTACACGCCGGGAGACCGGCAGGGCCTGTCGCTGGGCGTGTTCCGTTCGCTTGGCTCGCTGAGCCGCGCCATCGGCCCGATCATGGGCGGCTTGCTCTACTGGAAATTCGACAGCTCGATGCCTTACTGGGTCGGCGCAGCGTTTCTCGTCGTGCCGTTCTTCATGGCGCTCGGCCTCCCGCCGGTGCCGGATCATGATGAAGTGAGCAGTGAGCAGTGAGCTTGGCCAAGCTCAGGCCGATTCGGCTTGGTCAGTTTCGTCCTCGGCCGGGGCGGGGAGGGTTCGGAGAACCTCCGCCACCGGCTCTACGGCGGGAAGTTCCTTCCCCTCGGTCTCACCGGTTTGCAGTTTGTTGACGCGCTCGCCGCTTGGCTTGATCGAACTTTCGTAGCTGCCAACGGCTGCGTTGTACGCCTTGTTTGCCCGCTCGAGGCCGGTGCGGATTTTGTCGAAGTGCCCAAGGAATGTGCCGAGTCGCTTGTACAGTTGTTGCGCTGCCTCGGCGATGGTCCGGGCATTTTCCGACTGCGAATGGTACTGCCAACTCACGCTCACGGAGCGCAGCAGCGCGATCAGTGACGCCGGCGTGGCAATCGTGATGCGGCGCGCGGCCGCCCACACGATCAGGTCGGGATCGCCCTCAAGCGCGGCGCTGAAGAGCGACTCGGCCGGCACGAACATCACCACGCAATCGAGCGCTCCGTCGATGTGCTGCGGGTAGTTTCGGTCGGCCAGCGCCTTGATGGTTTCGCGCATTTTTTTGCCGTGCTGCTCGATGGCCGTTTTGCGCTGCGCTGCGCTGCCCGACTCGAGATCGTTGAGAAACGACAGGTCCGGCGACTTGGCGTCGACGACGATGTGGCGTCTCTCCGGCAGATGCACGATCATGTCCGGCCGGCCCTCGGCGGAACCGGTTTGCTCGCTGAAATCGCAGTGGCTGCTCAGCCCGGCGGCCTCGACGACTCGGCGCAGCGTCTCCTCGCCCCACTTGCCGCGCGCCTGGCTGGAGTTGAGGATCATCCGCAACTGCTCCGTCTCGCTCGAGAGCGACTTGCTGTTCTCACTGAGGGTGCTGAGTTGTTCGCGCAGCGCGCCCAACTGGGTGTTGCGGCTTTTTTCGCTCTCGCTCAACCGCTGCTGGTACGTCGCGAGGTGTTGCGTGAGTGGCGCGACCAGCTTGGCCACGGCTTCCTTGCTGGTGTTCAGTTCGCCCTTGGCGCTCTCGTGCAGCTTGCCAAGCGTCTCGCCGGCCAGGCGCACCAGTTCCGGCTGGGCCTCCTTCAGCGCGTCGGCACTGAGAACCTTAAACGACTCCCTGAGCGCCGCGTGTTGTTCCTCGGATTGTCTCCGATGATCCTCGAACCGCTGTTCGGTCGCCTGGCTTTCGGCCTCGGCCCGGGCCCCTTTGCGCGAGCCAATCAGCCACCCGATCACCCCCCCCAGCGCGACGCCGACGAGCAGGTAAACTATGATCTCCAGACTTTCCATGAGCGCCGTCAGTCTGTCGTCTCAACGACGCGGCGACAAACTGAAATTGCACCGCCGCTTGGCCATGGGATAATTTGGTCTTGGCGACCGCTGCCGGCTTGGCCAAGCTCAGCCCGCTTTTTTATGAACCGATCAATCCTGACCGGCTTGGCCATCGTCGCGCTTGGCCAAGCGCAACCGCCCGCAGCCGCGCCGCCAAGCGCCAAGCCGTTTCCGCTCCAGGGCATCCTGCCCAAGGCCGAGACCGGCGCGCTGGACTATCTCAAGGAACACCCCACTTACGACGGCCGCGGCATCACAGTTGCGATCTTTGACACCGGCGTCGATCCCGGAGCGCCCGGCCTGCGGGAGACCAGCGACGGGAGGCCGAAGATCGTCGATGTCGTGGATGGCTCCGGCAGCGGCGATGTGGACACTTCCGCCGAGCGCGAAGCCAAGGACGGCACGCTGACCGGTCTCACCGGCCGCACGCTCAAGCTCGGCGGCGACTGGCAAAACCCCGGCGGCAAATGGCGCGTCGGCGTCAAGGCGGCGTACGAGTTGTTCCCCGGCAGCCTGGTCAGCCGCCTCAAGCGTGAGCGTAAAAAAGAGTGGGACAAACAGCAGCGCGAGCGCATGGCCGGCTTGCAGGCCAAGCTTGCCGATTTCGACGAGGCCAACTCCACCCCGAAAGGCGACAAGAAAAAGGAGCGCGGCGAATTGCAGGCGCGCATCGACCTGCTCGAGGCGCTGCAAAAGGATTACGACGATCCCGGCCCGGTTTACGACTGTGTTGTCTTTAACGACGGCAAGGCGTGGCGCGCCGTGGTGGACACCGACGAGGACGGCGACCTCACCGACGAGAAGCTGATGACCCGTTTCCGCGCCGAGCGCCAGTGGGCGTCGTTCGGCAAGCGGGCCATGATGAACTTCGCGCTGAACATTTACGACGACGGCGACACGCTCTCGATCGTCACCGATGTCGGCGCGCATGGGACGCACGTGGCCGGCATCGTCGCGGCGAATTACCCGGGCCAACCGGAACTTAACGGACTCGCCCCAGGGGCGCAGATTGTGTCGGTCAAAATCGGCGACCGCCGCATGGGCAGCTCGTCGATGGGCACCGGCGAGGTGCGCGGGCTGATCGCCGTGCTGGAGAACAACTGCCAGCTTATCAACATGAGCTACGGTGGCCCATCGCAGGATCCCAACGACGGCCGGCTCGCCGCGCTCTACTCGGAGATCGTCAACAAGCACAACGTCATTTTTGTGGCCAGTGCCGGCAACGACGGGCCGGCGCTGTCGACGGTCGGCTCGCCCGGCGGCACGACCTCCGCGCTCTTCGGCATCGGCGCCTACGTCTCGCCGGTGATGATGGAGGCACAGTATTCGCTGCGCGAGCCGCTGCCGGCCATCCAGTACACGTGGTCGTCGCGCGGGCCGACGCTCGACGGAAATCTCGGCGTCGATTTCAGCGCGCCCGGCGGGGCGATCGCGCCGGTCTCGAACTGGACGCTGCAGGGCAACATGCAGATGAACGGCACCTCCATGTCGTCGCCCAACGCCTGCGGCGGCATCGCGCTGCTCTTGTCCGGCCTGAAACAGCAGGAGATCGAGTGGACGCCGCACCGGATCCGCCGCGCCATCGAGAACACCGCGAAGGAAATCCCCAACGTCGAGCGCTTCGCCCAGGGCCGGGGCTTGTTGCAGGTGGACAAGGCGTTCGCCTACCTCGAGGCCAACCGGGACGCGAAGGATCACGACCTGCGGTTCGAGGTCACCAACCGTTCGCAGGGCGGGCGTGGCATTTATTTGCGCGAGCCGTTCAACACCGGCCAGCCGGTTGCCTCGACCATCGCCATCGCGCCGGTGTTTCACGAGGACGCCGACAACGCCGAGAAGGTCGCTTTTGAGATGCGCATCAACCTTGAGTGCGACGCCTCGTGGGTCGGGCATCCCGGCCACATGGTGCTGATGCACGGCGGGCGCAGCTTCGGCGTCGAGGTCAACCCGCAGTCGCTGATCAGCGGCATGCACTACGCCGAGGTCGTCGGCCACGACGCCGATCACCCGGAGCGCGGCGCCGTCTTTCGCGTGCCGATCACCGTGCTCAAGCCGGAGACGGTTGACACGGGCAAACCGGTTCAATGGACCGAGGCTCTCACGCTCGCACCGGGACAGATCGAGCGCCGCTTCCTCGTCGTGCCGCCAGGGGCGACCTGGGCCGACGTGGTGTTCCGCACCGGCGAACAGGCCGGTTCGCGCCGGATCGTGATCCAGGTCGTTCAGCACGTGCCGGGGCAATCGTTCAGCGAGAGCGGCAAGCGGCAGTACATCACCATCCGCGAGCGCGACACGGAGATCCGCAGCTTCGCCGTCACCGGCGGACGCACGCTCGAGGTCGCCATCGCGCAGTACTGGTCGAGCCTCGGCAAAACCAGCTGCACGGTGGACATCGCCTTTCACGGCATCGTGCCCGACAGCCGCCGGCTGCACATCGACGCGGCGAAGTTCGTGTCCCAAGTGGATGTCGTAGCGCCGCTTGGCAATGAAGCCCTCTCGCCAAGCGGCAGCTTCGGCACGCTGCGCAAATCGATCCGCCCAAGCGAATTCAAGACGCGCCCGCTCACCGACGCCCGCGACGCCCTCCCCGACAACCGCCGCATCTTCGAGGCCGAGCTGACCTACAAATTCAACCTCAGCGCCAAGACCACCGTCACGCCGCGCCCGGCGCTCACGCTGGAGGATCAATTCCAGGAATCGTGGGAGTCGCTCATCTGGATGCTCTACGACAAGTCCAAGCGCCTCATCGCCACCGGTTCGAGCGGCAGCAAAAGCTCGGTCAGTTTGGCCAAGGGCGATTACGTGCTGAAGTTTCACGCGCGAAACCACCAGCTCGACCACCTCAAAAAACTCAAGGATATGCCGCTGAACCTCGACCACAAATTGGCCAAGCCGGTGGCGCTCAAGTTCCACACCGACCCCGACAACGCGCTGACCGGCGGGGGCAGTTTCGGCTCGCGCACCCTGGCCCGGGGCGACCAGGCGCGGCTCTACATCGCCCAGCCCAAGCCGCTGCCCGGCACCGCCGCGCCCGGCGATTTGCTGCTCGGCTCGATCCACTACGGCCAGGGCAACAGCAACCTCATCGGCCCCGGCAAAAAGCCGGGCGGTTACCCTGTCACCCTGCGGGTTGCCCTGGCCAAGGCAGACAAAAAGAAAACCGGTGCCGACAAAAAGAAGGACAAAAAAACCGAGCAGGAGAAACTGGCGGAAGCCGTCCGCGACCTGAAAGTGGCGCGCTTGGCCAAGCTGCACGGTGACAAGAAGGCCGAGGATTTCGACCGCTTGGCCAAGGCGATCCTTGACGAGACGCCGAACCACCTGCCGGTGCTGGTCGAGCAGCTCAAGCGGCTCGACAGCGAGGCCGGCCGCAAAAAAAACCTCGAGAAAATAACGGCCGCCGCCGACACCGTCATCGTGCAAATCGACACCGGAGCCTTGGCCAGCCACTACGGCGTCAAGCTCAAGCCGGACGACGACGAGGCCAAGGCCAAGCGGGCCAAGCTCGACAAAAAACTCAACACGCTGACGGACGCGCTCTACCGCAAAGGACGCGCCCTGGCCTACCTCGACACCCAGTTGCGAGAAGGCCAAAACGCCGGCACGGATGAAACCAAGGCCAAGCTCAAGGCGCTCGACGGGCAGTTCGAGGCCAACTTCGCCGAGTTGCAAAAATGGGCGGAGACGACCGACGACAAGTTCGTGCTGCTGCACATCCGGCGCGAAAACCGCCACGACCGGCTCGCCACCGCGCTCAAGCTGCTCAACGAAAAAATCAAGCGCAGTCCGCACGATAAAAAGCTGCACAAAAAACGCATCCGCCTGCTGGGCGAACTGGGCTGGGACGAGTGGCAGGCGCACGAGACGCAGTGGCAGATTCGCCGCTTTCCCGCCGGCTACCAGCCGTTTTGAGCATCGCCAAGTCGATGCTCGACGCCTCGGCGGCTGCGCCTGACAATCCGCCCGTGTCTTGGGTTTACAAGACGTTCGTTCGACCGAACTTTTTCAATCGCGACCCGGAGGAGGCGCACAATCTCGTCATCGGCCAGCTCGCCTGGGCGGCCCGACGCCGCTGGGCGCTGGGCTTGGCCGGGTGTTTTTTGCGCGGCCCGAAACTGCCGGTCGAGCTGTTCGGGCTGAAATTCCCCAACCCGGTCGGCCTCGCCGCCGGCATGGACAAGTTCGGCACGGCGGTGCCGGTGTGGGCCGCGCTGGGCCTTGGCTTCAGCGAGTTGGGCGGCGTCACGCAGCGCGGGCAGCCCGGCAATCCGCAGCCGCGAATGTTCCGCGTGGTCGAGGACGAGGCGCTCATCAACCGCATGGGCTTCAACAATCCCGGCGCGGACGTGATGGCTGGGCGGCTGCGCGACTGGCACGACTCCGGCGCATGGCCAAGCCACCCGGTCGGCGTCAACCTCGGCAAATCCAAAGTCACGCCGCTCGCCGATGCGCCCGCCGATTACCGGTACTCGTTTGAGTTGCTGAAAAATCTCGCTGACTTTTTTGTCGTCAACGTCAGCTCACCCAACACGCCGAACCTCCGGCAGTTGCAGGACAAATCCGCGCTGGCGGAAATCCTCGCCGCGTTGCAGGAGGCCAACGACGACAACCGGCCGATCCTCGTCAAGGTCGCGCCCGACCTCGGCTTCGATGCGCTTGACGAGATTCTCGAGTTGGTCGAGCCGCACAACCTCGCCGGCATTGTCGCCACCAACACCACCATCGCGCGCCCCGCCGAGTCCGGGCTTTACGCCGAGACCGGTGGCTTGAGCGGCCGCCCGCTGGCCAGGCGCAGCACCGAAGTCATCCGGCACCTTTACCGGCAGTCGGGTGGCCGCGTGCCGCTCATCGGCGTCGGCGGTATTTTTGACGCCGCCGATGCGTGGGAGAAAATCACCGCCGGCGCGTCGCTGCTGCAGATTTATTCCGGCATGGTTTACGAGGGGCCGCAAATCACGCGCGCCATCCTGAAGGGGCTGGCCAAGCGGCTGGCCCGCGAAGGTTTCACCGAGCTGCGCGAAGCCGTTGGCACGGAAAAATGAACCTCGCCTGGCCAAGTGCGCTGCTGCTGTTAACTGCCTGGGCGGCTCAGGCCGATGACGCCGACAAACTTCGGGCGCTTGGCGGCGGCGTGTTCACGAAAGGCGGCGCGGTCGCCGAGATCAACCTCAACCGCTCGAGGATCACCGATGATCAACTGAAACTCGTCGCCAGTTTTGCGAACCTCACCGACCTCTCGCTCGAGCAAACCAAGATTGGCGACGCGGGGCTTGCGCACCTCACCGGCTTGGCCAAGCTCGAGTGGCTCAACCTTTACCGCACCCAAGTCGGCGACGTGGGGCTCGCGCACTTGGCCAAGCTGCCCCGGCTCCAGCATCTGCCCATCGGCGAGACGCGCGTGACCGACGCCGGCATGGCGCACATTGCCAAGCTGAAGCGGCTCGTTTACCTCGGCCTGCGCGGCAACAAAATCGGCGACGCGGCGATGGCGCACTTGGCCAAACTGCCCAAGCTGACGGGACTGCACCTCGGCGAGACGCGCCTCACCGACAAGGGCACAAGGCAATTCGCCGCGCTTGGCCAACTGCAAAAACTGTGGCTGCACGACACGCGCATCACCGACGCCAGCGTCCCGCACCTGGCCAAGCTCAAGCAGTTGAAGTCGCTGTATCTGCACCGGACACGGCTGACCGTCGAGGGTGTCCGGCGGCTGCAAAAGGCGCTGCCGAAATGCCGCATCTTTTACCGATCGGCCACCGTGCCGGAATAATCTGAAATGAAAAATCCGCGGCGGCATGACTGACACGTTGTTCGAGATCGTCCACGAGGACGACGAGTTGCTGGTGGTCAATAAGCCGGCCGACCTGGTTTGTCACCCGACCAAGGGCGACGAGTACAGCAGCCTGATCAGCCGCGTGCGGCTGCACCTTGGCAAGGCGGCGGGTGCACACATGATCAACCGGCTCGACCGCGAGACGACCGGCATCGTGCTGCTGGCCAAGCGCGACGAGGCGGCGAAGGAATTGCGGCGGCTTTGGGAAGGCGGCATCGTGCAAAAGTCGTACGACGTGATCGTGCGCGGCCATGTCGGGCCGGACTCCGGCACCATCGACGAGCCGCTTGGCCGCGACGAGGCCAGCCCGGTGGCGATCAAGGATTGCGTGCGCGCGGACGGCCGGGCGGCGCAAACCGACTTTACTGTGGCCAAGCGGTTTGAACGCGACGAGGGGAACTTTTCACTACTCCAAGTCCGGCCACGGACCGGGCGAAAACATCAGATTCGGATTCACTTGGCGCACATCGGGCACCCGATAGTCGGCGACAAATTGTACGGGCACGACGAGGACTGCTACCTCGCGCTGGTCGAGCGACGGCTCACCGATGAGCAACGGCGGGCGTTGCTGCTGCCGTGCCACGCGCTGCACGCCGGCGAACTCACCTTTGCGTGGCGTGGCCGCGAGTGGCGCTTCGAGGCCAAGCCGGAGGCGTGGTTCGCGGAGTTTTACGGCGACTGAACGGTAACGCAGTGAGAGCGCCGCCCCTCCGGGGCTTTCGCTTGGCCGGGTGTTATTTCTCGATGACCCAGATGTTGCGGTAACGGACTTGGTTGCCGTGGTCCTGCAGGTGGAGGAAGCCCGGTTCCGGGCCCTCAGCCAGCGGGCTGGCGGTGGTGCGCTTGGGCAGCTCGACGTTGTCGTGGATCAGCACGCCGTTGTGGCGCACGGTGGCGCGGGCGTTGGCGGTTTTTTTGCCGTCCTTGTCGTACTTGGCCGCGGTGAAGTCGATGTCGTATGTCTGCCATTGCAGCGGCGGAAGGCACATGTTCACATTCGGATCAGCGATCGTGTAAATGCCGCCGCACTCGTTGTGTTTGCCGGCGAGGCCAAATGAGTCGAGCATCTGCAACTCGTAGCGGGCCTGCATGTAGCAACCGCTGTTGCCTCGCGCCTGGCCGCGCTTCGTCGGCTCGTACGGAAGGCGAAACTCGATATGCAGCTTGTGGCCCTGAAATTTTTTGATGCTGTTCGCGCCCTGCATCAGCAGGCCGCTCTCGGTCATGCGTCCCGGCTTGAAGTTCTCGGCGGATTTGCCGTCGAACAACACGAGCGCGCCCTCGGGCGGCTTCGCGGCGAGCGTCGGGCTTTTGCGGACGGTGCGGTCGATGACGGACTCCTGTCCGTCGAGCGAAAAGGTCAGCTTGCCGCCGGTGATCGATTTGCCGGTGGTGCCGCCGGTGAAGGTGACTGTGTCGCCGTCGCGTGCGCCGTCGTATTGGCGCTTCTCCGCCGCGCCGTCGTAGCCGGCGCCGGGCAGGCCGCCGGGGTAGAGCACCAGCCGGAACTTGCCGCCGCCGAGCGCGATGACCTGTGCGCCGACGTCAAATTGGCCGGCCAGCACTCCGGCGTATTCGCCTTGGAACGCGTAGTCGGCATCGGCCTTGGACGGATCAGCCGCTGCCTCGTTCTTGGCTGCGGAAACGGGAATCAGCCCGGCCAGCAGGATACCGGCGACGAGGCACAACGGGAGTCGTGTAACAGTAAACATGGTGCGTAGACGCAATCGGTATCCTGCTTGGCCAAGCGAGTCAACTGAATTTGGGTTTTTACCGAAGGGGATGCGACTCGCGTGTGCCCCCTCATCCGGCCTTCGGCCACCCTCTCCCTCGGCGGGGGAGAAGGGAACAGGCCGCAGCCGCGATTGGCCAAGCGCGGTTTTTTCTTTCATCGACGGCGGTTTTGTCGATGATTCGCGGGCTGTTTTTATTCGCATGAAGATTGTTCTCGCATACTCAGGGGGGCTCGACACCTCCGTTCTGTTGTCCTGGATCAAGGAAAAGTACTCTGCCGAGGTCATCGCGTTCTGCGCCGACATCGGGCAGGAGGAGGAAACCAAGGGGCTGCGCCCGAAGGCGCTCAAGACCGGCGCGTCGGCTGTTTACATCGACGACCTCCGGGAGGAGTTCGCCACCGATTTCATTTTCCCGATGATGCAGGCCGGCGCGATTTACGAGGGACAATATTTCCTCGGCACCAGCATTGCGCGGCCGTTGATCGCCAAGCGCATGGTGGAGATCGCCCGCAAGCACAGGGCACAGGCCATCGCCCACGGCGCCACCGGCAAGGGCAACGACCAGGTGCGGTTCGAGCTGGCCGCCGCCGCGCTCGCGCCCGACCTCGAGGTGATTGCGCCGTGGCGGGACGAGGATTTCCGCAACCAGTTCCCCGGCCGCAAGGAGATGATCGACTACTGCGTGGCCAAAAAAATCCCGATCGAGGCCAGCATGAAAAAGCCGTACTCGATGGATCGCAACCTGCTGCACATCTCGTTCGAGGCCGGCATGCTCGAGGACCCGTGGCTCGACGCCTCCGCGCCGAAGTACAAGGGCATGTACAAGCTGAGCGTGTCGCCCGAGGACGCGCCGAACAAGCCGGAGCACGTCACGGTGGATTTTGAGAAGGGCAACTGCGTCGCCGTCAACGGTCGGGCGATGTCGCCGCTCAAGGTGATGCAGGCTCTCAACCGGCTCGGCGGCAAACACGGCATCGGCCGGGTGGACATGGTGGAGAATCGGTTCGTCGGCATGAAATCCCGCGGCGTGTACGAGACACCGGGAGGCGCGATCCTGCACGCGGCGCATCGCATGATGGAGTCGATCACGATGGATCGTGAGGTGATGCACATTCGCGACTCGCTGATCCCGAAATATTCCGAGCTGGTTTACAACGGGTTTTGGTACGCGCCGGAGCGGGAGGCGCTGCAGGCGCTCGTCACCGAGAGCCAGCAAAACGTCACCGGCACCGTGCGGGTGAAACTGTACAAGGGCAACGTGATCGCCGCTGGGCTCAAGTCGCCGGTCAGCCTGTACAACCCGGACATCGCGACAATGGAGGCCGACTCGACCGATGCGTACAACCAGGATGACGCCACCGGCTTCATCCGCCTGAACGGCCTGCGCCTGAAGGTGGCGGCCAAGGTGGCCAAGGCCCGGCGCTTGGCCAAGCGCAAGCGCTGACTTGGCCAATCGGAGAAGACATGAGCCGACTTTTGCCATGCCGAATGTGCGGGAATAACCTGAGTCCCCAGGCGACGTTCTGCCCCCAGTGAGGCCATCCCCAGGTTGGCACGGAGCCGGAGGCAGCCAAGCCAGGCGGCGTGGCCGACATGAGCGGTGCCGGGCTGCGCGAGCTGATGGCGATCATCGAGGTTCTTCGCAGGACAGCCATCCACGACAGTGGCGAAATGAAGGAGCTGGCCATCGCCCTGCTACAGGCCAGGGGGCAGAAGCTGGATCCGGGAAATGCGCCCGAGGATGCGCCCGATGAGAGCCAACCGTTTGACACGCCGATGTTCCCGAAATTCCCGGGAGAGGGCGATCTGCCGGCTGAGGATTAATTGAACGCCCGGCCAACGTGATTCTTACCGCTATTTTCCTGAATGTAGCGGGTAAGAATTTCTACAGCCTCGTCCACATCGTCGGTCAGCGTCATTAGCTCTATGTCGCCCGGGCTGATCTGTCCGTTGCACTCGAGCGTTTTTTTTGCCCAGTTAAGCAGCCCTCGCCAGTGTTTTTTGCCGAACAGGATCATAGGGAACGGCTCGATGCGCTTCGTCTGTATCAGGGTTGCCACTTCGAACAACTCATCCAGCGTCCCGAAGCCGCCCGGCATGTAAACGAACCCGAGGCTGTACTTCACGAGGCAAACTTTTCGCGAAAAAAAGTAGTGAAAATTGATCGGCAGATTGGCGTACTTGTTGCCGCACTGCTCGAAAGGAAGCTCGATGTTCAGGCCCACCGATGTGCCCTTGCCCTGTGCAGCTCCCTTGTTTGCAGCCTCCATGATGCCAGGGCCACCGCCGGTGATTACTGGCACGCCGGCTTTGGCCAGTTTTTTGGCCATGGCCACCGCTTGCTGGTAGTAGGGGTTGCGCGGTCTGGTGCGGGATGAGCCAAAGATGGTGACACTCGGCTTGAGCCGGGAGAGTTCCTCGAACGAATCGACGAACTCAGCCATGATCCGGAAAATGCGCCAGGGATCCTCACGCGTGAAGGGCGGCTCCTTTCTGTGCTTGTCTGCCATGCCGGCAGAGTAGTCGGCGGGTGCCAAAAAGCACCCTTTTTCCGTAAACCGGCTTCTGGAAATTACTCGTCGTGCTCTGCCACGGTCACGCGGAAGAACCTGGCCGGGGTCGCGGCGTCCGGGGTGAATGCCATCTCGCCGACACCATCCACGGTATCGAACGCTTCGCCGGCCTCCCAGTCGCTGAAGTTGGTCGAGGACTCGATGGTGAACTCCAGCAGCGGCGCACGGTCGCCGGTGCCGTAGGGGCCGACCACCTTGACGAGCTTGTTGCCGTCGTCATCCGTGGCGAAGCCCAGGCGGGTCTGCTCCTGCAGAAAGGCGACGGTCTTGGTCTTGCGCAGGTTGGCGGCGGTGTCCATCGGGGTTTCGCCGGTGTCATCGAGCAGGTTGATGTCGGTGCCGAAAAACAGGTGGAGCGCCACCATGTCGTTGTCACCCGCACCAGCGGCTTCGTGGATGGTGATTTTCGGACCGTTAACGCCACCGGTCTCGATAATCAGCTCGGCGACCTCCGTGAACTCGTACGCCTCGGCCACGTCCAATGCAGACCAGTTCCACTGGTCCAGAGTGTTGGCTGTGGCGCCGAATTCCAACAGGATCGCGGTCACCTCGGGTAGGCCCTGCCCAGCGGTGACGTTCAGCCCGGTTCGTTTCCAGTTATCGATCGCATCCACATCGGCGCCTGCCTCGAGGAGGATTTGGCAGTTGTCGGGATGGTTCAACCCGATGGCGTATGACAGCGGAGTGAAGCCCTGCTCGGTCTTGGCCTCGAGTTCGGCCCCCTCGATCAGCATCAGCTTTAGGATGTCCTTGTTGCGAGAGTGGGAGGCATAGTGTAGCGGAGTCTTTGTGGTGTAGGCCGGTTCGTTCACGTCGACTCCCTTTTCGAGGAGCGCCTTGACGGCGTCTATGTTGTTGGTCTGGATCGCTGCGATGAACGATTTCTCCGCGCTGCTCGGGGCGTCGTTTTCACGGAGAATAGTCTCCGCCTCGGCCGACTGCATGATGATGGCCCAGTCCAGCGCGGTGCGCTCGGCCTTGTCCTCAGCTGCGATGTCTGCCCCAGCATCCAACAGGAGTTGCAGCAATTCGGGATGGTTCAGCTCCGCTGACATGATGAGCGGAGTGAAGCCGTCCGGGTCGCTGACCTCAAGGTTGGCCTCGTGCTTAATCAGCAGCTCGAGAACTCCGATGTGCCCCTTCTCCACGGCGAGAAGCAATGGGATATTGCCAAACTCGTCTGCTTGATCGATGTCGGTGCCAGCATAGATGTGGAGTTTAACGCCGATCACTTCGTTGTTCCACGCGAGAACATGAATGCCGTCCACGGGAGGCTCCACCGCCGCCCCGGCCTCGAGTAGCAGGTCGATTATTTCGTCCTTCGATCCGGAGATTGCGAGATCCAATGGTGTCTTGGCCTGATTGTTGACCGCATCCGGGTCGGCTCCGGCTTCGAGCAGGAGGGCCACCACACCTGGCCTGGTTTTCATCACGCCATAATGCAGCGGCGTGTAACCTGTTTCGTTTTGCTCGTTGAGGTCGGTCTCAGCGGCGATGTGGGCCTCTATTGCTTCAATATCGCCGTCGGAAGCGGCATCCCAGATGGGTTTTTCCGGAGCCTCCTGACTCAGGCCTTGGGAGGGTAAAGCCAGAAAACTGCAGAACACAGACAGACTGATCAGGTACGTTTTCACCTAAGCAGGAGGCTACGCCCCGATGCACTCAATGCAAGCTGGATTCGGGAAATACTCCACTTGAACACTCCTCCCCGAAACGCCTCAAGCAACTCGGCCACCTCCTCGAGGGTTCACTCCTCGTATAGTTGAAAGTACCGCTCCTAGGTGCCGGGGTCATTCGACAGCAGCAGGGTCAGATCGGCCTCGCGTTTGGCCTCGCGGGGCTACAGTAGATAAAAAAGCTGCCTTCAATTCATATACAGGACAGCTTTGATAACGCCCGTCTCTGGCTTGAGCCAGTTGGGGAACTCGCCGATAAAGTCGTCGTAACTGGCGTGATGCGAAAGCCACGGATCGGTATCAATCACACCATCCTCAATTAGGCTGATGATTCGCTTGAAATCCGCCGGCACAGCATTGCGCGAGGCTTTAATCGTGAGTTCCGGCCGGTGAATGGTCACATGCTTGAAGGAGAGTTCCTGGGTGGTGATTCCCACATACAAGACCTGGCCCGTGAAAGACACATATTGAAAGGCGTTGGACATAGAGACATGGCTCCCAGTGGCGTCAATGACCGTAATCGGCAGTTCCCCACCATTGACCTCACGTAGACGATCCACTTCCGTGCCATCATTCTTGAACACAACCGTGTGATCCACTCCCAGCTTCTCCTTGCAAAACTGCAAGCGCGTCTCGTTCATGTCCATCACCGTGATCTCGGTCTTGGCGACCTTCAGAAATTCAATTGCCGCCATACCAATTGGCCCGGCACCGATCACCAGCACCTTGTCGCCTGAGCTTGAAGCGGATCGGTTCACACAGTTACAGCCAATGGCCAGCGTCTCCACCAAGGCTAGCTGCTCCATCGTCAACTTCTCTGAAGGATGTAGCTTGCGCGCCGGCAACACTAAGCGCTCGCACATGCCGCCGTCCTTGTGCACTCCGATGACCTCGAGTGATTCGCAGCAGTTTGTCGCACCCTTCTTGCAAGCGTAGCATTCTCCGCAGTTCATGTACGGCTCAATAGAGCAGTTATCACCTGCCTTCACATTGGTCACACCCTCGCCCACCGCCAGCACCTGCACGCCCAGCTCGTGGCCGGGTATCACCGGATAAGTAAAGAAGGGCATCTTACCGAGATAACCCGCCACATCCGTGCCGCAAATCCCCACCCGATGCACCTCCACCAATGCCTCTCCCGTGCCTGGTTGCGCCGGTTCATCAATGTCTGCAGCGATGAAGTGCTCGGGCTTTTCCAGAATGATAGCTTTCATGAAATTCTAGTTGTTCTTCGGCAGGCCTTCAACATGACCGATGTCCTTAATGGGCTCGAGAATTGCCAGCACCTCGGCAAGCAACTCCTCATCCATCGGGCTCTCAGCCCACTTGGCCCAGTTGCGGACATTATCCGGATTCGCACTGCCGGCGATCGTGGTCGCGATGTCTTTATGCGCCACGCAAAACTGCACAGCCAATTGTGCGATGTCCACGCCCTTGGCCGAACAATGATCAGCGGCCTTTTTGCAGGCCACACGCACTTCCTCAGGTTCCTTGTGCCATTCGGGCAAGGCGGCATTGGTCAGCAGACGCGCGCAGAAGGGGCCGGCATTCATGATGCCCACGCCCTTTTCCTTGAGGTAGGGAAACAGATCAGCGAAGCGCGTATTCTGCAAGTGGTAGTTGTTATAGGACAACACAACGTCCACATCGATCTGGTCCATGATGAACGGAAAAACTTTCATCGGATAGCCAGAGAAACCAATGTATCGCACTTTACCTGTGTCGCGGATTTTTTGAATCGCCGGAAGGGTCTCATTAACAATCTGCTGCATCTCCACAAACTCGATGTCGTGACAGAGAATGATGTCGAGATGATCCACCCCCATCCGGTGCAGGCTGACGTCGATGCTCTCAGCCACGCGCTTGGCGGAGAAATCAAAATGCTCCAGATCATAGCGGCCAAGCTTGCTGCCGAGGATGAATTCCTCCCGGGGTAAATCGCGCAGCACCTGCCCGAGCAACACTTCGCTCATGCCGCGCCCATAAAAGGGCGAGGTGTCTATGAAGTTCATGCCCAGTTCCAGTGCCACGCGGCAGGACCGGAGTGCTTCCTCGATGGTCACCCGGCGGAACTCCTGCCCCAGCGACGAGGCGCCATAGGAGATGACCGGTAGTTCAAGATCCGTGTTGCCCAGCTTGCGACGTTCCACTTTATGCGAGGTATTGATTAAAGGCGTCGATCGTTGCCCTGGCAGCGGAATCGGAGTCCGGCCACGGAAACGCTTCAGCGGAGGCGTACTTATCGTAGCTAATTTCCTTCAACGCCGAGGCAATGGCTGTGTAATCCATGTGGCCACAGCCGGCAGGACGCCGGTTGCTGTCGACAAAATGCACGTGTCCAATGTGCTTGCCGTAGGTGCGCAGCGCGTCGGCGATGTTGGCTTCCTCGATGTTCATGTGGAACAGATCGGCGAGGATTACCACGTTGTCCGTGTCCAGTGTGTCCAGGAACGCCACCGCGTCCTCGGCGCGGTTGAGCAGGTTGCTCTCATAACGGTTGAGCGGCTCGTAAATTAACGGCACCCCGGCGGTCTTGGCGTGTTCGCCGAGTTCATTCAGGGCCGCGCGCAGATACTCCAGCGCCTGTTCCCTGCTCACCGCACCCTCGAACCGGCCCTGCATGGAGCCAATGATCGCGGGCGCGCCAAGCTGCGCGCCGGCATCGATGATGGATCGGATGAAATTCTTGGCGTTGTCGCGCGAGGCGGCGTCCGGCTGGCAAAGATGCCATTTGTGAATCACCCAACCCCCGCCTGTTCCCACAGCCGCGACCTTCAGGCCACGCTCGGCGGTGAGCGCCTTCAACTCGTCCACGGGGATGGCGTCGGCGTTGGGGGCAAACACCTCCACGGCGTCGTAGCCCAGCTCGGCCGCCTTGGCGCAACCGGCGGCAAGGTCGTGCCAGAAGACAAACGGGCCGCCCTCGGCCTCCTTGACCAACGAAATGGTGACAGCGGATTGGATGCTCATGCGACGAAGAGGCGTTTGAAGTGACGGTCGTACAGGTTCTCGGTGACGTTCTTTCCGACCACCTCGGCGTTGGCCTTCAGCAGATCGGTGTAGCGCGCGCCCTCCTTGGCCGCGAGCTTGAAAGCGATGTGCAGCAACTGGCGGAAGTGCTGGTTGAACTCCGGGTGCTCCTGCACGTGGCGCAGCGCGTTGGCGTACTGGTCGCCGCTCCAGTCGGCCACCGCCTCGGGCGTGGGCAGTTGCGCGGGATTGATGTCAATCACCGAGGCGTACGGCCCGCACAACGCATCCATGTTCTCCAGCGCCTTGGCGTAAATCTCCTTGGCCAGTGCCAGCCCGTCGCCACCGGCCTCGGCGAGGCCGATCAATTCCTCCAGCCACGTCGTGCCGGCGGTCTTCACGTGTACGCCCGCGCCGGTGCGGCGAAGGGCGTTGCCGATGATCGGGTAGATGGAAAACTTGTCGCTGCCGCTGTGCACACTGAGCTTCAGGTTATCCGGCAGGCCGTATTGGGCAATCGCATTGGCAATCACGGCGAGGTCGTCGTTGAATTCCTTCTCAAACTGCGTGAGGTCGCCGACATAATCCACGCCCTTGTTGAAACGCCCGGTGAACTTCGGCGCGATGGTCTGCAACTTCACGCCTTCATCAGCCAACGCCGCGAGAATGATCAGAAGCTCCGGCGGCGTCTGCGGCACGTCGGTTTCGTCCATGGACACCTCGGCAATGAAGTCACTCTTGCGCGATTCGATGTGCCGGTAAATCGTGCCGGCCTCGGCCACCGCGCGCAGGTATTTGCCGGCGACGGTCTCGACGTACTCACGCGTGATCTCCAGCGGCGCGTCGATGCCCTCGATGCTCACGCTGCCGACCAGCTCCGGATGTTTCCCCACGAACACCGCAACCGCGTCGCCCTCGGGCGGTTGCCCGATAAAATCCGCCACGTCGATGGTGAAGAAATCCGAGCAGTCGAGATACTTGTCGACCGTGTCCATGTTGATGTGGTCGGCATCCACGTGCCAACCCTGCTCCCAGCCCAGCGCTTCCACCGCCGCCTTGGCGGCGTCATAAACGCTCTGCGGTTCCGAGCCGATGAAGCTGTGCTCGCGGTTGGATTTGTTCCAGACCGGCACCACCTCGATGCCATCCGCGGCCAGTTGCACACACGCCTGCAACTGCGCCTCAGCCTGGTGCGCAAATCGGTCGCCCACGCCCACGGTGTATTTTTCGAGTGTCATGTTTAAATTACAGCGCCCGGAATGGGCGTATTTTGACGCACCCATTCCCCCGGCGGGCGCGGAACATACATTGCCGTCCGGGTGACTAACAGCATTCAGCGTTTCAGCTGGAAGCCGCTTCGATGGCGGTTGGCATTCGTTCACCCGGCGATCCGATAAAACCGGCGGGCAGTGCCTTCAAAGATCTCAGAGGACTCGTCACTGCTCAGGGAACCCAACACTTCCCTCAATGCCCCATGCCCCTGCTCGTAACTCCCCGCCAACTCGCAAACCGGCCAGTCGGACCCATACATGCAGCGGCCCGGCCCGAAATGCTCCAGCGCGGCATCCACGTACGGCTTTAAGTCGGCGGGCTTCCAGTTCCCCCAATCAGCCTCGGTGATCATGCCTGAGAGTTTGCAAAAGACATTCCCGTGCCGCGCCGCAGCCTTGAGTTGCGGCAGCCAATCGTCAACCGATCGGTCCCTGATCCTGGGCTTGGCCAGATGATCAATGACCATCGGAAGGCCGGGTAGTTCGCGTGCGAGCCGATCCGCGTGTTTGAGGTGCCGCACATGAAAGAGCAAATCAAACGGCACACCATGCTTTTCCAGCACCTTTAGACCACGCAACACCCCGGGCCGGACAATGAAATCGTCGTCCGGTTCATCATGCGTCACGTGCCGGACACCAACGAACTTCGGATGATCTTTAAACTCCAGCAACTGCTCCTCGCACATCTCGCTTGCAAGATCCACCCACCCGACCACGCCCACAAGCCAGTCGGTTTCTTCAGCCATGCCCAGCACCCAGCGGTTCTCCTCGATATTGTGCTGTGTCTGCACAAAGATACTTTGGCGCACACCCGTGGCGTCGAGATGCGGCTTGAGGTCGCTCGGCAAATAATCGCGCCGAATGGCCTCGAGATCAGGGCTATCCAGCCACGCGTAATCAAAGGGCTGGCTCAGTTGCCAGAAATGTTGATGGGCATCAATCATGTTGCTCCTGGTTCCTCACCGTCAACGTATGAGTATAGGCATAGCGAAGCGACCAGTTTTTTTTGGTCTAATCTCGTAAGTCGAAATCGCCCGCAATGCAGTGACCCAGATTAATGAATATCCAATCAATGTTTTTGATTTCTTTGGATTGTTTACCCCCGAAAAGACGCTGCCCGGACGGCCTCGAGCAATTTGGCCACCTGTTCGAGCGACCAGCCCTCGTAAAACTGGCCGTACCGCTCCCAGGCACCGGGGTCATTCGCCAGCAACAGGGTCAGGTCCGCCTCTCGCTTGGCCAAGGGATGCGAGTCGGCCTTGGCCAACCAGCGCTCCATTCGTTGCAATACTTTCTCAGATGCCATGATGCAAAAGCCACCTCGCACTCGGTCAAGTGGTGGGCCAATCTAATTGCGAAACACCTCAGCGTCTATGTGTGAAATTTCCGAGATATAAGTCACCTAGAGATTTTTCAAATATTCCGCGATGTCGCGGACGTCTTGGTTCGACAAGCCCATTCGTGATGGTGTTGGCATCCACGAATGGTTTTTCAGTTCTTCAACCTTTACGCCTTTGCGCCGAAACAGTATTTTTTTCACCTCGCCGCCGAACAGCTTGATCTTCAATGACCCCGCATGCCAGCTGAAGTTGGAGAGCATTCCCTCCGCAAT
>Ga0208391_1000426_pt1 | contig 23331 bp, 25 predicted proteins | sample Knorr_S23_td_Bot_FD_185612 | JGI IMG/M metagenome (GOLD analysis project Ga0208391, IMG submission 185612) | Marine microbial communities from Southern Atlantic Ocean transect - Knorr_S23_td_Bottom_ad_3770_LV_A (SPAdes) (version 2) | ecosystem: Environmental > Aquatic > Marine > Oceanic | place... | reverse complement strand
TGGCAGACATTTGATACAGATCATTTTCAAATCCACTTTTATGAAGGTACAGAAAGTTCAGCTCGTGAGGGTGCCTACGTTGCAGAACAAATATTTCCTTACATAACGGGACTGTATGATTACGAGCCTCAAACAAAAACCGACATCATTTTTACCGATTTGGATGATATTTCAAATGGTGCCGCCTATTACTACGATAATAAAATCATTATTTGGGCATCGCCATTGGATTTTGAATTGCGTGGCAGCCACCGCTGGCTTCAAAATGTGATTACCCATGAATTCGCTCATATTGTTTCATTACAAAAAGCCATGAAAGCGGGCATGAAATTCCCCGGTGCGTATTTTCAATGGATGGATTATGAAGATGAAAAACGTCAGGATGTGCTCTATGGATTTCCTCAAATATTGGTTAGCTATCCATTACCTGGGGCTGTTGTTCCACCTTGGCTGGCTGAAGGATCTGCGCAATATATGTTCGAAGGAGCAGACTGGGATCATTGGGATTCCCATCGCGATATGATCCTCCGTGACAGAGCATTAAATGACAATTTATTATCATTCACGGAAATGAATACGTTCGGGAAAAAGGGCATCGGCAATGAATCAACGTATAATTCCGGTTTTGCTCTTTGCAGTTTTATAGCTGAAAACTATGGTGCTGATGCATTGAAACAGATAATGGTAGAATTATCAAATCCGCTTCAATTTTCAATCGATAAAGCAATTGAAAAAGCAACTGGAGTGAGCGGTTATGAATTATATGATAATTTCAAAATATCGATTGAAACTGAATACAAAGAATCAACTCAATCCATAAAATTGAATGAGGTTAAAGGTGAAGTTCTAATCGATAAGGGCACAACCAATCTTCATCCCAAATGGTCGCCCGATGGAAAGATGATCGCGTATATTTCAAATAAGGAAAATGATTATTTTGGTCAGACAGATTTATTTTTGTATGATTTAGAAAAACAGGTAAGTGAAAAAATGGATAGCGGTGCATTGTTTGCTCCAGCGTGGCATCCATCAGGAAACTATATATATTATACCAAAAAGCCCACAGTACCTAATAAGCACGGCTCTCGTTTCTTTGATATTTATGTTTATGACCTAGATAAAAAGAAGGAGAAACGTATTACCAAACATCAACGGGCATATAATCCTGTTTTTATTTCCAGTGATAGTTCACTTGCATTTTTGTCATCACATGATGGGAGTCAAAATATTTACCACTATGATTTGAAAACAACGCAAGTCACTCAATTAACCCATTTCGATGATCACTCAATTTTACGCGGATTGAGTTATGATGGTGAGAATCATCGATTGTTATTCAATAGAACACAGCATCATTATCGAGATATTCATGAATACTCATTAACGGATTCAACAACAGATTTGATTTTTGCAAATGAACTTTGGGATGAACGTGATGTACATTATTCAAACAGTCAGATGATTCATTCCGATGATCGATCGGGAATATATAATCTGCGTATAAATGATGATAATTATGTGACGAATGTTACCGGCGGTGCATTTATGCCTGACGTAAACGATAATGGTGAAATTGTGTATTCATTGTATGAAAACGGGCAATATAAAATTGCATTATTATCCGATTCCCGCATTATTGAAAATGATATCGTCGGGTACAGTCCGAATTATTTCATGAAAAATTCAAGACATTCAGATCCTATAGTTGATCGTGACAATAAAGACTCCAGGACATATACAGACGATTTTACGACCATGTTTGTTTTACCAAGGTTGATGCTGGATTATAATACTGTCAAACCCGGTTTTTATTTTTACTCATCAGAAGTATTGGAAAGATTAAATGTTTTTGGTGGTGCAACTATTAATAATGTAAAAGATGTAGATTTATTTTTCATTTTTGAATTTAAACGTTTTTATCCAACTTTGTTTGCAGAAGTATTTTATATAACACGAAACATTCAACAAACAAATTTTTATTCATCCTATAAATTGGATGATAATTTGAAATTTCGTTTAACTCAATTCAACGCTGGAATGCGCTTTCCTTTATTCGGTGTTTCACAAATGGAATTAATTTCGACTTGGCAGGTTTATAGAGCGTTTGTAAAAGAAACTATTCAACAGGAAAATCTCATGGCTGGTGTTGCCTATGATTATTACAAGGGATGGGTAAATGGTTTCAAGTGGCAGCTAAATAATATTAAAAGACTAGCTGACAAGAATATAAATCCTGCAAAAGGATATACGGCGAATATATCAGCAATGCATGAGCAAAATGATTTTATCACAGGTTTGAATTTATCAGATGCAGGAACATTGTTGGCAGAATATGGAGATAATGATACTTGGCGTTTAAATGTGAGCGGAACATATCATATTTCAATCCCCCATACAAATCGATGGACGATATCTTTAGGAACGCAATTTGGTTGGTTATCAAATGATAATGTAGATTCATTTTTTAATTTCTTTGGTGGTGGGATGATTGGTATGAAGGGGTATCCGTTTTATAGTATTGAAGGAACACGTCAACTCATCAATGACATAACATTCCGCGTTCCATTATTTACTCAAAAGCATGTGCAATTAGGTTGGTTTATTTTACAAAATAGTGTTTTGGGCATTGTTTATCAAAACGGGAATGCTTGGAAAGGTGATTTTGATTCATCTAAATTAATTCGCTCTGGTGGAATTCAATGGAGGATTAATGGCTTTTCTTTTTATAATTTCCCGACCGCTATAGAGCTAGAAATGCATCGCGGACTGGATATAATTAAAAAAGAAGTCAATGAAGAGGTTTATACCTATGGTAAAGAAGATAGATTTTATTTCAAACTCTTATTCGGATTTTGATTATGAATAACACAATACTATTATTACTATTCACTACAATGCTATCAGCTGGCGATCTGTATTTATTTGACGATCGTTTTCAACCTGCACTTAATTTAAATACTACGGAATTTATTTTGTCTGACACTACAGAAGACACTATAAAGGATTCAGTTACATTAGTTAATTATCCAGCAAAACCTATGCTGTATTCGCTCATCCTACCTGGATTAGGTCAATATAAAAATGGGGATCCACTGTGGAAATCCGCTATATTTATTGGCGTAGAAGCAGCGTCTATAGTTGGTATGTTACAATGGAATAAGCAAGCAGAAGATATTCGCAAACAATATGAACTTTTTGGTGATAATCATTGGTCTATAATAAATTGGGTAGAGAATACGTTGTTGAATCCTGTAACGGGACTAATTCAATACGAAGATTTTAAACTAGACGGTACACATAAACTTGAATTGCATTTATCAGGTTCATTGGCTGAAGCTTTTGGTGTGTTCGTTTCTTCGGATTCATTAGTTACACATCCAGAGTGGATTTATAGTGATGAATTATCCATTTTTCAAGATCAGCATTTTTATGAAAATATTGGAAAATATGATCAATTTGTTGGCGGTTGGGACGATGCTTTTGAGTGGTATATTGTAGAAAAAACAGTCGAAGATACCATTGAGATTATTCTCATGACGCCCTATAAAAACGATTATAACAATGAACGTGATAAAAGTAATCAATATTTAAAATTAGCTAATTATGCTGTGACTGCCATAATGTTTAATCATGTAATAAGTGGTATTGAAGCTGTGCTTACAAACCAGCGGAAAGCCAGAAGCAAAGCTGAACAATCTAAAACAGACGTTGGATTGTATTATGACCCACGTAATAAATATGGTATTGGCGGTATATCCGTTTCATACAAATGGTAAATAAATGAAAAAACGATATTTTTTAATTATTTTAACATTCTTCTTAATTACTTCATGTTCATCTACAAAACTTGTAGATGAAGACTTGCAAGTTCAATTTGATCGAGCCATGGGATACTTGGAGAAAAAACGTTATCTTCGATCTCAAGAGGAATTTAACAATGTAGCTATTCGGGGTTTACACACTGATTTAGGTGATGATGCCCAATTCTATTTAGGAGAATCATATTTTTTAAATAAAGAGTATGTTTTGGCAATAGCTGAATTTGATCGCCTGATTCGACGTATGGGATTCAGTGATTTCGTACAAAAGGCGCGTTGGCGTATTTGTCAATCATTTGTCGAACAATCACCTAAATATTATCATGAACAGTCTTCTACAGAGCGGGCATTGAGCAAATTACAGGAATTTTTGGATGATTATCCGAATACAGAATTTCATGAAGAAGCATTAACAACTATTACAGAAATGCGTAATAAACTCTCTACAAAACTATTCGAATCAGCTCGACTATACATTAAAATGGAAGAGTATGAATCTGCTATTATTACGTATGAAGATTTACTGGCGAAATATTATGATACTGAATGGGTGGATGACGCTCATTTCCAAATTGTGAAGTGCCATGTTTTGTCTGGTGATATAGATGAAGCCAAAGAGTATTTGGAAAATTACAGGAATCAGATTTCAGATGATGATTTGTTAGCTGAAGCTGAAAGTTTTATTATTAAAAATAATTAGTATAATTCAATTATGAAGAAAGTTTGCCTTTTCGGCGGTACATTTGATCCACCCCATATTGGTCATTTACTAGTCGCTCAAACTGTAGCAGAAGCTGAAGATTTCGAGAAAATAATTTTTATTCTTGCAAATCAACCGCCTCTAAAAAATAATTTTTCAAAAGTTGATCACAGACTTTCTATGTTAAAAATGGCTGTAGCAAGCAATCCTAAATTTGATATTTCAGAAATAGATATAGACAGAGGTGGGGTTTCTTTTACAATAGATACTATTAAAGAATATAAAAAAATTGAAAATCTAAATTCAAAAGAAATTTATTATTTATTAGGTAGTGACTCTTTGATAAGCTTTCACAAATGGGAACAAGCAAAAGACATTTTAAACGAATGTCAGGTTTTGGTCGCGATTCGACCCGGATTTAGACCTAGCTCAATTCCCAGCTGGGTGTTGAAAAATATTCAGTTTGCCAATATTCCCCGTTTTGAAATATCATCAACTACTATACGTAAGCGTTGGGCTGAAGATAAAACAATTCGTTATATGGTTACTCAACCTGTTTGGGAATATGTTAATGCTCACAAACTATATTCTCAATGATTTTAAGTATAACATTATTATTATTAGGCGGATTGCTCTTATTTTTTGGAGCAGAAAAAATTGTTCGTGGTGGTTCCCATATGGCTTCGCGTTTAGGATTGTCTCCGTTGGTGATTGGTTTAACCATAGTTGCTTTTGGTACATCATTACCGGAGATGGTAGTGAGTTTAGCAGCAGCGAAAGATTCATCATCCATTGCTATTGGTAATGTTATTGGATCAAATATTGCCAATGTAGGATTAGTATTAGGAATCAGTGCCTTCATTTTTCCTTTGACGATTACGTATGCAAATATTCGTAAGGATCTTTTCATTTATTTAATTGCAGCTTTGGTCTTTATATATTTTTGTTCTGATGGATTAATCAGTAGCAGGGAAGGTGCTATTCTATTTGTAGGAATTATTGTATATACTTGGTATGCAATCACTCATCCTCGACATCAAGTAGAAAAAGATAGCCATGGTAAAGATTCCATGTCAAAATGCTTTTTTTATCTACTGATTGGATCCATATTTCTCTATTTTGGTTCAAAACTTTTTGTAGAAGGTGCCGTCTATCTTGCTGAATTGCTTGGAGTAAGCAAAATGGTAATCGGTATGTCCGTAGTTGCTTTAGGAACTTCTTTGCCGGAATTGGCGACGTCTATAGTTGCAGCTTTTCAAAAGGAAAGTGGTATATCGGTTGGAAATATTATTGGTTCAAATTTGTTCAATATTTTATCTGTCATTGGTTTGGTGAGTTTTTTGTACCCATTACATGTTCCAACGGACATTATGAAATTCGAAATACCCTTTATGTTGGCTTTTGGAGTTGTTCTCTTTCCAATTACTTTAATGAAGCAACCTATTCCCAAGATTACGTCTGGTATTTTGATCGCCGGTTATTTAACATTCATAATTTTATTATTTAATTGATTAAAGACCCTTGTTGTCATTACATAAATTCCATTTATAGATTAACATGATGATTCAACTCGAAAATGTATCATATTCATATCGTAAAGGCTTCGGTCTTGCAAATATAGATTTAACAATCAATGACGGTGAATTTGTATTTCTTATCGGTCCAACAGGATCAGGCAAAACTACGTTATTAAATTTAATGTATATGGATTTATTACCGGATAGCGGAAGGGTTAGTATAGGAAAATATAATTCTGATTCAATCAAAAAACGAAAAATTCCTACATTGCGAAGGACAATTGGTATCATCTCTCAAAAATATCATTTATTAAATGATCGTAATTTATTCGAAAATGTGGCGTTGCCTTTACACGTTATAGGGCACAATCAGAATGATATTGCTGGAGCTGTTGAAGAAATACTTGAGGAGGTGGGCCTTTCTGGATTGGAAGACCATTATCCTCAAGAATTATCAGGAGGCGAACAACAACGCGCATGTTTAGCTCGGGCATTGATAAAAGATCCAGATATCATTCTGGCAGATGAACCAACTGGAAATCTGGATCCAGTCACATCATTCGATTTAATAAAATTACTTGAAGAAATAAATAGTGAAGGCACGACTGTATTTATGGCTTCTCATAATTATAGTTTAATTAAAAGTCGTAATCATCGTATTGTCGAAATTCATAATGGAAAACTGCGCAGCCAATAATGGATAAATTTCTATTTCTACTAAGTGAAGGTTTTAAAAATTTATGGCGACATAAATTGACTGTTTTCACGGCTGTATTCTCTGTATTTCTGTCTCTATCAACAATTGGAGTCCTTTTTATTGCGGAGCAAAATACTCACAAGCTTATTGAGTACATGCGTACTAAATATAAAATAGAAGTCTTTTTTGATGGTTCAGTTTCGAATGAGCAGGCGAGTCAACATGTTCAGGAAATAAGTAAAATTCCCGGTGTTTATTCCACAACCTTGATTACAAAAGAAGAGGCTCTTAAAGTCTATAAATCACAGTTTGGTGATGATATATCTCAATTTTTAGACTACAACCCTTTACCTGTCAGTTGTGTGGTGAATATAAAGCGTAAGTACAGCGGATATCTACATATGGCGCCTATTATAGAACGGATTAAGGGAATCGACGATGTGGATATGATTAAGCATCAAAGCCGCCTTATTAGTAGAATTGAAAAATTTTATGAGAAAGGATTGTTGGGATTATCCGGAATCGCCTTTGCAATTATTCTCGTGACTGTAATGATTATTTCTAACACAATTAAATTAACGATTTATTCAAATAAAGATTTGTTAATGGCATTAAAAATGATTGGTGCAACAAATACATTTATCCGTATGCCTTTTATTCTTGAAGGCGTTTTTCAAGCTGTCCTCGGGGCTATTTTAGCTTCAGCAATGTTGTATGGAATAGTCTATGGGGCGAATGAAATGTTAAATCAAATAACTACGTATACAATTAATGTTGATTGGATGTTTTTAAGCTGGTTGTTTTTAATTGCTGTAGTCATTAGTCTTTTTGGCAGCAGTCGGGCAATTTCCAAATTTATAAAGTAACGTATAATGAGAATAGTATATTGTTTCCCAAATTAGAAACTGTCTAAATTTTAAACTTAATATGAATCTAAAAAAATCAGATATCTCCATTAGAGAACAACAGGTCCTTAAAGCGATAGTAGAAGATTATATTGTGGATCATGTCCCAATAGGATCGAATGTGCTCAAGAATAAGCATGCTTTTGACTGCAGTTCTGCCACATTGAGAAACGCTATGGCAAGTTTAGAAAAAAAGAAACTAATGATGCATACGTATACGTCATCCGGTCGCATTCCGACTGATTTGGGCTATCGTTATTATGTAGATCATTTAATGCAGCAATCTGGTAAATCATTTTTAGACTATAATGCAATCGAGACTGAACTGACTATTTCGTCAAATAGTGTTGATGCGTTATTAAAAACAACGGCGATAATGCTGTCGAAAATAAGTCATCTTTTTGGCGTGGCAATGATTCTACAATATGACCGCAGTATATTGAATGAAATTGAATTAGTACATTTGTCTTCTGACCGTATTATGGTTGTTTTAGGCATGAAATCCGGACTAGTGCGATCAATCGTACTCAATATGGTTGTATCCGTTAGTGAAAAAGATATTTCAAATATTACAGTCTTATTAAAGGAAAAATTACTTGGGCTCACTCTTAAGGAAATTCAAAATACAATTGCTGAACGAATGCAGGATTCACCTTTGGCAGATCATGAAATAATTCAAATTCTTCTAAACAACCCTAAAGAACATTTTGTAATACCGGATAATGAGTTGGTTTTTACATCATCAAATAGAGAATTATTAGATCAGCCGGAATATCAACATGTGGAAAACCTGCAGAAAACGCTGGTGGCAATCGATAATGAAAACGTAACTCAATATTTCAAAACTTATTTAAATAAACAAAATAATTATATGCTCATTGGAAATGAAAATATGGAAACTATGTATAATGATTGCACCGTCGTTACTCATGTTTTCGGTGGTTCGTCTTTTCAAGGTCAGATTGGCATAATAGGGCCTACGCGTATTCCTTATGCTAACATATTAAAAATATTAAACAATTTTACGGAGATCATAAATCGTGTCTGTTAAATCAGATAAACAAAAAAAGTCAAAACAAAAGAAAAATCAAATTGACAGGAAACATCAGCTTGAAAAGAATATTGAAGAATTAACATTTCAATTAAGTCAAGTCGAGGATAAACATCTTCGCTTAAAAGCTGAATTTGATAATTTTCGCAAGCGCAAAGAACAAGAAGTCATAAACCTCATTCGCTACGAAGGTTCAGATGTTATAAAAAATATGCTCTCCATCGCTGATGATTTAGATCGCATGAAAGATGTAGTTGAGCATCCTGAACATAAGGATAGTTCTGATTCGATTAAAAAAGGAATAGATTTAATCTTACAAAAAATCTATAAAGTATTTGAAGAACGTGGAATCGAATCCTTTTGTGAGGCGGGAGAGATTCTTGATTCAGATTTGCATGATGCTTTAATGGTTAAAGAAGAAAAAGGCAAACAGGAGAATGAAATACTTGAGGTGTTTGAAAAAGGGTATAGATATAAAGATCGTATCATTCGTCATGCAAAAGTAGTGGTAAATAAAGTATGAAAGATTTATATGATATAATAGGCGTGAGTAAAAATGCATCCAACGACGAAATAAAAAAATCTTATCGTAGAATAGCTTTAAAATTTCACCCTGATAAAAACCCGGGGAATAAAGATGCAGAAATAAAATTCAAGGAAGCTGCAGAAGCGTATAGTATATTAAGCAATCAGCAAAAACGTCAACAATATGATCAATATGGTCATACAGGTGTTGGAATGGGTGACCAAACACAAGGGTTTAGCGGTGGTGGATTTCATCATATGTCAATGGATGATATTTTCAGTCAATTTGGTGATGTTTTTGGTGGGGATGTATTTGGAAGTGTTTTTGGTGGCGGACGAAGGAGCGGACAAACAGTTCGACGAGGTAAAGATTTACGTGCAACAATCGAACTCACTTATAAAGAAATTGTAAACAGCGTTGAAAAAACAATTAGAATTAAACGTCTCGAACATTGTGATTCATGCGCAGGAAGCGGAGCTGCTCCTGGAGTTACTCCGACTACGTGCCAACAATGCGGAGGGGCAGGTCGCATTCGACAAATGTCCCAATCATTTATTTTTCAATCTGTCGTTGAACGGGAATGTCCAATTTGTAAAGGGAATGGTAACGTAATAACAAAACCCTGTAAAAGCTGCAGTTTTGGTTTAGTTAGAAAAACGGTTTCTGTAAAGGTGCAGATCCCTGCTGGTGTTGAATCAGGTAATTATATGCGATTGCAAGAACAAGGGAATAAAGGTGAGTCAAAACAACCTGCAGGAGATCTTGTCGTATTTTTTGAAGAAGAGAACCATCCGCATTTTGTTCGTGATGGTGAAAATGTATTTTTAGAAGCAGTGATTTCTTATAGTATGGCAGCTCTCGGCACTGCGATTGAAGTGCCCACAATTGATGGGGGTAAAGTGAGTTTGAAAATTCCATTTGGAATACAATCTGGGCAAATATTAAGAATGCGTAAAAAAGGATTTCCAGTATTACGAGGTTCTTCACGTGGCGACCAATTAGTACGTATTCACGTGGAAACACCTTCAGGATTAAATAAAAAGCAAAAATCACTATTTGAAGAATTAGAAACAAAAGAAAATAAAATTAAAAACCCTTACCGCAAGATTAAGCTATAATGACAATTTTTACTCAAAAAGAGCGTTTTATTTTTCAATTCTTAATTTTATCTATCGCTATAGGGGTAGGTGTTGGTGCTTTTCGTAAAAAATATTCTAAACCTAACTTTACTGATCAAATAAATAATGAGATTTCAGAATACAAAATAAAGAGCAATAATATAGAAAAAGCCCTAATAATTGATACTCAAGAAATTTTATCAAAAACGGATGACATTAAACCCAAGATTTCCGTAACATTGCTGGATATAAATACAGCCATTAAAAGTGATTTGATACAATTGCCTAAAATAGGACCTGTTATGGCTGGAAGAATTATTAAATATAGAGATGAAAATGGCCCATTTAAAACATTCGAAGATTTGTTGAAGATTAAAGGAATTGGGTCAAAAACATTAGATCAACTAAAACCATACATACAAATAAAATAATATGATTAAAAAAATAGTTAACCTTCGATTTAATTCAGATTTATTAGAGCTATTTATAATCTTTGGATTCATTTTCATGATTATCACTATTTATGTGCCCAAAGCAATTTGGGAAGAAGAAGCTCAAGCTGAAAAACTAAGCCATTCTAATATTCAAAATGTTTTTGATGTTGAATCGTTTTATAACACATTAACAGATACCTTTAATACAGATGGACTCTGGGCTATAACACTTATAAACGCAGTAAGAGACTCAATGATGGCTGATTCTACATATCTTGAAGATCGAGTCTTAACTTTAAATGGTAAAGAGTTTGCTGTGAATATTCCCAAAGGGTTTGATGTCGATTTTGATACAACATTTGGTTTCCCTAGAGTTCGCCGCGATACTATAATGGATACAACCCATACGATAGTCATTTATCTTGAAGAATTGGGCAAAAATGATACTACATTTGTCCAACATAAAAAATTGCCTGAATTTGAGATAATACCTAACTTTGTTGCCATGATTGCTACTGAATATAAGGAACGATCAGAGTTGATTAATTATTATGATTCATATCAGCCTGATTCATCGATGCTACATTGCCCTTTGACGCATGAATTATACAAAATTACCATTGCAGATAATCAAAGTAGTGTGCGTGTCGCTAGTCCGATTACAGAATTATATAAGGAAAACCGTTATTTAATCTTTTCATTCAAAGCAAATAATCACGGTTATATCAAAGACGGTTTACGCAGTTGGGACTAGGTTCTCGCTGTGATATATCTATCATTTAATGAATCATCTCTTTTGTGTTCAGTTTGGACACAGAGAGATGGTAAATCCATTCTTACACACATTTCTCAAATCCCCCTTACAGGTGATTTAGACTCTGCACGCGGTAATGATAAAATTTTCAATGCAATTTTAGAGCAGGCTTTTAAATCACTTGCAAGTGAAATTCAAATAGATGGACATGATGCTTTTGTAACAATTCCTGACTATTGGGTATATCATGATTTTACTGAAATGGATGCCAGCATGGGGGCGGATGATAGTTGGGATTATATTCTATGGCAAAAAGAACAGAGACTAGGAGATAAACAAAACGATTTTCTTACGTATGCTGAAAATATTCAAGGAAATTTAAAACATGTAATTCATGTACCGACTCTGCTTATATCTGATATAAAACTTACAATTAGTGAACATGGCGCTGAACCCGCTTGGCTCGGAACAGAATCCATGGTTTTTACTGGACGGACAAAACATACATTTGGTGTCATTAGCGATTCTGGAAATGGCTATGACCTTTTTGTTATAAAAAGAAATAATCTTTTTGCTGGAAGTATTCGATTCGTCCAGGGCGAATGGAAAGTATCTAAATCATTTGGGTTTAAATCTGAAATTGAATCTTTATTAACATTTCATAAAAAATCTCCCAAGAAAATTTTAACTCCAGTTTATACTCTGGATACATTATCAGATAAAAAACAAAAGCATTGGTCAAATACTAAACTCAAACATATAAAACCTTTTTCCAAGGGCAGTATAGAAAACACAGTTGAATTTGATACAATGTCTAACCATTTATTATCTATCCAGAGTTTGTTTGTTGATAATTCATTCAGTCGATCAAAAATGAACTTATTTTCTGCAGCTGGATTGATAGAGAAGATAGAAGTACCGCAAGTAGAAGAAAAAAAATCAGAAAATATAACAAATGAATTGCATCAAGATAAAAAATCTAAAGGTGTGAAGAAAAAAAATAAACAAAATTATTTAGAAAAGGCAGTTATGTTCCTTACGACTGTCATTATTATTTTATCATTTGCTATGTCAATTTATTTGAAAAAAAATGGAGATGAATCGACTCCCAATATTGGGGTTATCGAACAACCTGCTTCATCTTCTGTTGAAGTATCAATTCCTGTAAACGAAAATATCCATAAATATCCACAACAACTCATGGATATAATGCATTATTCAATTTCTATGAAGTTTGGGTTTAAATATGTTTATGAAACATTACCCTATAATATAGTCACATTTCTTTCTATGAGCGAACGTGATTTACAGTTAGAAATTGTTGACGGTGAAGAATTAGATGCGGATTTATTACCATTAGGATCAATGGTGAATTATAATGTACAAGGTATTGAATGCTGTGGCGGATTTAAACATTTTTATGATTTTGTATTACCAATGTCGTCTGATGCATTACTATTTGAAATGGACAGCGCTGAATTATTACAAGCATCATTTTCAAATTTGAATGTTGAAATTAAAAAATTAGAGAAAATAGAAAATGGAAATTTCCCCCAAATTCCTTTTATCATTAAAGTTTACAGCGAAGAACAAATAAAAGCAGCTTTTTCAGTTCTGTTGAAAATGAATCATAATATTGTTTTTAGAAAAATTGTGGTGAAGACACATCCTGAAACTGGAGAATCTCAATCCGTATTTTATATTTCAGTTTTTGAGCGCAAAGGTGACTGATGCACATTCTAGCCGGCCGTTATAAGGGCCGCTCGATCAAAACAATTTCATCTAGTTCCTATCGTCCAACCCAATCTCGAATTCGCAAAAGCCTGTTTGATATACTCGGGCCTTTAGATGGCATATCTTTCCTTGACCTCTATGCTGGGAGTGGAATCATTGGTTTTGAAGCTGCCAGCAGGGGAGCTATTGATGTGACGTTTGTGGAGAATAATTACATCACCATTAAACTGTTACACAAAAATATTCAAAAATTTGATGAGGGTATTTTTTTTGCTCAAAAGCAGAATGCGCTGAATTATTTGAAATCATGCGGTGAATATGACATCATTTTTGCTGATCCCCCTTATGGGTGCAATGAGTTACCGGAACTGGTTAAATTAGGCCTTGAACATATTAAAGATTTTGGTACATTCATTTTAGAATCACGCACAGGTGATGAATTACCTGAATCGACAGATAATAGAACATATGGGGATACTCAACTAAATTTATGGAAAAAATGAAGAAAATAATTTACCCTGGAACATTTGACCCCATAACCAATGGACATTTAGATATTGCTGATAAAGCATCAAAATTATTTGATGAACTTATTTTTGTTGTCGCTAACAATCCGGATAAAAACCCATTATTTAATGTGGAAGAGCGCATGGAGATGATTCGTAGATCAACGACACACTTATCAAATACCTGTGTGGAGTCTACGAGTATTTTAACCGTTGATTTTGCTAAAGAAAACACAGCACTGGCTATTATAAGGGGTTTAAGACATGTGAGTGATTTTGAATATGAGTTTCAAATGGCTATGATGAATTATCAAATGGCTCCTGAAATAACGACTATATTCATGATGCCCAATGAAAAATATGTTCACTTGAATTCTTCAGTATTAAAGGATATAGCTAAATTGAAGGGTGATGTATCGGAATATGTTCCAGAGTATGTATTGGAGCAATTACTATCAAAATTGAATAGCTGAAAAAGTGTAAATTTCCTATCTAATTCACACTTTTTTAACGTAATTATAACTGACAAAATGCCGACATACGAATACATATGCAAAAAATGTAAACATATGTTTGAACTGTTTCAATCAATGTTCGATGCTCCCCGTAAAACATGTCCTGAATGCAAAGGGGCAGTCAGGCGTTTAGTAAGTGGAGGTTCTGGGCTAATTTTTAAAGGGTCAGGTTTTTATTTGACTGACTATAAAAATAAAAAATCATCAAAAGATAAAATTTCAAAGAAGGAAACAACAACGCCAAAAAAAGTTAAGAAAGAAAAATAATGAATTCCGAAAATATATATTATACTATTCCTGAAAAAGGAACAAGAATCACGCGTAAAGATGGAAAACTAATTATTCCAGAAAATCCAATCATCCCATTCATTGAAGGTGATGGTATAGGCTCTGATATATGGTATGCGACAGAAATGGTTGTTAATGCTGCAGTTAAAAAGGCGTTTAACGGTAAACGTAAAATTCATTGGATGGAAATTTATGCTGGTGAAAAATCATATAATGATTATGGGAAATGGCTTCCTGATGAAACTCCAGAGGCAATTAAAAAATATCATGTTGCAATTAAAGGTCCGCTGACCACTCCTGTTGGTGGCGGTATTCGTAGTTTAAATGTATCCTTAAGACAAATATTAGACTTATACGCATGTATTCGCCCCGTAAGACACTTCAAAGGTGTACCTAGTCCTGTCGCAAAACCCGGTTCATTAAATGTCGTAATATTCAGAGAGAATACGGAAGATGTGTATGCTGGAATTGAATGGGAAAGTGGCTCTGATATTGCTAATCAAATGATTAAAATGATTAAGGAAGATTATGGTAAGACTATCAGAGAAAATTCCGGAATTGGAATTAAAGCAATTAGTCCATTTGCCACAAAGCGTTTAGTCAGGAAAGCAATTCAATACGCGATTAAAAATAACAAAGAAAACGTTACACTTGTGCATAAAGGAAATATCATGAAATATACTGAAGGTGCATTTCGTGATTGGGGGTATGAGTTGGCTAGGGATGAGTTTTCTGATGCAACTATTACAGAAGAAGTTTTTTGGGATGAATTTGCCGGTACGGAACGTGATAAAGTAATAATCAAGGATAGAATTGCAGATGCTATGTTTCAACAAATATTACTACGCCCTGAAGAATATAGTGTTATTGCCTCGTCTAATTTGAATGGTGATTATTTATCCGATGCATGCGCTGCTCAAGTTGGGGGATTGGGTATGGCTCCAGGAGCAAATCTATCTGATGAAGCAGCATTATTTGAAGCGACACATGGTACCGCACCCAAATATACGAATCAGGATAAAGTAAATCCAGGTTCACTTATTTTATCTGCAGTAATGATGCTGGATCATATGGGTTGGCGCAAAGCCGGAAGTCTGATTATAGATTCTATTCGCGAGACAATCCTTCAAAAGAAAGTAACATATGACCTCGAAAGACAAATGGATGATGCTACTAAATTATCTACATCAGGTTTCGCTGAAGCAATTATTAGCAATATGTAATTATTTTTTCACATTAAGGAATAAAAGGTGCGCCTAGTTCGCACCTTTTTTGGTTTAAATTTTTAGATTATGTTTATCGATTTTACAGTCATCAAGTGCATGTCCGGCAAAGGAGGTCATGGAGCTGTTACTTTTCGGCGGGAGAAATATATTCCCAAAGGAGGTCCGAATGGGGGAGATGGTGGAAAAGGTGGCGATGTTATATTTATTGCCGATAATCAACTTCATACTCTTCAGGACATTCGTTATAAAAAAACATATGCATCCGGGGATGGCCAACAAGGATCTACCAATAATAGAACGGGTAAAAATGGTGAAGATGCAATTATCCGTGTTCCTTTAGGAACCGCTGTTAAAGAAATTAAATCAGAGAATGTGGTTGCGGATTTGGTTGAAGATAAAGAGCAGTTTATTGCATTGAAGGGTGGAAAAGGTGGCAGGGGAAACGCCCGCTTCAAAACGGCCACGCGTCAAACTCCTCGCTATGCCCAGTCAGGAATTGAAGGACAAGTCAATACGTATGCTCTAGAATTAAAAGTATTGGCAGATGTGGGACTAGTCGGTTTGCCCAATGCAGGAAAATCGACATTACTATCAGTCGTGTCTGCCGCTCGACCTAAAATTGCTGATTATCCTTTCACAACACTCGTACCTAATCTGGGAATTGTAAAATATGGCGATTACAAATCCTTTGTTATGGCAGATATCCCTGGTCTAATAGAAGGTGCAGCTGCAGGAAAAGGATTGGGGCATCAGTTTTTAAAACATGTGGAACGAACACAGGTTTTGTTATATATGATTGAGTGTACTGAAGAAGACCCACAATCAGTTTATGAAACATTGTCATCTGAACTAAAAACGTATAATCCTGATATGGATAAAAAACCACAATTGGTTATCAGGACAAAAACAGATTTATTGAATGAAGAAAATGAAAAGAACTGGAAATCGTTTGAAAAATATCTTGATATATCATCTGTGACAAATAGCGGGATAAATCAATTAATATCACGCATTACAGAATTGCTCCATGAATCAGAATAGTTTAATACAATTAATTAACCTTTTGAATGTGCCTAAACTGGGGCCGCAAAGAGTGCGCAATCTTTTGACTCATTTTGAAAATGGAGATGCTGTTTTTAATGCTTCGAAAAAAGAGCTGTGTCAACGATCCGGTATAAATATCGGCCTTGCTGATAATATCATGAAATATAAGGATTTTGGATTTGGGAATGAGCAGCTTGAGAATGCTGAAAAGAAGAATGTAAAAATTTACTCAATCTGGGATGATGAATATCCCTTGCTGCTGAAGAAGATCTACGATCCGCCTGTTATTTTATATACAAAAGGACAACCGCTTAAAAAGAAAGAAGATACAGTCGCAATTGTAGGTACACGAAAATTCACACCATACGGCAGCAGCATGGCAAAATCTATTGCGAAAGTGTTGAACAATGCCCGTATAACAGTCGTAAGCGGATTAGCGAGAGGTATTGATACCATTTCTCATAAGGAAACTGTCAGAAATCAATGTCGAACTATAGCTGTATTGGGCAGCGGTATCGATGTCATTTATCCAGCAGAAAACAGAAATTTATATCGGGATATATGTGAGAAAGGAACAGTTATTTCAGAATTCAAATTGGGTACAAAACCTGATGGAACTAATTTTCCACAGCGTAACCGAGTCATCAGTGGTTTGTCTCACGCTACTGTTGTAATTGAAGCAGGACATAAAAGCGGTGCTATTCTTACTGCGTTTAGTGCTATTGATCAAAATCGTGATGTATTTGCAGTGCCGGGTCGGGCAACAGACCCTCAAAGTAAGGGTACAAACAGATTAATTCGAAATGGCGCATTTCCTTTGGAGCGGGGTAAACAAATAATAGAACAAATTCAACGGCGCATGTTTAATCCACATCAACCAATGCAGGAAACAATAAATCTCCATTTATCAGATGATGAACGAACACTTTTAAATCATCTAAACCATCAACCGTTACATATTGACGATATTGTGTCTACGTCTGGCGTTACATTGACGAAAACACTTACATTATTATTAGGAATGGAATTAAAAGGTGCGGTGATACAATTGAGCGGGAAACAGTTTGTCCGTGCCTAATGCTTGAATTAATTTCATCGCCGTTAAACATAACAAATAAAATCATTTGGAGAGGTGGCCGAGCTGGCTGAAGGCGCTCGCCTGCTAAGTGAGTAACCGGAGATAATCTGGTTCGAGAGTTCGAATCTCTCCCTCTCCGCTTTAAAATAATAGTTTCTCGACAATAGCCGAAGGTAAATAATTACCATTTCATTTGATCAGGCTTTGTCAGGAATAATCAAATATATCCGTTTGAAGGACACACTTTAGAAGGACACACATAGTACACCCCCCATACACCAAGCACGTAACGTCTCTGTTATGGCAACCGCCTCTTAAAATTTTTCTCCAAAGCTCATATCTTGTTGTAATAATCCTTACATTCCTTTATGAGATTTTTATATATACATAATATTTTGTCATTAATTATAACCAACTTTGTAGTTTGGAGCTGGGCATTAGAAAAACACCCCAAACCAGAATTTCAACATATTAGTATGGATTTGGTTTAAGCGAGGAGGTTGAAATGAGAAAATCAATTGTTTTACTAATAGTTATGATTTTGGTTGGATGTGTTCCTGTTTCTCATATAATTGTTGGGGAAGCAAGAGCACCAATATCTCCATCTCAAGTGAAAATATATTCAGACTTTCCTGAAGAATATAAAAAAATTGCATTGATTGATGCAGGGAGTAATTTTGCATTTAAAGATCCTGCAATCCATTTTACTTGGCAAAGTAAAATGAATAAAGTCATAGAGCGTTTAAAAATTGAAGCCGCACAATTGGGTGCTAATGGTGTTGTGATGGTAGGCACAGAAAACAAAATCCATCAGTCATTTAGAATAGATAAAAATGGTAATGCCCGTACGTCATCGTACACCGAAAAATTTGGAAAAGGGATAGCCATATATGTAATAGAGGAGAAGTAAAATGAAACACCTCTGGTTCATATTACCACTTTTGTTTGTCTTCTCTTGTGATGATAAGCAGGAATCCGAAAACATGTATCAATATTCAGGGTATGACACACTTGGCGTACAAATTATTGAAGGTTCATTATTTTTTGAATATGGTGATTCCAGCTCAATTTCTGGTGCATGGGATTTTAATGTAGTCGGTAGTCCAGAAAACATAGGCCCTCAAACTGGGGAAGGGGAATATATAGGAACAGTTGAGAATAACCAATTATGGATTAACCTAAATCCGGAATGGGCTGACAATAATGTTCATCTAGATGGTACTATTGATGGAAATAAAATAACTGGCAATTGGGTATACTCTGGTTTCGCAGGTAGTATGAATCATGGCACTTTTAGTGCAGAAAAGTAGATTAATTGGCTGACTAACAATCGCCAAATGGAATAGGATTTAAGCAAAGAAGCATTTTTTATAGGAAATCATCTTTACGCCCCCCTAAATTTCATCCATGCGGAGCCTTGCTCCGCTTTATGTTTAAAATAAGAAGGAGTAAAACATGAGCATGATCCGAGTCACATTGCTGGCAGTTTTTGTCATCAATATAGCCAGTGTATTTGCCCAAGATGAACCTGCGGCAAAGAATATCTTCAGGGGTATGTATATAGAGCCAAAAGCTGGTAAAGTGAAACAGCTGGAAAGAGGCCTTGCTGATCATATGGTAAAACACCACCCGGCTGACGGCTGGCAAATAATGGTATGGTCAGTGGAAACTGGAAAAAGGGTCGGTCAATATTTTTACCATTCCACGGCACATTCATGGGAGGACTTTGATACCAGAGTCGTGAACCCCGGAGATGATACGCACTGGGAGAAATATGTAATAGCTTATACAGAAAAAGTTGGTCCAAATGAATTTTGGCGGTCTTTACCGGATATTTCAATGTCTAATGAAAAAGAGGTTAATAAAGCAAATGTTAACCTCTATCATCTTAGAGCTGGTGGACAAAAAGATTTTATCGAATTCATGGCCAAGTTAAAGCCTGCTTTGGAGGAAACGGGTGATTCTTATAATTATGGAGTCTTTATAAAAGAGAGCGGCGGATATATTCCAGTTATTTCTATTGACTCATATATGGAGGGCTGGAAAGATATGGAGCCATTCAGTACAGATGTTTATGAAGCTATGGCTAAAAAATATGGTGAAGATGAAGCAAGTAGTATGTTTGATAAAGTTTACGCTACCATAAAATGGGTTGATAATGAGATTGTAACTTTCCGTCCCGATTTAAGCACACAAATGGAATAAAAGATCATATTCATTAGAAAAAGCCCCGCATTTACGGGGCTTTTTTATTTCTCCAAAAGAGAATAACATACACCATGAATTTAAAAACCTACAGCCTTGTTTCCGGCTCTGTATTTGGTGTTGTCTGTATCGTGCATCTATCGACACTTTTGGGAAATCATGATTTTGTTATCGGTAGTCATACGTTGCCCCAGAGTTTCCGCATTATTGCTGCATTGTTGACCGGCTTCATGTCCTTCAGTGGACTGCGGCTCTTCACTAAAAGTTAACACTTTTGCCATTCTGATTCCTTCCGATAATTGGGAGGAGAAGAATCTCAAACATAGTTATTAAATTAATAAAACTTGAGATTCTTCAGTCGCTATGCTCCTTCAGAATGACATCATAATGTATTCCTGCGTAATATTGTCTATGGATGATATACGCTTAAACAAGATTTCAGAATCAGATGAATTGGAATTCTATTCAGCAGAAACTTCAACAGACCTAAAAATTCCCCTTTTTGAATCCGGTGTCAGCGCCGGATTTCCTTCGCCTGCAGATGATTATCTTGATCTGCCCATCGACCTTAACGAATTCCTTATTAAGCATCCCGCGGCCACGTTCTACGTACGCGTGAAAGGCAATTCCATGGAAGGTGCCGGCATTCGCAATGGAGACTTGCTTATTGTGGATCGTGCTGAAGAACCCCGTAGCAATAGTATTGTTCTGGGCGTTATTGATGGTGATTTCACAGTAAAACGAATACGAAAAAAAGGCGGCGAATTATACCTCTTGCCCGATAATCCGGATTACAAACCTATCAAGATTAATGATAATATGGATTTTCAAGTGTGGGGCGTGGTAACATACGTGGTCCATAAGCCGAAATAACCATGTTCGCCCTCGTTGACTGCAATAATTTTTACGCCTCCTGCGAGCGGGTCTTTGATCCCCGGCTGGAGAGGCGTCCCATTGTGGTCTTGTCCAATAACGACGGCTGTGTCATTGCCCGGTCCAACGAAGCCAAGGCATTGGGCATTGCCATGGGCGAGCCGGCATTTAAGAAGGAGGATGTCTACGCCAAACACAACGTGGCCGTCTTTTCCTCCAATTTCGCCCTCTACGGCGATATGTCCCAACGGGTCATGCGCACCCTGGCCCAGCACAGCGCCGCCATGGAGATCTATTCCATTGATGAAGCATTTCTGGATTGCAGCGGACTCACGGCCGATGGCCTTGATCGATTCGGTTCCCAACTGCGAAAAACAGTGAAACAGTGGACGGGCATTCCCGTGTCTATTGGTGTGGCGCCGACAAAAACATTAGCCAAAGTAGCCAATCATATCGCCAAGCGCCTCCCGGACAATTCCGGTGTCTGTGTTTTGGAAAAAGAGGAAACAATCGAATATTGCCTGAAAAAATTGCCTGTGGAAAAGCTTTGGGGTGTAGGGCGGAGGTATGCTCTTTTTCTGCGGTCCTGGGGCATCAATACGGCTTGGGACTTACGGCGCATGCCGGAAGGTTGGGTGAAGGAGAATATGACAGTGGTGGGACTCCGTTTGCAAAAAGAATTGAAAGGGGAACCGTGTATTCCCATGGAACATAATCCTCAAAAGAAAAAAGAAATTTGCACGTCCCGTTCCTTCGGAACCATGGTAACAGAGTTGGATGAACTCAAGCAGGCCATATCCATGTATGCCACCCGTTGCGCCGAAAAGCTCCGTACACAGAATTCCTGTACCAATTTGGTGAACGTTTTTCTCCATACCAATCCATTTCGCCCGGATTTACCGCAATATAAGAATGTCCGGCTGGTGCGTCTACCGGTGGCGTCTAACAGTACATTGACCATCGTCCAATCGGCGTTAAGGGGATTGGAGTCCATTTATAGGAAAGGGTACCAGTATAAAAAAGCCGGTGTTATCGTCAGCGGATTGGTGCCGTCGAATACGATCCAGTATAATGTATTTCATTCCACGGACGAGGACCGCCACATGCGCCTCATGACTGCCATGGACAAGGTGAATGACCGGGAAGGACGAGACGTATTGCGTGTGGCAGAACAGGGATTTACCCGCCGCTGGACACTCCGTCAGGAACGGCTATCCCCGTGCTACACCACCCGCTGGGCGGATTTCATGACCATTGCTGTTTGAAAATAATTAGTCCCCCTTTCTAAAGGGGGACTTTTAAAAAATAATGCTTGAGATTCTTCAGTCGTTTCACTCCTTCAGAATGACATAAATTTCAGTATGTGCGGGCGTTTTACACTCACCAAAGACAAAGAGGAGATTGCAGAACGGTTCGAGATCCACATCGATCCGGCCATGTTCTCCAAAACATACAATGCTGCGCCATCACAGACTTTACCGATAATAACGAACACAGCGCCGGAACAGGCATCATTCCACAAATGGGGCTTGATACCTCATTGGGCAAAAGATGAAAAAATTGGCAATAAACTAATCAATGCGCGAGGGGAGACGCTCAAAGAAAAGCCCTCATTTCGTGATGCAGCGGAAAAAAGACGTTGTTTGGTAATAACAGACGGATTTTATGAATGGCAGCGCTCTGGTGGCGAAAAACAGCCCTATCGCATCACATTAGCAGATGAAAGCCTGTTTACATTTGCCGGTTTATGGGAATCATGGAGCGCACCGAACGGGAGAGACGTACGAACATTTACCATTATTACCACTGAACCCAATGGATTGATGAAACCTATCCATAAACGAATGCCCGTCATGCTGACTCCCGAAAACGAACGTGTTTGGATTTCCGATGAGCCACTGGAAGAAGTGTTACATTTACTTAAACCATACGACGAAAAAGAAATGAATGCCTATCCAGTGTCCTCTCGTGTAAATTCACCAAAGAATAATGATATTTCTATCTTAAATATTGCTCAACAAACCATATTTTAATCATATGAAAAAACGTATTTACTTATTAATCATTTTATTAACCGTCATTTCAGCGCAATCGCCTCAAATAATCAATGACTCTAAAAAAGATAATCCCATGTTAATTGGTTTGAGCCAACGCAGTGATTATGAACACAGCGAACACTTCAAGCAATGGTTTAATGAAGAATATGAAAGTTATGAAATAGATGAGGAAACACTTTATTTAACATCTGCAATTGAAGATGAAATCAAGATCGAATGTTTTATGGGCACGTGGTGCGAGGATAGCCGCAGGGAAGTGCCACGATTCTATAAGATCCTGGATCA
>Ga0208391_1000423_pt1 | contig 23380 bp, 18 predicted proteins | sample Knorr_S23_td_Bot_FD_185612 | JGI IMG/M metagenome (GOLD analysis project Ga0208391, IMG submission 185612) | Marine microbial communities from Southern Atlantic Ocean transect - Knorr_S23_td_Bottom_ad_3770_LV_A (SPAdes) (version 2) | ecosystem: Environmental > Aquatic > Marine > Oceanic | place... | reverse complement strand
TCCCGCCGTCCCGAATGGTATACTAACCCGGCTCGTGGATCGTCCCACGGAACGGGGAGACTTCCACGCTAACGGTCGTACGGTACCCCCGGTAAAAGTAGACACCGCACGGCCATATAACTGGAGGAAGTGAATGGTAGTCGCCGCTGACACCGTCCAGATGGACCCCAAGAGTCTGGATAGGGTGGAAGACCTGTTCCAGGAGCAGATCCAACAGGGGATCCATCCTGGCTCGGCGCTGGCGGTGTACCGGCACGGTAAACCCGTTCTGGATCTCTTTGGCGGCGAGGCCGACGCTGATGCGGGTCTCCCCGTGTCCAGCGACACCATGTTCATCCTGTATTCCTCCACCAAACCCTTGGCTGCTGCCTGCATCCACATTCTTTGGGAACGGGGGCAACTTGGATGGGACGACCCGGTTGCCGAATATTGGCCCGGATTTGCCAAGAAAGGCAAGGGCGACGTTACTATCAGACATGTTCTGACCCATCAGGGAGGCTTTCCGGAGACCCCGCCAGAACTAACCTGGGACAAATGGCAGGACTGGGATAAAGTGGTTCAGGCGATGGAGGAGATCAAGCCCGACTATCCGGCGGGCAAGGTACTGGCGTATCACCCTAGAAACTTCGGCTGGGTCATTGGGGAGCTGGTTGCCCGGATCGATGGGCGTCCCTTCCGCCAGTTTCTGCGGGAAGAAGTGACCGGCCGGCTGGATATGAACGACACCTACGTAGGTCTGCCGGCGGAGTTGGAGGGTCGAGTTTCCAAGGAACATACCACCGACGATTGCGACCATCCCTTCCAGGTTTCCATGTATAACAAGCCGGAGGTGCATCAAGCCGTGCATCCGGCGGGCGGCGGAATCGCCACGGCCCGCGACATCGCCCGGTTTTACGCCATGATGGAAGGTGGAGGCTCGCTGGATGGAGTGAAGATATTCGCGCCGGAGACGGTGGCTGAGGTTACATCGCTGCAAGTCGAAGGGATGGACCTAACCAACGAACGGCGAACCAAGCGTTCCTTGGGTTTCTCCCTGGGCGACCCCCGTATGGGTTCCTCAGTAACCGAGGATGTGCGCACCTTCGGCCACGGAGGGGCGGGGACTTCGGTGGGTTGGGCCGACCCGGATTCGGGATTGGCGATGGCGTACATCACTAACGGCTATCGCGAAGACGGATCCAACCTTCCGCGGCTGGCGGCCATGTCCCAAGCGGTGCGTGACGCCTGCCGCTGATTCTTTCTGAACTAGGCGCCCCAACCGGGTCCGCTGCCGCCACCTCAATCAGCCCGCCGCCATTCCGGCAGCCTCTCGTCATTCCGGTAGATTCTCGTCTTTCCGGCGCAGGCCGGAATCCAGAAAGTTTCCCCAGAACGGCTTATCTGGACACCGGCCTTCGCCGGTTAGACGGTTTAAGGCTCTAGACATCCCATTTGGGTCAACGGACTCGTTAAGGGGTGGTAGTTAGCCCAACGGCGTCGATCCCCACCTTGGACGCGTCTTCATCCTGCTGGGCAGTGCCGCCGCTGCCGCCGACCGCCCCGACAATCTCGCCGTTCTTGAAGACCGGCAGTGCGCCTTGGCCGGGGATCATGTGGCCCCCTTCCATCGCCATCAGGCCTCTGAACACCGGCGCCATCGCGTTCTCTGTCAGGTCGCCGCTGGGACGTTCGAAGCAGGCGGAAGATAGCGCTTTCGCACGTGATATCGCCGGCGTCCTCCAGGACGCGCCATCGGTGCGGAACATGCCGAGTAGGTCGCCCCGGGGGTCAACCACGGAAACGCTCATCTTGGCGCCCATCTCAAGCACTTTAGCCTTGGCCGCAGCGAGAATTATGTCCGTCTCGGCCATCGTCAACGTTGCCATTTATTACCTCCATCTGTCGTTGAGCTTGATTTTGCGTACTAAGAATATACGGGCTGCATTGTAGGCTAGAATCCCCGGCTTGGATACTACCCCTCTCCGGTCCAGCGGCTGGGCAAGTCCATCAAGCTTTCAAACCCTAGCTCGGCGCACAAGGCCTGATACTCTAGCTTGGGAACGCCTTCCCAACGTAGTTGTTCCAGGGTTTCCGCCAAGGGCACGTCTAACCGGAGCGTAGCCAGCCGTTTGTAAAGCACGGCATCCTCACGGTGCTCCGCCAAGCTGGCTGCCACGGCTTGGGCGCCCCGGGGCCGGACCTCCCATTGCTCCCAATCATCAGGGATGTTTTCCAGGTGGCCGTACCGGTCCAACATCTGGGCCGCAGTTTTGGCCCCCCATCTGGGCACGCCGGGAATCCCGTCGGCGGCATCTCCAACTAAAGCCAGATAATCGGGGATAGACGCGGGAGGCACTCCGAATTTCTCCCGCACGCCGGCGTCGTCCAAAGTAACTTTCCGTCGCCTGTCGAGACAGACAACCTGGGAGCCGCGCACCATTTGAGTTAGGTCCTTGTCCGGGGAGCAGATCACAACCTGCTCCACGTTCGGGGCGTCCCGCCATTTTTCCGCGGCGGTTGCCAAGGCATCGTCGGCTTCAAACTCCACCATGGGCCAAACAACAACACCCAAGGCGGCGACGGCTCGTTCTGCCAGATCGAATTGGCTCATTAGATCTTCGGGCGTGCCGGCGCCGGTTTTGTAGCCGTCAAACATGTCATTCCGAAAGGACTCGACCACGTGGTCGAAGGCACAGGCCACGTGGGTAACACCGTCTTCCCGGAGTAGCATCAGCATGGTTTGGATGATTCCTCGGACCGCGCTGACCGGCCGTCCATCGGGCGCGGCTACCGGAGGCATGGCGAAATGCGCACGGAAAAGCTCGTAAGTTCCGTCTACAAGGTGGATGTTCATGGCGCCTGCTTATTTTCCTTAAGTTACAAGTGGCAGCGAGTTTGGGGCTTGGATTGGCAGTGTATTCTTGAGGCAATACGGTGTCAACGATCCGAGGCCCGAGGATGGGATGCGCGGGACGAACGCCGGTTAAGGAAAATCCTTGGCGATCAAGTCTAGGGTATCCTGGCCGGGTGCGATGCCGATCAACGTAATCTCACCCTTCAACTCAAGAAGTACCGACCGGCCGGGCGTGTGCCAAACCGCCATGTTTCCGTCCTCTTCATGGCTTTCCCATCGTTGGGCCCGACCGGTAAATTCCTTATAAGCCTCAAAGAACTCACGAGCATCGATGATTGTGTCCCACACGATCACCACGACGAACAGGCGGCGTCCGGAATCGTCTCTTAGCAGCCGAAAACGGTCTCCTCCCCAGCCGCTGGCGGCCTTCACGGCTTGTGGACGGGGCAAACTGGTCTCCAAGTAAGTGCGCAGAAGAAACTCGCCCAGGACATCCTCCATAACCAATTCCCAGTCTTCCTGGATCGCCGGACCTCCGGGAGGCAGTGACACCGGTATAGGGTTCTCTCCCGACTTGTATTTCGCCGGATGCAATATCTGCTCGGTGGAAACTGGAGGCCGAGAGTAGATCTGGTTCACCTGACGCCAGATGCCGGGCGCCTGCTGAACCGAAGACACGAACTCAGCGCCCGCTTGGTAGGGTAAAAGCAGGGTTTTCTGAATCACCGGCGGGGCGCTTTGAAACACCTGTACCTCCGAATCTTCCGCCTTTGGCAGCAGGTCCAACATTTCGGCCATACTCAGATTGGCGGCAGCGTATAGGCCTGAAGCCACGGTGGCGTCGCCCTCAAGCAGAGCTGTCATCGCCAATTCCCGGCCTTGATTGGTTTCCGATTCTTCCACCAGTCGCCGGGCATCGAATCGTTGCTGCTGCAAAGCATGGACCAACTCGTGAGCCATGGTCAATTTCCCGGCGGTGTCCAGGGGTAGGGTTTCAGCGACTACGAGTAGTTCGTCAGTCTCCAGATTAAACAATCCCAGGACCTGCTCCCCCAGCAGATCCAGGAACAAATCATAAAGCTCCACTGACGGGTCCAGTAGTCCCAGGAGCCAATACAACTCCTGAAGACGCGCCAATTCGTCCTGGTCTTCGGCGTCGATGATTGCGGCCAGGTATTCGGTTAACCCCGGGCGAGTGATTAACTGCGGCGCTAACGGCTCCAGGAAAGTGAGACCACGGGTCTCAGCCACTCCCACCGATATTTTCTGGACGATTCGGGTCAATCGAGGATCGGCCGTCCGCGCTTCTGTAGAACCTATAGCCGCCGGAGCGACCGGATCGCTATGGACAGGCCGGTTCGTGGGTTCAGGAGCAGGTGTAGCCGGTTGCGTCGCCGCAGGCTCTGCGGGGCTAGCTAGTTTCTCCGGCGTAGGTTCGGTTGCGCCGGAGGAGTAAACAGTGGGGGACGGACTGGGTAGGAGATTAGCGGTGGGGGTAGGGATCGCGGTGAGGGTGGGAAGGCGCGTGGGCGTAGCCGTATCAATGGAGCCGGACGTGTTGGAGCAGGCCAGTGACACCAGTAAGCCGGTCAGGATCAGCGCCGACGCCAAAATCGTTCCCGGCATCAATCTTAGGACGAGGCCATAGTGACAGAGATCGGTCAATTGACGTCCTTCATACAAGTCTCAATGGACAATGTAGCACGGGAAAGCCAATCACGTAGGGACAACTATCTGCTAAGGACCGGATCTGCTTAACACAAGAATCCGGCTCGGCTAGAGGACGTTCCAACAAGAGAATCGTCCGGGCCGGACACAGCCGGCGGCTAACGAGGAAAAGCGAGGACCGGGGCGGTCAAGGTGGGGCCATCAACGGTAAAGCTACCCGATGTGGCATCCGTCAGGATGTCCAGCAAGGACCTGGCATCGTACGTGGCAACGTTTTCCAGAGTCAACTGGCTGGCGCTGGATCCCGGACCGATGACTTTGAAGGAAACTACGGCCAGCGGGCCGTCGCCGTTGATCCCGTCAGTGTCTATGAGCCCTGCCCACAGACGGCCTGGCACGCGCACTCCGAAGTCGAACAAGGAGTTCTGAGCCAAACCGCCTGCTTCAACATCTGACACCTCTAGAACGGTTGGGTCGTAGGTCAAAACGAATTCCAGGCTTCCCACGTTTTTCGCGCCGGTGAGATAGATCGGCACGTTGACCGTTGAAGGTAACACCACGGGATCTGCCAGCTGCGGAGACAGCGTTGGGGCTGCCGTGGGTGACCTAGTCGCGATCACCTTAGGCGGCGATGTGGGGATCGGAGTCGAGGCCTCGTCCGGGGTTGCCGTGGGTTCAAGAATCACTGAAGGAGCCGGGCCGGCCTCGGCAGTGTCACTCCTCAGAACGACTAAAAAGAGAGTGCCAACGACTACCACCAATACGACCGTTGCCGCGCCAACGGCCCATTTCCAATGGTCCGACAGAGCGAATAATCCCATTTCCAGCCAAAATCTCATGTTTGCTTCCTAGCCTTGACGGGCCATCGCCAGAAGTTGGCGGGCGTCGTCAGGTGTAACGTGGCCGTCCTTGTTTATGTCCATGACCAGGTCTTCTTCGGCTAATCCAACGAACATACGCAAGGCGATGAGCGCGTCCAATGCGGTAATGTTGCCGTCGCCGTTACCGTCTCCGGCTATCGGGTTGTCGACAGCCAATTTCCCCGGAACGAGATTGATGGTCCTGATCCGGTCGCGGGAGTCTCCTATATTGGAACCGGTGACCGTGATGGGACTGGAACTGCCGCTTGGCCCGATGACTCTGAACTCTACGACCGCAGCCGAACCGTCGCCATTCACGCCCCTGGCCGCGGTGGTTCCAAAGCGGATGACACCCGGAGTCTCGGCGTTGTAGCTAAATGCTGTCGTTGAAGTTCGAGAACCTTGGTAAACATTCACGACCTCAACGATGGACGGGTTGTAGTTCAGAATGAATTCCAGCCTGCTGAGATCTCCGGCTTTTTCCAAGCGGACCGGGACTAGCACGGTCGTCCCCTGCCGAGCGGTCCTAGACTCTACGGTCAGGATAGCCTCGGCCGGGATGGCCACGGGTACGGCTGTCGCCGCCGGTACTGGTGTGGCAACTGGCGCCGGTGTTGGTTGGGGTGTGGCCGTTGGCACCGGCGTTGGTGTAGCCGTAGGAACAGGCTTAAGCTCCAATGGCGGCGGGATCGGTATTCCCCCTCTGGTCAAAACGACTTGGTAAGTTCCCACCGGGTCGGAGGCTTGGTCCGCGGCCGAGATCACCAGAACGTAGGCGCCCGTGGCCGGGGCAGTCCACCGCAGGCTTGTGCCGGAACCGTAATTGGATTTACTAAAGCCGGTAGCGTAGTTGATCACCTCGAACCGCACTGCCGTGGCCGTGCCTAGATTGACCAGCAATGTATAAGTCTCGTCCCTCTCGGCGGGGAAAGAGAAATAGTCGTAGTCGTCGGCGGGACTGACTGCTCCGGCGATAGCATTGCCGAAGCCTATCTGGGTTGCCCACGTGGGTATGTCCGGATGCCGGTCCTCAAGATTGAATTCGGACCTGATCGTCAGCGAGTAGGTTCCGATGGGGTTGGCCAGCCGTGGCGATCTGGAGATCACGACGTAATACGTCTCGGTGTCCGTGGATATCCAAGTGACGTCCGAACCCTCGCCGTAGTTACTGGCGATCAGATCGGGTCCGGGGTCTTTTTCTTGCACCGTTAGGGATACCCCTGACGTGGTACCGTAGTCCAATTCGAAGGTGTATTTCACGCCCCTTCGGCCCTGGAAAGAGAAGTAGTCCACGTCGTCGATCGGGCTTATCGCGCCGGCCACGGCGTTACCAAAGCCGGTCTGCGTGGCCCCTCCCGCGGTTTCGGCGTGGCGGTCGCTGAGAGACGTGTCAGCTTCGACTTTGATGGTGTAGGTGCCGATGCCCTCTATGAGTTGGGCGGGAGCGCTGATGACGATATAGTAGGTTCCGGGGTCCGGCGCGATCCATTCCAGATCCTTGGATATGCCATCGCTGGCCGCCAGGATGGCGCCGTCCGGGTCTTCGACGACGATTGATATGCCTTTGACGTTGCCCAACTCAACTTGGATGCCATATTTGACGCCGCGTTCGGCCGAGAATGAGAAGTAATCCAGGTCTCCCGGTGGGCTGACCGCGCCGGCCGTGGCGTTGCCGAAGTTAACGGGGGTGGCGTCGTTGCGGGTTTCACTGTGGCGGTCCAGTAGGATATTGTCCGCTTCTAGTTTAACGGTATAGGTGCCGATGGGGCTTGCTACTTGGCTGGGGGCGGACACGGAAATGAAGTAATTGCCGTCGTTGGGCGCGACCCATTCCAGTGTGGAACCCAAGCCACCGTTGGATGCTTCGATCCTGGAATCGGAGTTGGTGATCGATAGGTTCACGGCCACGGCGCTGCCCAATGCTGACTCAACGGTATAGCTCACACCCCGTTTAGCCAAGAATCCGAAGAAATCCTGGTCGTTGGCCGGGCTGATGGCGCCGGCCAACGCGCTTCCGAAATTTATACCAGTCGCATCGTCGGGGCTGCCGCTGTGACGGTCTATCAACGAGTTATCGGCGACGACACGCAGGTTGTACGATCCGACACCGTTACGAACCTGGGCCGACGCGGAAAGAACGATGTAGTAGGTCCCGTCGGCCGGGGCCAGCCAATCGAGGCTTGTGCCAATGCCGCTGTTGGAGGCATCCGTGCCTACCACGGGTTTGTGTACTGCGATCTCTACGGCTTCAGCGGTTCCAGGCTCGATCACGATCCTGTACATGACCCCTCTTTTCGTCTGAAAAGAGAAGAAATCTAGATCGTCAGCCGGGCTGATCGCCCCTTGATGGGCGTTGCCAAAGCTGATGGCGGTGGCGTCTTCACGCCGTTCCGCGTGCCGGTCGACCAGAGAGGTGTCGGCAGTGACCTTGATGGCGTAGGTTCCCACGGGTTCCCTCACGCGGCTGGTGCCCGACACGACCACGTGGTAAAGGCGGGTGGCCGGAGCGACCCAATCCAGAGAGATGCCGATGCCGTCGTTTGAGAGTTCGAGTTCTCCTACCGAAGTGAGCACAGAGATGGTTAGGCCGGTCGCCGTTCCCAGTTCAGCATCTACCGTATATTTAACGCCACGGCTTGCCTGGAAGGAGAAGAAGTCTTCATCATCTCCGCCATGTACCCCTACGTCGATGTCGGGCTGATTGGTCCAGGGGCTGATCGCTCCCTGGTATTGGTTCCCGAAGGCCATCGGAGTGGACGCGGACCGGATATCACTGTGGCGGTCCAGAAGAGAGGTATCGGCGCTGATCCTCAAGGTATAAGTTCCCAGAAAAACCTGCCCAGTCAGGTAATCCCAATTCGCGGACACTTCGATGAAGTAGGTCTCGTTCGTTCGTGCTATCCAATCGACCAGCCGCTGTCCGGTCCTCTCGTAGGCGAACTGGCCTGGCGAGCTGCCGATGCCACGGGTGATGGAGTTGACCACTTGGAGATTCGCTGATTCGACGGTCCCCATATCCAACATGAACGTGTATCGAACGCCCCGTTGGGCCTGGAAGGAGAAATAGTCCACGTCGATCCCGGTGTTGGAGGCGTCGATATTGCCCGAAACTTGCCCGCCCGAGGTGCTGATGGGGGTTGCCTCATTGCGATAGTCGCCGTGGTCGTCGGCGGCTTGGACTGGAGGCGCGGAAGCCAATTGAAGCAAACCGGTAGCCGACAGGAAAATCGCTACCAGGAAGATTGTTAGTGCCGCACTGAGCGGCGTCGCCAGGTTCCGCATCTACACACTCCCCAACCGCCACCACCGGGCGTTGGCCTGCTCAATTACGACGGTGAAATTTCCGGGTAAGTTGCCCGGCGTACCACCGTACGGAGCTGAATTTGAAAGAGTCTACTGGTTCAGGTCAATTTCGTGGAAAGGCCACTAAATGATTGTAGTATCCGGAATTAGAATTTTTCAATTGATTAGGATACAGATAAAGAGCATTTTGGGATACTCCGGAAGGTTTGCTTGTAGCGGTTGGGGGATGCGTCCAGGGGAAAAGGGTTAATCCGAACAGCAATGAAGGTGGTTCGATAGGCTCACCACGAACGGGGGACACTTCATTAGTGCCCGGAGAACGTTAGTACCCGGAGAACGTTCGCTACCGGCAAGCCCTCCTTTCGTAAAGAGGGGTTGGAGGGATTTCCCCCGTCCAGCCGATTTCGGATAGGTTCTAAGAGATCGGGACCGTTGTTACCTGATGGGCCTGCAGCGCCGGGAGCACCTCTTCGCCGAACCGTTGCAGGTTGCGGACGAACATGTCATGGGGCATGGCGCCTTGGTTGAAGTTAAGCATCAGAGTACCACCACCCAAGGTATCGGCCAGGGCTATCAATGAGTCCCGTACCTCCTCGGGCGACCCCCAGCAAACCCGTTCGTTGCGTTCCACGTCCTCCAGAGTCATGCTGCGGAACCCTTGCAAGGCGCCCATGAAGGCTTCACGGTTCTCCGGCCTGATATAGTCGTAGTCTGATTCGGAGCGGTAGCCGCTCCGTTGCTGGTTAGTCACGTTGGACACGTTCCCGTGACTGAACAGGGTGTGGAAAAAGTACAGCATGTACGGCCCCGCTTCTTCCATCGCCTGTTGCCGGCTGTCGGCCACGTACACGCTGGCCCCCAAGACCACGTGATCGGGTGTGATAGTGTGGCCGTTCTTGGCGAGGCACTCGGCGTAGAAGCGGATCATGTCTTGTCTTACCGCCAGGGTGGCGTTGGCCCCGGGGGTTATGGGGATGTTCTCTCGCCCGGCCCACTCGATGGTCTCTTTGCTGACCGTCACCGGCACCCAGACCGGCGGACGGGGCTGTTGCACCGGCCGAGGCCAGATCGCCACGTCGGTGTAACTCCAGAAATCCCCTTTGTACGAAAATACCTCTTCCGACCAGGCCAGCTTGATGATTTCCCAGGCCTCCTGGAAGCGGGCTCTGGATTCTCCCTGGTCTACGCCGTAGGCAACGTATTCCCGGGGGATTCCCCGGACAAATCCCGAGATCAGGCGGCCGTCGGTAAGACAGTCCAACATCGCCAGTTCTTCCGCCAACCGTAGCGGCTCGTGGATCGGCAAGCAGTTGCCGTAGATGAGGAGCTTCATCCGATCGGTTCTTTGGGAGGCCGCCGCCGCTATGAGGTTGGGAGAGGGCATCATTCCATAAGGCGAGGTGTGATGCTCGTTGAAACCCAAACCGTCGAAGCCCAATTTGTCCATCAGCGCCCAGGCGTCAAGATGCTCCTTGTAGTTGCTCACGGCTGATTCCGGGCGGAAATGCCGCTTGGGCAGGGGGTATGGCAACTCGCCGTCTACTTTGAGATGGTCCAGGTGCTCCGGGTAGGGGAGCAGGTCGAATCCGAACACCTGCATCGGCGCGCCTCCGGTGGTCTATCTAAGAGCGTGGCAATTGTAGCATCGGGGCAAAGGGTGTCAATCGGAGATTTTGCTACTGCCAGCTACGGGCCTTGGGCATGTGGGGCAATCCCTGGGTGCCTCGAATGTGCTGGGCTATTATGTTCATGGTGCCGTCACGGCGGGAAACCTGGCCTCGGATTATCAGCACCGGCTCCTTTATGTCCATGCGGTGCTTCTTGAAAGCCTGGGGCCATACCACGATGGGGATGTGCCCAAACTCGTCTTCCAGGGTGAGAAACACAGCCTTGGACAAGGGGCGTTGCCGACGGATCACCATGCCGGCCACGGTCACCACTTCGCCATCGGCCCGTCCCAGAAGGTCCTGGCTGCTTAACACATCCTGGCCCAGGTAAGGCCGCAGCATGGTCATCAAGTGTCCCTTGGGATGAAGCCGCATGGTGCGGTATTCGTCCATCATAATTTCCCAGTCGGTCTGTTTGGGCAGTTCGGCCATGTCCTGCTCAACGGGAAGAGGCAGCGCTTGTTGATAGCCATGTGGGCGGTAACGCAACCCCACCTCCCACAACGCATTCCGCCGGTCTGGAGTCAGGGAGTCGAAGGCTCCGGCGGCTACCAGGTTCTCCAGGGCTTCCCGCTGCAACCCGGTCCGTTCCATGGCGTCGCCCAGGTCGCTGAACGGTCGTCCGCTGTCTCTTGTCTGGACTATGGAGGACGCCGCAGATTTTCCCACGCCTTTCACGTAGAGAAAGCCTAAGAGGAGGGCATCGCAGCCCTCACCCCGGCCTTCGGCCTCCCCTCTCCCTGAAGGAGAGGGGGTAGGGGGTGAAGGCCGGAAATCCCTCCAACCCCCCTTTACGAAAGGAGAGCTATTAGACTCGCCTCTCTCCTCCTTTGTGTATCTCCCTATTTCCCCCCTTACGAAGGGGGGATCAAAGGGGGGGCGTACACCACTCACTATGGTGCACTTTTCCATGCTAAGGTTGATGTCGGGGTTAATGACGGTGATGCCATGCCGCCTAGCGTCCTCTTTTAGAGTCTCTGTGTTGTAGAATCCCATGGGTTGCTGGTTGAAGATGGCGACAAAGAACTCCAACGGATGGTAGTACTTAAGCCAGGCCATGTGGTAGGCCGTTGCGCCAAAGGCGAAGGCGTGGGACTCGGGAAACATGTACTGTCCATTGAATTTTTTGAATATCTTCTCGGCCACGTCTCCGGGAACGCCCCGCTCACTGGCTCCTTGAAGGAACTTTTCCCAGTAAAAAGCGATCAGAGACTGGTTATGCTTACGGCCGAAGGCCCGGCGGAGTTGGTCGGCCTCAAGGGGAGTGAATCCGGCTACGTCCCGCGCCACATGGTTCACCTGATCCTGGAAGAGGATAATCCCCAAGGTCCGCTCCAGGGCCCGCTGTTCCAATGGGTGGTCGTAGTCCCATGGAATGCCCTGGGTGCGCCGTTGTATGAACTGGGTGACACCGTCGTTGACGCCGACTCCGGGGCGGACCGCTCCTACCTCGTAGGCCATGTCGGTGAGGTTGACGGGTCTGATGCGGGGGACGGTCTGCATCTGGGCCGCCGACTCCACCTGGAATATTCCGATGGTGTCGGCCTGGTGCATCATTCCGTAGACTGCCTGGTCGTCAAAGTCGATGCGGCTCAGGTCGATGTAGTGACCGTCCCGCTCCTCGATAAGCTGAAGGCATTCTTGCATCTGAGACAGCGCCCCTAGGGCCAGGAAGTCGATCTTCACGAAACCGGCCTGGTCGATGCTGTCCTTGTCCCAGTGGCAGATGTAGCGGTCGTCGATGGCCGACTGCTGCACCGGAACCATGTCGGTGAGGGGGGAAGAGCTGATGATCATGCCGCCGGGGTGCTGGGCCAGGTACTTGGGAAACCCATCCAGTTGGTCCGCCAGGTCGATGAGGTCGCGCCAGACCGGGGCATCGGTCTTGTCCCGAAACTCGGGTAACTCCTGCATCTCCAGCTTTAGTTCCCGGGCGCTGTGGGCATCCACCCTCTTGGCCAGCTTGTCCACGTCTTGCTTGGGTAACCCCAACGCCTTACCCAGGTCCCGTATCGCCCCCTTCATCTTGTAGGTGCTGATCATTCCGGAGAGAGCGGCGTGGTCCCAGCCCCACTTTTCATGCACGCGTTTGATCAACTCCTCCCGGATGTTCCGGGGAAAGTCCAGGTCTATATCGGGGACGGAGCCCATATCGTCGGAGAGAAAACGTTCCAGAGAGAGGTTGTATTTCAGGGGGTCGATGTGAGACAAGCCGATCAAGTAGCCCACCAGCATGGACACTGAAGAACCGCGGCCTCTTCCGGGAGGGCGCTCTTCCAAGGGTATCTCCACGTCGCTCAGGCCAAGCTCTATCATGATCTCCCGGGCCATCTGTATGATTTCGTAGTAGATCAGGAAAAACCCCGACAGGTTGTGCCTATTTATCAGACGTAACTCTTCGTCCAGCCGGTTTTGCACCCTATCGGTGATGCTGCCGTAGCGGCGCTTGGCGGCCTGGAGGCACAGGTGCTCCAGGAAGCTTTGGGGAGTGAACCCTTCAGGCACCGGGTAATCGGGGAAGCGGTACCCCATGTCCCTGGTGATATCGAAGCCGCACCGGTCGGCGATACGCAGAGTGTTTTTAACGGCCTGGGGACACTCCAGGAACAGCTCCGCCATTTCCTCCGGAGACTTGAGGTGGAAATGGCGGTTGGGCCGGCGCTGCCGGTGGGTTTCTTCCAGGCTCTGGTTGTGGCTGATGGCCACCAGGGCGTCCTGGAGCCGGTGGCGTTCCGGGATGTGGTAGTGAACGTTATTGGTCGCGACTGGAGAGACGCCGTATCTATTCGCCAAGGCCACCAGCTGCCGGATGCGTGGAGTGTCTCCCTGGACCAGGTTGTGTTGCAGTTCCACGAAGACGTTGGCCGTGCCGAACCAGTCTAGGTACTGCCGCAACAGGTCCTCGGCCTCCCGGTGGCGACCCTCCGTTACCAGACTGGGGATCTGTCCCTGACGGCATCCGGTAAGCAGAATGAGTCCTTGAGCCATCTCGGACAAGTGCTTGATGTCGAAGGCCGGGTTTTTGCGGCCGCCGGATATGTAGGAGTAGGAGATGATGTTGCACAGGTTGCTGTACCCTTGCTGCGTCTCGGCCAGCAGGGTGAGGTGGGAGCCGTCATCGAGGGTGATCTCCGCTCCGGTGATGGTTTGAATCTCCAGGGTCCGGGCAACCTGGGCGAAGTGCATGGCCCCGCACAGATTGTCGTGGTCGGTAAGGGCCAAAGCCCGGTAGCCCAGATCCTTGGCGCGAAACAGCAGGTCCTCAACCGATGAGGCCCCCTCCTGGAATGAGTAATTGCTGTGGCAATGCAGTTCGGCGTAGCTTGAGTTCATGCGTTAGTCGCGTCATATCACATCCACCCAGCCACCCAAAGAATCTCTCCAGGTGGTCCCACACGGCCCCGCCAACTTTCACCTCCTTAGTTGATTTGCCCCTCACCCTCCACAAGTGGGAGGGACCCGTTCCGCCCCCCTTTCGTAAAGGGGGGTTGGGGGGATTTCGCCCCGCTGACCGCTGATAGCTCGGTCCCCCTCACCCTCCCTGCCGGTACCATTCCCCGGAAACGAGGTCCCGAAAGATGGTCATGGGCCTGCCATCTTCGGTGGTCAATTGGTAATATCTCCGGACGATTGGATTCTCCCGCCACCACTCTTCGTCGATCTCCCACAGGTCGTCTACCGAGGCTACCCCCAGCCTGCGGCGCCGCAGGCTGATAGCCAGTGGCCGTTGATGGGCATCCTCTTCAACCTGTATAGGAGCAGGCAGGTTTAGGGATCGAATAGGACTAGAGCTTGCCGCCTCTCGGGGATTCTGGACCAAGGTTCCACTTCCTTCATCTGGTATATGGGGGCCTTACAACCCAAGAGGACTTCCAGTTGCCGCATCATTTCCTTGAGTTGCTCTCGTTTGCGGACATCCGAGAAAAGACTGGACTGGATGCCCGACTCGCCGGTGATCCCGCCCAGGGTTAGCTTCATGTCCTCCAAAGGGCCGGGCAGTTGCAGGTTGTCCAACCGGCTTTTCAGGGAGAACAGGGCTCTTTCCTTGCTGCCCACCGACTCCTTGAAGGGGAAGTGCTTGACCCATGGAGTGTGCCGGACGATGCGACTCTCAATGGTAGCGGTGCGAACGTACCGGCCCTTGATCTCCGGGCGAACGAAAGCCCTGCCAAGCAACGTTGCCAAGGCCGTTAGGATGGCGTGCTGGGTGACGGTGGGCGAAGGGAAGGTGAGAAACTCCGCGACGACTTCCTCGTGCTGCCAGGATGCCAGCGGACTGGGATCGATGCCCTTGGCCAGCGCCCAAGCCCGGCTTCCCTCGGCCCTTAGCTGGGCCTGGATGGAGCCTGCCGGCAGGGCGGCCAGTTGCCCCAAGGTGTGCAACCCGAAGTGGTGCAACCGGGTCTTGTTTTGCCACGACAGAGGCAGCAGGTCTATGGAAAACTCCTTCAGGAACCCGGCCACGTCATCCGGCGCTTTGCTGGCCCGTCCGCCACTGCTGGTTACCGCGGCGACGTAGGCCGGGAATTTCCCCGTGGCCACGCCGATACGGGGATTGAACTGGTGAGGCACCGCTTGGAGCAAGGATGTTATGAGCCTGGCTTCGCCACCATACATGGCTTCCAGCCCATCCAACCCCACGTAGGCGCAGCCCAAATCAGCCTTTTCCACCAGGGGGCTCCTTCCCTCCAGAGAAGTGAGCATCTCGGTGAAAACCGAGTCGTAATAGGGCTCGTCGGCGCGGAGCAAAACTGTATCCTTGCTCCGGGACACGGCTTCTTGGAGGGACATCCCGGCGGTAACTCCCCGAGCCTCTGGAGAACTGTCCAAGACTACCTGCTTGGAGCCGAAGCTCTCGGTAATAACCACCGGCCGCCCCAGCAGCGCCGGGTCCCGGCGCTGCTCCGCTTTCACCGGAAGGTGGGTGATAAGTACGCAAGCGATGTTCATGTTAGGGGTGGGAAATCCCCCCTGGCCCCCCTTTACGAAAGGGGGGAAGCAGGGTTACCTCTACGAAATGGGGAGATGGGCGCGTTCGTTCTGGAAGAGCATTAGCGATCAGATTCACTAGCTCATCGAGTTCTTGGATTACCTGTGTGTTGCTAAAACGCAGCACTTTTAGCCCCGCGCCCGCCAGGTACGCATCTCGCCTTGCATCATTCTCCCCATGCTCTAATTCCAGATGTTGCAGTCCATCTAATTCCACCACCAACTTTGCTTTAGGCGCGTAAAAGTCCAAAATGTATGCACCAATGGGCTTCTGCCGGTAAAACTGAACGCCTTGAATCTGCCTCCCGCGCAATCGCGGCCACAACATCTGCTCGCTACGGGTCATCCCGCTACGCAAGCCACGCGCCACTTGCTTTAAGTTGTGGTCGTATCTAAGCACCGGCACCAAACCTCTTTATAGCCCCCCTTTCGTAAAGGGAGGTTGGGGGGATTTTCTCCACAGCAACCAACTATCTGACCTCTTCGTAACCCCTGACGGCTGACGGCTGAAAGCTCGGCCCCACCTCAGCCGGGCTAACATTATATAGAACACATGTACTACTAAACAATAACCCACGGTCAGCCGCAGCCGATTCAAGTTATAATAGTTGCTAAGGAATGCCTTGATGTTCTCCACGTTCACACGTTGGTTATTGCAGAGGCTGCCACGGACAGGCCTGTTCCTGACGCTGTGGCTTATGGCGGCGCTGGCCGTTATCGCGCTGCAATCTCCACCGGCGGCCTTGGCCCAGGACTCCGGTGGAGAGGTCACCGTGGTCAAGGACCGATGGGTCGTTCAATTCCCCGGCCTGATCGCCTTCGATCTAACCGCCCAGTCACAGCAGCAGATCGTTGAGGTGCGGCTGCGTTACCGTACGGTGGGCAACCGCGTTTGGTCATACGCCTACCCCGCTTTCGAACCTGGGCAGAGGGTGACCGCCACTTTCAACCTTAGTGCTGTTGGCGGAGATGTTCTACCTCTAGACGCTCAGCTTGAGTACTATTACGTGATCCGCGACGATCAGGGCGGCGTATATGAAACCCCGGCCAAATCTCTGGAGTACACCGACACCCGCTTCCAGTGGCAGCAGGCCCAGGCCGGACCCTTGATATTGATGTATCACGATATTCCCCGGTCCAAGGTCGCCGAAGTTACCAGCCAGGTAGAGGTCGAACTGCGTCGGCTCGCCTCAATGCTTCGTTTGGACACCTCCCGTCCCATCAAAGGCATCATCTATAACGAAAGGTCGGCAGCCATAGACGCCTTTCCCCACCAGAGCCGTACGATCACTGACCAGCATGTATTTGAAGGGTTTGCTTTCCCGGAACGCGGCTTATTTGTCGGCTTGGGGATGTCGCCCAGGCTCATCGTCCACGAGTCGGCCCACGTGATGCTTCACCAGACCTTGAGAGGTGGAGTCGCCAGGATGCCCGCATGGCTGGATGAGGGGTTCGCCAGCTACATGGAACCAGGCGCAAACCCCTATAGCGGCCAGAGCCTCAGCGCGATGAGCGTGCCCCTCACGTCCATGACGGCGGTTCACGGAACTCCCCGGGACATTCGGGACTTCTACCTGAAAGCGGAAAGCGTGGTCGCGTTTCTTATTGAAGAGCACGGGGAAGACCGGTTCCGAAGCCTCTTGGACCGGCTCCGGGAAGGCCGCGCGGTGGATGAAGGGTTGAGATTGACCTACGGATTCGATGCCGCCGGACTTGAAGAACTCTGGTCCGCCGACTCTCGGGGCCGCCACGCTCCGGCTAGAGTATCCAGCCCCAGACCATCGCCGTTCATTTATTTCGACGTGTGGCTCATCGGCTTGTTGGCCCTGGTAGCCCTGACGTCCGTGCTGCTCCGATACACGGTTGGCAAGTTTCGATCAAATTTGGACCCCGAGGAAGGGTTGCAGCCCTGGGAGGACCCGGACGTATTGGACCGGGAACGAGATCGGGACGACCCTTTCTAGGCTTCAAGTTTCACGCGAACTTCACGATAGAGAAACTTTCTGCTATGCTCCGGCCCACTACAAACAAGAATTTAGAGACCAGCCACACCCACCGGCGATCCCAAACTTGATGGGAAGATCTGAAAGATGAGTAGCAGTGAGATTCAACAACTTCAACAAGACTTGCGTTCCGGAAGGGACGCTGTCTTGGCGGCTGTAGAAGGGCTATCGGAGGCGGAAGCACATCAGATTCCCGAGCCAGGAGAGTGGACCGTAGTCCAGTTGCTGGCCCATATCACCGAGCTTCAGCCGTTCTGGGTCTCCAAAGCCGTTTTGATCACTCAAGTGGACGACCCGCAGATCACCCGGACGGCCGTGGAGAACGACGAGCGCCTGGCCGCGGTGACGGACCGTTCCCAGGACGATCTGGCCGGCCTTATCCAGCAGATGAACGCCGTCAACGACTAGGTGATCGATGTCGTGGGCGCGATCGATCCAGCGAAATTGGACCGGCCCAGCCACCGGGAAGATAACCACATGACTGCCGCCGGTGTCATACAGTACACAGCCCGCCACGTGCGGCTCCACGCGGACCAGATAATCGAGTCGCTGAGACTGATTCGCCAGACCTGCTAGGATCTCGAGCCCGCTAAAACGGACCCTAAACAGTAGCGAAATAGGTAACCGGACTTGTGATGGCAACCAAAGAAGATTATCATTTCCGTACGGTTTAACAGACAGAATTGCCCGTGCCAGATCGACATCTGCCGGCTCTGGCTCCGTCATATTATTCATAAATTAGGAAAGGTATAGACGAACTTCTATGAAACCGATGATTTTAATCAGCGCCCTGACTACAGTACTATTCTTAATAGCCTGCAGTGCCCCGGCGGCTCCCGCGCCTACCCCCGCGCCAACTTCCGCGCCGGTAGCCCAACCAACCGCCCAATCTTCTAGTTCTAGCAATGCTTCATCGGCAAATCAAAGTAAGCAAAGCGCCGGGAGTTCCAAGAAATACGCCGCCCCTCCGCAGATGAGCATTGACTCGTCGGCCGGATATACGGCAAAGATCAAGACCAACAAAGGCAACATCGTTATAGAGCTATTTCCGGCGTCCGCCCCCAAGACGGTGAATAACTTCGTCTTTCTGGCCAACGAGGGTTTTTATAATGGGATCATATTTCATAGGGTGATTCCAAACTTCATGATTCAAGGCGGCGACCCCACCGGAACGGGCACCTCCGGACCGGGATATAATTTCGAGGACGAGATAGACCCTAAATTGGGATTTGAGAAGCCGGGTATTCTCGCCATGGCCAATTCCGGCCCCAACACCAACGGCAGCCAGTTCTTTATCACGACGGCTTCCACTCCCCATTTAAACGGTAATCACACCATATTCGGGAAGGTGCTTGAAGGCCAGGATGTTGCGGATACCATCTCTACCGTGCCGGCGGGCCGGGGCAACAAGCCGAATCAGCCTGTCGTCATCCAAGGGATCGAGATAACCAAGAAATAACGGCTCACAACAGATGAGGGCCCCGGTTTTCCAACGGGAGCGGCAACCGGCCCTCCGATACTGGTACAACAGTTAAACGTCGCCGCCGATATTCGATCTGTCGGTCCGCGAGGAGACATAAGTGCCTGAAATCGAAGCCGAATTGACTCGTCTGGGATATACCCTGCCCCCGCCTCCTGCTCCAGTGGGGAACTATCTCCCGGTCACACGAAGCGGAAACATCATGTGGATGGCCGGAGTTGGTTCTAGAACGGCCGATGGCCCGCGTATCTCTGGCAAACTGGGGAACGATCTGACGGTGGAGCAAGGATACGAAGCCGCCCGATGGTGCGCCCTCAACCTGCTGGCCCGAATGAAAGATGAACTGGGAGACCTGGACGGGGTCAGCCGTATTCTGAAAGTCGTCGGGATGGTGAACAGCGCTTCGGACTTCGGCGAACAAGCCCAGGTGGTCGATGGTGCGTCGGACCTATTCGTCGCCCTCTTCGGCGACCGGGGCCGCCATAGCCGGTCCGCGCCGGGCATGGGCGCGCTTCCGGGTAACTCCGCCGTTATTGTGGAGTGCGTTGTTGAAATTGCGGAGGGCTACTAAACCTATCCGCCCCGCTTTACCTCTACCTTGGCCATGCCTTCCAGGTGGTGCAGGATAGCCGAGTGGTCGGCGTCTCCTTCACCGTCGTTTATCAACGCTCCCAGCATCTGCTGCACCAGCGCCGTAACCGGCAGCGGCACGTTCAACTCTTGCCCGGTTTGCAGAACATTGCGCAGGTCCTTCTGGTGAAGGCGGATGCGGAATCCCGCTTGGAAGTTGCGGTCCAACATCATCGGCCCCTTGGCCTCCATGACCGTGCTGCCGGCCAGGCCGCCCCGGATGGCGTTGAACACCTTTTCCGGGTCCACACCAGCTTTTTGGGCCAGCACGAACGCCTCGCTTAAAGCCTCGATGTTGGCCGCAACGATGATCTGGTTGGCCAGTTTGGTGATGCCTCCGGCGCCGATGTCGCCGGTCAATACAACGTTGCTTCCCACCGTCTTCATCACATCGAAGCATTTGTCGAAAATTTCTTGCTTGCCGCCCACCATGATCGCCAGGGCGGCATTGATCGCTCCAACTTCCCCTCCGCTCACCGGAGCATCCAGCATCTCCACGCCCTTTTTGGCGCATTCGGCGGCTATCTTCTGAGAAACCAGGGGAGCTATTGAACTCATGTCGATGACTATGGAACCGGAACGTGCCCCCTCCAACACACCGTCAGGACCCAGAATAGCCATCTCGGACTCGGCGGAGTCGGGCACCATCGTGATGATCTTTTCGCAGTTGGCGGCCACCTCTTTGTTGGAAGCGGCACGCTGCGCTCCATCGGTGACCAACTCCTCCACGGGTTCGCCCACGATGTCGTACACGGTCACTTCGTAGCCGGCTTTTAGCAGGTTTTTGGCCATGGGCTTTCCCATGATTCCCAGTCCGATAAATCCGATTCGTTCCGCCATATCATAGTCTCCTTAGGCTGATCCGAGGCTAATTCCAGGTTTCGCAAATAGACGTTGGTGTCCTCCGTTCGCCCTAAGCTTGTCGAAGGGTTCTACTGCGGGAGGATGGTTAGACAGGCTCACCACGAACGGGGTTGATAATGCTGATCTTTGGGAGGTGGGCCTAGGTCTCTCAACGGAATCCAACTCTATCACACTCCACCTGTCAGAACCACCGGAGATTTCACCTCGCTGGAGATTTCACCTCACCGGAGATTTCACCTCAATAGAAGTTCCCGGCTCAGCAGCATCACGCTCCCGGAGATCACGACCGCCGCCACGGCATAGCGGAACACCCGCTGGTTTATCCGCCGCGCCAAGACGCCGGCCAAGGCCAAGCCGGCCACCATCGCCGGAATAAGGATGCCGATGTTGACCAACGTCTCCCGGTGCAGAAGACCTGCCCAGGCATAAAAAACAAAACCGACGAGATAGGATAGGACGAAGTAAAAAGCCAGAGTGGTCCGTATTTTCTGCGGGGGCCACTGTTGGGCCACGGCGTAGATCGCCACCAACGGGCCTCCGATGCTCAGAGTGGTTATGGACAGCGACGTTAGGAACCCAACCACGCCACCGGTGGCGGCGCTTTTGACCATGGGTAGCTGGATGTTGAACAGGGTGATCAGGCCCAACACGAGAATTATTACGCCAATGGCGATGCGCAAAGCCCCGGCATCGGCATTTGCCAACAGGAACACGCCGATGGGCACTGCTGCTACACCTCCCGCGCACATCAGCCACACGGGGTTTAGCTCCAAGTGTTGGCGGGTCCGCACCACCACCCATGCCGTCAAGATGGTGATGACACCGTTGATTACGATCACCCCAGATTGGGGTTCCAAGAACAGCAAGAGGACCGGCGCCGCCACCAACCCAAAACCAAACCCCACGGTTCCCATAACCGTCGCCGCAACAAACACCGCCAGCAATGTGATGACCAGTTCAAGTCCAGCTAGCAAATCTTCTCCTGAATAGGTCTGAATAGTGGGCGACGTCGCGCTCCCCAGCGAGTTGGGGAACGTTGTTCAGGCGATTGGCCCACCAGATTCCGTTTGGGCCACCAGAATCGGTCGGAATTCTAATCTATGTTCGTAGTGAGTCTGTCGAAGGACCCGCAACATAGGTTTTTGATGTTGCTTGATAGCGAAGTATCAACGAATGATGCGGCTACGTATTGAACAACCCCAGCTTAGCCGCCGTCTCCAACACCAGTTCCACCTGGACCACCGGCGGGCCGGTTCGGCTGATGCCGATCTCAACTTTGTGTTCGGGCGTTACGGAGATGCTTCGCTCCCCGTCCAGGGCGATGGTGCAGAAGCGGGGCTCCACGGGCACCCGCTCCCCTTCTACTAGCAGCCGCCAATCGGAGATGGGGACGGTCGAGATCATCCCGGGAGCGATGGGCGCCAGAACTTTTATTGAATTATCTGGATTCCGGCTCGCCGATTCGGCGCCGTCTGAGTTGGCAAGCCGGTAATACAGGCCTCCCTCCTCCTCCAAGGACAGTGGTTGCAACCGGCCGCCAATGGAGGAGAGACCGATCGAAGACGGCTCTGCGCGGGTCAGGAAGACCTCGTAGATGGTGCTCATGTCCCAGATTGCCCTGGTGGCGACGAAGCGCTCTCTGGATAAGGCCACGTCCACCAATGCCATGTCCTGATACTGCCCGTCGATGTAGATCTCCAGCATCTTGCTGACCACCGTAACCCGGCTCAGGTCCAATTCTCCCTGAACCACCAACCCCGCCGCCAGCCCGGCCAGAGTACCTTCGATCATGGTGGGAAAGACGTTGTTGGTGCCGGTGGAGACCGCGACTATGGGTATCGCCGAACTACCTTTAGCCACCGCTCGGTTCGTCCCATCCCCGCCCAGGGTGATCACGCAGCCAACGCCCATCTCTTCCATCATTTGGGCGGCCCTAACGGTGTCTCCTTCGGTGTATAGGGCCGGCATGTCCAACGATTCTAACTCCAGAGAAAGATTGGAGTCGTCCCTGGCGCGGGCAACCAGATGGGAGCTGTCCGGCATGGCCACCACTCGGTCGACTCCCACAGCCTGCAATCCCAGCAACGCTCTTTTGAGAGTATTCACTTTTTCCCAATCGGGCACCACTCTGCCTTGCGCCACCAAACGGCGGATGTCCTTGCTGGCCGCCGGATTGGCAATCATTCCCACTAGTGGCAAGTCTTCTTTCTCCTATCCTGGGCTACGGCAATACCGTCCGGAATCTCTGGCACGGCTGCTATAATAAGCGCGATTGTAGATTGAGAGCGATACAGCGTCAATCAGGCGGTCGCGCCAAGTGGTGAACCGGTAGATTTAAACACTCAAAAATCCCTGTCGATTCCGGCGTTACACCCAGCCTTTACCTCGTCCGCATAGGCCTCCCCACAGTGCGAAACCTGCGGAGGAGTGACCAGCTGACCCCCTAAAGGAGAGCCGAAAATGGATGCAAGCCTAGCTTTCACATCAGCCGTTGAGATGCGCCGGCTTATCGGGTCGAAAGAGGTGTCTGTCCCCGAGTTGGTGGAGTTCTTTTACCAACGTATAGAACAACTCGATCCCCGATTGAACGCCTACCTGGCGCTGTGTCCCGATCAAGCGATGGACCAGGCCCGTGCCGCTCAGGAAGCGGTCCAACGAGGCGACTCTTTGGGTCCCCTTCACGGCATACCCGTTTCCATCAAAGACTTGGAGATGACCAAGGGCATTCCCACAACCGTCGGATCGGCTGTCTTCAAAGACCGTACTCCGGATGTCGACTCGGTAGTGGTCGAACGGATCCGCCAGGCCGGGGCAATCATTTTGGGCAAGACCAACACGCCCGAGTTCGGTTTATCGGGCACCACCGAGACCAAGGTTGGCGGTCCATGCCGCAACCCGTGGAACCCGGAACGGACCTCCGGAGGGTCTAGTGGCGGCGCGGCGGCGGCTCTGGCCTCAGGTCTATGTACCCTGGCCAGCGGCTCCGACGGCGGCGGTTCCATACGGATACCCGCAAGTTTTTGCGGTGTCTTCGGTATCAAGCCCTCCCAGGGCCGAGTGCCCCGATTCGGTGGGTACGGCCG
>Ga0208391_1000418_pt1 | contig 23515 bp, 15 predicted proteins | sample Knorr_S23_td_Bot_FD_185612 | JGI IMG/M metagenome (GOLD analysis project Ga0208391, IMG submission 185612) | Marine microbial communities from Southern Atlantic Ocean transect - Knorr_S23_td_Bottom_ad_3770_LV_A (SPAdes) (version 2) | ecosystem: Environmental > Aquatic > Marine > Oceanic | place... | reverse complement strand
GAGCTTGGGCAGCACGTCATCCCAGTCGTCGCTGCTGTTGACCGAGTTGGAGTTGTTGCTTCTGTTGATCGACCGCTCGCTGTTTTGGTAGCGCAACCCGCCGGTCAGCGTCAGGCCGCTCTCGATCGTGTAACTGCTCTGCCAATACAGGGCCGTGTCCTCGTCGGACAACGTCGAGGTGGTGTAGTCCGGCACCGGGCCGGGAATGAAGCCAAACTGCGGATGAAACAACCCGGCCGGGTACAGCGAGCCGGAGACGTTGTCCATCTCGCGGTCGGCGTAATAGGCGCCGAGCGTCCATTGGTACGACTCGTTGGCGTCGCCGGAGCCAAGCCGAATCTCCTGTGAGAACTGCTCCACGTCCGGCTGGCTGACGCCGATGACCGGGATGAAGCCCATCTCGGCAACCGGCTGCGGGATGGCGGTGAAATCAAAATCCTGCTGCAAGTCCTGCTCCCAGTTGCGGAAAGCCGTGACTGAACTCAGTGTGAAATGCTCGCCGCTGAAGTCGGCGCTCAGCGCGTACGTGGTCACGTCAGTGTTCACGTAGCCCGGCACGTCGCGACTCACCTTGAACGGGCCGGCATCGGAGAGTGGGCTGTAGGTCGGCGTGAAGCCGTCGTCGTAGCGCTCGCTCGATGCCGTCAAGCGGATCGTCCACGGCTCACTCGGCGTGAGGACGAATTGCAGCCGGCCGGCGACCGACTCGCGGCCGTCGATCTCCTGACCCGTGGGCAGGTTAGTGACGAAGCCGTCGCGGTCGTTGTACAGGCCGCTGAAGCTCACGCCGATTTGCCCGGTGAGCGGCCCGCTGGCGTTCAAGCGATACTCCCGCGTGCCGTGGTTGCCGTAGCCAAGCCCGGCGGAACCGACCCACTCCGCGCCCGGTTGACGGGTGCGGACGTTGATGATGCCGCCCGGCGCGGCGCTGGCACCGAAGAGCGTCCCCTGCGGGCCGCGCAAAAACTCGATGTGATCCACGTCGTAAAGCGACAAGCCGCGGGACATCATGTCCGTGTACGGAATGCCATCGACGTAAAGGCCAACCGCCGACTGGCCGACCCCGAAATTGTTCTCACGCAAACCGCGCACGCTGAACTTCGGCATGCGCGTGTTGTTCGCGTCGAAGACGGTAAAGTTGGGCAGCGCCGTCTGGATATCGCGCACCTCCTGAATGCCGCCCAGCGTGATCGTGTCGCCGCTGAGCAGCGTCACCGAGCGCGACTCGGTTTGCGGCGCCTCGGAGATGATCATCACCGGCGGCAACTGGCCGGCGTCCCCATCGGATTGAGCCAGACCCCCTTGGCCAAGCGCCCCCAGCACGGCCAAGGTTGAGCCAAGCACCAGCGGTTTCGTCCATGTTTTGTTGTTTGATTTCATTGGTTTGTCGTTCGATTGAAAAGTACGTTCAATACGGTTGGCTTGACTGTTCGGTTACAGCAACCCGGATAATCCGTGGGGACGGGAAAATACAGGCAACGAATTCGGGCTCAAGCTCTTTATGGCAGCCGCAGGTTTTGCCCGAGCTTGGCCAAGCGCTTGGCGACAAAAAAAGCGCGGCAAAAGCGCGGCTTCGCGTGAGTCCTCACTTCACGCAAGCAGGGTCTTGAGTACGTGGGCTTCCTCGACTCCGGTGAGGCGGAAGTCGAGGCCCTGAAACTTGAATGTGAATTTCTCGTGATTCACGCCCAGTAGATGCAGCATCGTGGCGTGAAAGTCGTGCACGGTGACGACATCCTCGACGGCGTGGTAGCCGAGGTCGTCGGTGTTGCCGTAGCTGATCCCACCCCTGATACCGCCACCAGCCAGCCAGAATGAAAAACCCTTCATGTGGTGGTCCCGACCGGAACCCTGCGCCATCGGGGTGCGTCCGAACTCGCCGCCCCAGATCACCAGCGTGTCGTCAAGCATGCCGCGATCTTTCAGGTCGCGGATCAACGCAGCCGATGCCTTGTCCACGTGCTTGGCGGTGGTGAGCACTCCTTTCTTCACGCCGCCGTGATGATCCCATCCCCGGTGATAAAGCTGGATGAACCGCGTGCCGCGCTCGGCCAGGCGCCGCGCCAGCAGGCAGTTGCTTGCGAATGAGCCGTCGCCCGGCTTGGCGCCGTACATGTCGAACACATGCTGCGGCTCGTTCGATGTGTCGATCAATTCCGGCACACTGGCCTGCATGCGGAACGCCATTTCGTACTGGCTGATCCTCGTGTCGATCTCCGGATCGGCGACGGTCTTGTTCCGCAATCTGTTGATTGAGTTGACGGCATCAATGACCGCGCCCTGTCCTTTCGCATCCACACCTTTGGGGTTGCTGATGTACAATACTGGGTCGCCAGTCGAGTGGAAGTGTACGCCCTGAAATCGACTCGGCAAAAAGCCGCTGTGCCACTGCCGCGAGGCGATCGGCTGATCCTGCGCGCCGCCCACGGAAGTCAGCACAACGAAGCCGGGCAGGTCACTGCCCTCGCTGCCCAGCCCGTAAGTGACCCACGAACCCATGCTGGGCCTTCCGGCAACGAGCGCACCGGTGTTCATGAACGTGTGCGCCGGGTCGTGGTTGATCTGCTGCGTGGTCATCGAGCGGACGATGCAGATTTCATCCGCGATCCCGCCGATGTGCGGCAGTGCGCTGGAGATCGACTGGCCGGACTGGCCGAAGTTTTGAAACTCATGCTGCGGCCCGAGGCATTTCAATTCCTTCTTGCCCTGAAGCTGGGCAATCGGCTGGCCGTCGGTGATCGACTTGGGCATCGGCTTGCCGTCCATCTCGGCGAGCTTCGGCTTGTAGTCGAGTGTCTCAAGGTGCGACGGCCCGCCGGCCATGCAGAGGTGAATCACCCGCTTGGCCCTGGGCGCGAAGTGCAGCGGATCGATCACGCCAAGCGACGGGCGCTTAGCCAAGCCGCCGGCATCCAGCATCGAGCCCAACGCGAGCGAGCCGACGCCCAGCGAGACATTGCTCAAAAACGAGCGGCGATTCAGTCGGGTGACAAATTGTTCCGTGTTCATTTTGCGGAAATTCAAAAACGGGACGTGGTTTCGTACAGGTTCAAAATCGCGCGGGACACCGCCGCCCAGGCGGCGACGCGCTCCGGCTTGAGCGCCGTGGCGGCGGGCCACTCGCCCGCGGTGGCGGCCGCCTTGGCCGCCCCGGCGTTCGCGGCAAAATGCGCGGCGCGCTCCCCGGCCAGGCGCAACAAAATATCGCGCTCGCCGGCGCTTGGCTCGCGGGACAAAGCACGCTCGAACGCCCACGCCAATCGCTCCCCGTCCGTGTCGCCGCCGTGCTGCAAAATGCGCTCGGCAAACACCCGCGACGCCTCAACGTACGTCGGGTCGTTGAGCAACACGAGCGCCTGCTGCGGGGTGTTTGAGCGGGCGCGCTCGGCAACGCAGCCCTCGCGGGTCGGCGCGTCGAAAGCCAGCATGCTCGGGTGCAAAAATGTGCGACACCAAAACGTGTACAGCCCTCGCCGATACTGGCTGACGCCGCTGTCGGGCGCCCATTTGCGCTTGGGGAAGTTGAGGTGCTTCCAGTAACCCACCGGCTGGTACGGCTTGACGCTGGCCCCGCCGATCGGCTTGGCCAGCAGCCCGCTCACGGCGAGGGCGTTGTCGCGCACCATCTCCGCGTCGAGCCGCCAGCGACCCTGCCGCGCGAGCCATTTGTTGAGCGGATCGGCGGCCAAAGTTTTCGCGTCGGCGATGGAGGACTGGCGATACGCGCCGCTGGTGACGAGCAGCTTCATCGTGCGCTTGATATCCCAGCCGTGATCCATGAGATCGGCCGCCAACCAGTCGAGCAACTCCGGGTGCGTGGGCGGCGTGCCCTGTGCGCCGAAGTCGTCCAGCGGCATGGCAAGCCCGCGCCCGAAGCACAACGCCCACAGCCGGTTGACCATCACGCGGGCGGTGAGCGGGTTATCTTTTGAAACCACCCAGTCGGCCAAGTCACTGCGCTTGGCGCGGCTCTCGGTATCGGCGAGCTTGAGGCGGGCGGGCACGGTCGGCTGCACCTCCGGCCCGGATTCGTCCTGCCAATTGCCGCGCGGCAGTATGCGAACCGTGCGCGGCTTGGCCAGGCGCACCGAGACGAGCGAGGTCGGGAACGCCTTTTCCAGCCGCTTGATCCGCTCCTTGAGGTCGACGAGTTCCTTGCGGGCGGCGGCGAGTTCAGGCGCGAACGTGCGGTAGTGCGCGGCGAGTGTTTTTTTCTGCTCGTCGCTTCGCTTGGCCAACGGCACGGCGAGAATCTCGCCGATTTTTTTGGGCGGCGCAGCGGAGTCGGCGGTCGGCTTACCGTCGCTCACCGCCGGCTCAGTGCCGTTTGCATCCGCTTCGGCGCTTGGCTCGGACGCGATCCGCTCGGCCTGCGCCGATTCCCACCTGGCCAGGGCGTCATCAAGCGCGGGGGTCTGCGTGTTGAGCACCGCCTCGAGCACGGGGATTTGTTTCTTCAACTTATCCACCTTGGCCTGCTGCGCGGTGGTCGGCAGCGGGGTGTATTTCTGCGGGCCAACCGGCGTCTCCTCGAGGTCGGAGAAGAATGCGCCGAGGCTGTAAAAATCCCGCGACGTGAACGGATCGAACTTGTGATCGTGACACTCGGTGCAGCCAAGCGTGGTGGCCATCCAGACTCCCGAGACATTGCGCACGCGGTCGCCGAGATAAATTGCGATGTATTCCTTGGGCTGCGAACCGCCTTCGCGCGTGGTCATGTTCAGCCGGTTGTAGCCGGAGGCGATGAGTTGCCGCCGCGTCGAGCCGGGCAACTGGTCGCCGGCGAGTTGCTCGCGCGTGAACTGGTCGAACGGCAGGTTGTCGTTGAAGGCGTCGATGACGTACTCCCGGTAGAGCGGCTTGGTTTGTTCGTTGTCGGAGTGGTAGCCCATCGTGTCGGCGTAGCGCACGAGGTCGAGCCAGTAAATCGCCATGCGCTCGCCGTAATGCGGACTGGCCAATAGCCGGTCGACCAGTTTGCCAAAGGCGCGCGGCGACGAGTCGGCGACAAACGCCCGCACCTGTTCCCAAGTCGGCGGCAGCCCGGTGAGGTCGAACGACAGGCGGCGGATCAGCGTACGGCGGTCGGCCTCCCGCGCAGGCTCGTGGCCCTTTGTCCGCAACGTCGCCAGCACGAACCGGTCGATGTCGTTGAGGACGAACGAGCCGTTTTTGACGCGGGGTGGCATGGGACGGGTGACCGGCTTGTAAGACCAGTGCAATTCGTACTCCGCGCCCTCTGCGATCCAGCGTTGGAGCAGCGCTTTTTGGGTGGCATCGAGTTTCTTTCCCGAGTCGGGCGGCGGCATGAGATCGTCCTCATCGTCCGTCGTGACGCGCCGGATCAGTTCGCTCTCGCTTGGCTTGCCGGGGACGACCGCCGAGGTGCCATCGATGTAAGCCAAGGCGCCCTCGCGAGTGTCGAGCCGCAGATCGGCCTTGCGCTGCTTGGCGTCGGGGCCGTGGCAGGCAAAGCAGTTGTCACTGAGTAGCGGCCGGATGTCGCGCGCGAAGTCGACGCCGCCCAAGTCCTTCCCCGCAAACAAGCCGCTCGGCCATGCGAAGAGAACCAAGGCAGCCGCACAAGCCAGGCAGATATGCCGGGCAAAAGACATGCGAAAAAGCATTACCGGATTCATTGTCAAAACGTGGACGGAAAAGCTACCCGACCCATTCAACCAAGCCAAACCAAAACCGAGTGATTGGCCAATCGCGGCTAGTGCAGCTTGGAGAGGCGCTCGAGGACGCTGTGCTGGCGGTAGTTTAGATTGCTGAACGGCACGCCGTCGATCTCGATGCGGAACTTGGCTGGCAGCTCCCCACCGGTCAGCGGCTTGAAGGTTTGTTTCTCCACGTACGGAATGCGGTAGATGGTGTAGAGCATACTGGCCAAACGCGCATACATTTTGTCGTTGGCGTTGATGACGACCCACGGGCTGGCATCCGATGCCGTGCGCTCGAGCATCTGAGTCTTGTACTTGGTGAACAACTCCCACTTGACCCGGGCCTTCTCGTCGTTCTTCGTGTATTTCCAATACTTAAGCGGATGAATGATGCGCTCCTTGAAGCGGAACAACTGCGTATCGCGATCCACCGACAGATACAGCTTGATGAGGATCAGCCCATCAGCGATGAGTTGCTCCTCCCACGGCACGACGTGCTTCATGAAGTAGCGGTACTGCCTCTCGGTACAGTAGCCCATGGTCGGCTCGATGAGTGCGCGATTATACCATGAACGGTCGAAGAAAACGATCTCACCCTTTTTGGGCATGTGTTTCTCGTATCGGCGGAACCAGTTGCGCGACTCGTTTTGGGTGGGCACACCCAGTTCGACCACTCGTAGGTATTTGGGCATGAGATACTCGACGAAACGCTTGATCGTGCCACCTTTGCCCGCCGCATCACGGCCCTCGACGGCTATGGCGACGCGCTTTTTGTTGTCTATCGCCCAGAGTTGGAGGTTGAGCAACTGCGCCTGCAATCGGCGCTTCTCCGCGTCGTACACGGCCCGGTCCAGATTCTTGTAAGCCGCGTAAAACTTTTTTTTGACGTAGTTCGCCCTGGCCATGGCGGTCAATCCGTCTTGAGGGACCGATAAAAACTCTTCTCCCAAACTAAGCCGGTCAGCGACTTGGTCTCCGGCCGGGTGAAGAACGACACCACAACGCCCACCACCGCGCAGATCGTCAGACCGTAACAGGCCCGCATGAACTTGTACTGCTTCACCCCGGCGAAAAGCCCGTCGCCGGCCTCGCCCATCGGCACGCCGTGCGCGAACGGCGTGATCACCTCCGGCACAAAGAATGAAAAGGCGATGGCAACCAGGCCCACCACCAACGTGGCCAAGGCCGCCGGCGCGGTGAAGCGTTTCCAGAACACGCTGAAGATAAACGTCATCACCAGTGGCGGCGTCACCGCTGCCGTGAACGCCCCGTGCGCGTCGTAGATCGAGTCGAAATTCATGAACACCGGCACGAGGATGATACCCACCACCGTCGCGCCGATCGCCGTCAAACGGGCCACCGTGAGCGCCTGGCGGTCGGTCATGTCTTTTTTGATGTACAGCTTGTGCACGTCGTTCACCCACACGGCGGAGATCGCGGTGATGAGCGTGTCCACCGTGGACATCAGCGCGGCAATCATCGCCGCCAAGATCAGCCCGAAGATTCCCGGCTGGCTGATGAGTTGCGTGGCGGCGTAGAACGACTCGTCGGCCGGCATGCTGGCAGGCAGATCGCCATGGTTGGCCAGGGCCTTGGCCAGCCAACCCGCGCCGCCGACCACGCAGGCCGCCAACGGCATCAACACGACCAAGTGCGTCACCACCGCCTTTTTGCAGTCCTTGAACGACCGCGCCGACATGTAACGCATGATCGTCCCCTGGTGCAGAAAGCCGAACATGATCGAGTTGGCCAGGCCGTCCTGCCAGAAAATACCGACGCTCGGGAAACCGGGGTCGCTGTTGAAATTATGAAACACCTTCCGCGAGTCACCGGGCAGGTTATCCCAAAACACATCAAACCCGCCGAGGTACGCAAAGCCCAATCCCAAAATCAGCCCTCCGGTGACGAGCAGCATCACCCCCTGGAAAAGGTCGGTCATGATCACGCTCGTCTGCCCGCCGCTCGACACATACGACATCGACACCAGTGCCACGATCACCGCACCGACGAAAATATCCCACCCGAGCAAATGGTGCAGCACCTTGCCCATCGTGTACAGGTTCACGCCGACGTAGCCGACCATGTACACCATCAGGCACACCGTCGCCCAAAAGCGGACTTTCGAGTTGAAGCGCTTCCCAAAATACTCGGGGATCGACGTGACGCGGGAGAAATACAAAATCGGCAGCCAGCAAAACAGCAGCAGCGGAAAATAAAACCAGTCGTTGCTGTACGTCTGCGTGCTCGATAGCCCGTACTCGTAACCCTTGCTTGAGTATTTCAGGAAACTATAGGAGCCAATCGTCGTGGCGATCATGCTGAACGCGATCAGCCACCAGGCAAACTTCCGGCCGCCAAAGAAAAAATCCTCGGTCGATTTCATCTTTCGCCCGAAGTACGCACCCATGATGACAATGATCACGAAGTAACCGATCATGATCGCGTAGTCGACCGGGGCGCCGCGATAGCTCTGCTCGGGATCGACCGCCGCCTCGCTCGCCGGCGTGGGGCGGTACGCGGCCGGCTCGGCGGCGGGCATGCCGGGCGCCTTGTATTGGAGGAATGCCTGCAGGATGAAGTAAAACCCGAACACTCCCAGCACGAGGCACAGGTTGCGCCGGCCCTTCCCGCTCAGGCCCAGGCTGCCCTGCCGCCAGGCCAGCACGAGGCCGAACACAAAGATCGCCCCACCGCAGACGAAGTTGTAAATGAACGGATCCATGCGCTTGGTTTGTGGGGTCGTTGCTCCCGGCTATTCCAAGTCCCCAAAATCATACACGACCACCCGGTCGCAGACTTGCTTGAACACCTTCTCGACGAACTCGACGTGTTGCGGATGCGCCTGGTACTCATCCTGCACGATCTTGTTTTTGAACGTGATGTTCAACGCGACCTGATAACTTTGATCCACCACCGGCCGGTCACTCGGGGCGCATCGGCCCACGTGCATCGAGATCACGCCGGGGATGTCCGGCAAATAGTGGTTCAAGCCGTCAACCAATCGCTTCTCGGCATCCTCCACGTCCGGCTTGATCCAGAAAATAACTATGTGCGAAAACATCGCCGCCAGTGAATCCGATGCCCCAAGCGAAAGCAAATCCCATTTGCCGTGCAACGCCGGTTTTGACTTTTGCGGCTGATTACCGTAGTTCGCACCGCGTGAAACGCACTCTCTTTTTACTCACCACCGGATTGTTGTTCGCAGCTTGCACCTTCGCCGCCAAGCCGCCGAACGTCGTGCTCATCATCTCCGACGACCAGTCGTGGACCGACTACGGCTTCATGGAGCACGAGGCCATCGAGACGCCGAACATCGATCGCTTGGCCAGGCAGAGTCGCCTGTTCAAGCGCGGCTACGTGCCGACGAGCCTTTGCTGCCCGTCGCTCGCCACGCTGATCACCGGGCTGTACCCGCACCAAAACGGCATCACCGGCAACGAGCCACCGATCCCGTCCGGTGGCAAAAACACCGATCAATACCGAAGCCAAGTGCAGGAGTGCGTCGGCTTCATCGACACCATGCCGACGCTGCCAATGCTCTTGGCCAAGCGCGGCTACGTCAGCCAACAGTCCGGCAAATGGTGGCAGGGCCACTACTCGCGAGGCGGCTTCACCCACGGCATGACCCACGGCGATCCTAAGCGCCGGGGCCGCCACGGCGACGAAGGATTGAAAATCGGCCGCGAAGGGTTGCAGCCGATCTTTGACTTCATCGACGACGCCGGCGACAAGCCGTTCTTCGTCTGGTACGCGCCGTTCCTCCCCCACAAACCCAACACCAACGCCACCGAACCCGAACTGTACAACCTAACCAAAGACACCCACGAAACCCAAAACCTAGCCAAGACCAACCCCCACCAAACCAAGCGCTTGGCTAAGCAACTCAACAAACTACTGCCGGGAAGTTGATTGCGTCGGGGGCGGCTTTGCGCTTACTGTCCCGGCCGTTTCACACGAAACTTTTGACATAAACCACCGTAGAATCATGGCAAAACCGATTTATCACAGCAGTATCGAGGGGGCGCAGCACGGCGGCAAGGGGCTCGAGGGCTTCCTCGCCTTCGCCAAGGAGGCCGGGGCCGCCGGCGCACAGCCAAGCCACTACATGTTCGAGGATGGCGACACCGGCGAGGCGTTCAAAAGCGCGCAGGACATCCGCGACACGTTTGAGAAACACGGCCTCAAACTCGACGGCGTGAGCGGGCACTGCGCATTCTGGGTGCATACCAGCTCGTGGACCGGCACCAAGAGCGGCCACCCGTTCATCCACGGGCCGAACCAGGACAAGAGCCCGGAGGAACTCGAGCAATGGTACGAGGCGTACATCCTGCGCCTGATGGATTTGTGCGCCGAGTTGGGCTTGAAGATCCTGCCGATGTTCTGGGGCGTCTCCCACGGCTGGGAATTGGCCACCGGCTATCCGTGGGGCTTCTGGGCCGGGCCGGGCTTCGACCTCGTCAAGGCCGGCGAGGAACGTTTCGTTGAAAAGACCGCCAAGATTCGCGCACACGCCAACAGCCTCGGCATCCGTCTCGCGCACGAAATCCACCCCGGCACCGCCGCGATGTGCGCGGAGGAGTTCGGCCGGCTCGTCGAGATTTGCGACGGCGACAAATGCCTCGGCGTCAACGCTGACCCGTCGCACTGCTGGGAAGGCGAAGATTGGGAAACGCGCTTCACCCACCCCGCCGTGCGCGATCGTGTGTACGCCTGCCACGTCAAGAACTTCGTCGTCCGCCCCGGCGTACCGTTGCGGCGCATGGACGGCAACTGGCACAACCGCGCGATGCAGTTCACCGACCTCGGCAGCGGCGACCTGAACATGGTCCGCTACGTCGAGATGCTCATCAACATCGGCTACCCCGCGAGATACAACAAAATCATGGGCACCGAGACCGCCCCGCTCATCGCCGAAACCGAGAGCCCCTACCGCGATGCGGACGCCACCGCCATCGAAGGCATCCAATACGTCCGCGACCAGCTCTGCTTCCCCGTCGCCGAAGGCTCCTTCGAAGACGACATGGGGGCGTAATAAATCCGATAGTTTCAAAAGCAAAAAGGCCCGCGGGCCTTTTTTGTCGAAACTAGAAATGCCCTAGCTTTTCAACTCGTCGACCTCCATGAAGGCGTAGCAGAGCATGTGGGCGATGCCCATTTGGCAGTCCTCGGCTCGGCCGTAGTGGGTGTCGTCGATCACGATCGTTTCGCTGGCCAAGTCGGCCAGCTTGCCTCGCTTGCCGCCAACGAGCGCGATGGTGTGCAGGCCGTTGTCGTTGGCCCACTCGAAGGCCTTCACCAAGTTCGGCGAACTGCCGCTCACGCTCATCGTCAGCACGATGTCCCTGGCTTGGCCGTAGTTTTCGAGTTGGCGCAGGTAAATATCCTCATAAGAGTAGTCGTTGCCGATGGCGGTCATCCAGCTCACGTTGTCGTTCAGCGACAAAACCTTGAACCGTTTGCCCAGCGCATCGGACGAGCCTTTGCCCAAGTCGGTGGCGAAGTGCGATGCGTTGGACGCACTGCCGCCGTTGCCAAACACGAAAATCTGCCGACCCTCGGCGTGGGCTTCCTTGAATTTGAGGATGATCGACTCGACCTGCTCGACCGGGATGGAGTCGAGCGCAGCTTTTTCGGCTTCGATGTAGTTGACGATCCATTCGCGCATGGGCGAAACGTCGCAGAACCCACTAGACATTCAAAGCCAAAATCAGCGCGCCAACCGGCACAGCGTCCTCGCCGAGCTTTGCCAAGCGCACGCTTGGCCCCGGCTTGAGCACGTCCATGATCGCGCGCCCAAGCGCAGGCGCCACACCCAGGCGCAGCGGTTCGCCGATCTGCGACAGGCCACCACCGAGGATGATCGTCGCCGGGTTGATCAAATGCACGACATGCGACAAGCCAAGCGCGAGTTCGCCACAGGTCTCGTCGAAGATCGCCTTGGCCCCGGCGTCGCCGTCGGCCATCGCCTTGGCCAAGTGCTGTGCCTCGCCGCCCTCGCCATCGAGACGCTTGGCCAAGGGCGAGTCGCCGTTGGCGGAAGCGTACTCGCGGAGCCGCCGATCCACGGCCCAACCGGAGCAGCGCGACTCGAGCGTGTCGCCCGCTTGGTTCAGTCGCACGTGGCCGATCTCCGCCTCGGTCGGTAACGCGCCGTGATAAATCAAACCGTCGATCACCAGGCCGCCGCCGATGCCGCTGCCCAGCGTGACGTAAAACACCGGGCTTTGCCCCTGCCCCGCCCCGGCGATCGCCTCGCCCAGTGCGGCGGTGTTGCCGTCGTTTTCGATGGCCACCGGCACGCCGGCGACCTGTTCGCTGAGCCAGTCGCGGAGCGGGAAATCGTCCCAGCCGGCGACTTGGTGTGAGCAGCAGGCCCGGCCGGTTTCGCGATTGAACGGCCCGCCGAAACCGACGCCAATCGCGGCGATTTTCTGCCGCCCGGCAATGTTGGCCAAGGCACCGGCGATTTGCCCGCGGATGCCCTCCGCGCCCACAGCCGGGTCGGCGGTGAAGCGTTGCCGCCCGACGATCGACGCTTTGCCGTCGCCGGTGACCACTTGGATCTTCGTCCCGCCAATCTCGATGCCAACAAAAACAGACTCCATGAAACCGAGGGCTTTATTGTGAAAAAGTCGGGGAGTTTCAAGTTTTCAGTTCGGGGAAATAGTGTGCCGCCCCTTCGGGGCTTGTTATTTTTGTTGCGTCCAACCCGGGGCTGACGCCCCGGGCTATTTCATGCCGCCCCTCCGGGGCTTGCGGCTTGGCCAGGTGGGCCGTTACTTGAAACTGAAAACTTGAAACTTTTTGGCATTGCCATTTCTCGCCGGATGGCTTCGACTGCGGCGCATGCACTCCATGCACATTTTTCGATCAATCGCTTTTGGACTGACGCTGGCGTTCTCGGCCAGCGCCGTCGCCCATCCAAACCAAGTCGCAGCGGATCAAGCCGCTGCGGCGGATATGGCGAACGCGGCCAATGCCTTCCTCGCGACGCTCAAGCCGGAACAGAAGGCCAAGGCGACGTTCAAGCTCGACGATGCCGACCGCACCCGCTGGCACTTTGTCCCGACCGAGATGCACCCGCGCCACGGGCTGTCGTTTCGAGAGATGACGCAGGCGCAGCAGCACATGGCTTACGCGCTGTTGGCCTCGGTGATGAGCGCTCGCGGTGTGCAGAAAACCGCACAGATCATGAGCCTTGAGCAGGTGCTGCACGACGCCAACCCGAACGGCCGTTTTGCCCGCGACCCGAAGTGGTACTTCGTCAGCATCTTCGGCAAGCCAAGCGTGGAGGGCACTTGGAGCTGGCGGTTTGAGGGGCACCACTTGTCGCTGAGCTTCACCGTGGTCGATGGGCACGTCGGCGGGTTGACGCCGGCCTTTTTCGGCACGAACCCGGGAACGATTCTCGACGGCCCGCGCAAGGGGTTGCAGGTGCTTGCCGCGGAGGAAAACACCGCCCGCGCCCTGGCCAAGTCGCTGAATGCCGAGCAGCGCAAAATCGCCATCATCGCCGCGAAAGCCCCGTCGGACGTCATCACGAAGGCCGACCGCAAGGCGAGGCGACTCGAGCCGCTTGGCTTGGCCGCGTCGGAGATGAACAAAAAACAGGCCGACCAGCTTCTGCAACTCATCGGGGAGTACCTCCGCAACTACCGACCCGACCTGGCCGACGAGGGGGTCAGGCATTTCGAGGGGGTGAGCCTCAGCAAGATTCACTTTGCGTGGGCCGGATCTCTCGAGCCACGGCAGGGGCACTACTACCGCATCCAGGCGCCGGACTTCCTGATCGAGTACGACAACACGCAGAACGGCGCCAACCACGTCCACTGTGTTTCGCGCGACTTGAAGCACGACTTCGGCGACGACCTGCTGCGCCAGCACTACGAGCAGCACCACAAAAAGTAGGTCGCTTTTTTCACAACAGCCTTTCGCAAGGCCGGCGGTGCGGGTAACGTGCCCCGGCCTTGGCCTTTCCCCGGGCGCTTGGCCAAGCGCAACACTGTTTTGAGCGACGCTGCAACCACAACCGCTAAAGAGGAAATCACCCGGCCGGAGGTCGGCCAACGGATCACGGTGCGCATCGACGATGTGGCCTTCGGCGGCGAAGGTGTCGGGCGCGTGGATGGGTTTGTCGTGTTCGTGCCGCTGGTGATCGAGGGCGAGACGGTCGAGGCCGAGATCACCGAGGTGAAGAAAAGTTTCGCGCGCGCCGACCTCGTCAAAGTTGTCGAGCCGGCGGAAAGCCGCGTCGAGCCGGAGTGCAGCTATTTTGGTGACTGCGGCGGCTGCCAGTACCAGCACATGGCGTACGAGGCGCAGTTGGCGATGAAGCAGAAACAGATCGCCGCGCTGTTCGAGCGCATCGGCGGTTTTACCGGGGACAGAGTCGCGCCGGTCGTTGCCTGCCCGAAACCGTACAACTACCGGAACCGCATCCTCATCCGCAGCCAGTGGAACGGCAAGGCGAAGAAGCTGCTGGTCGGCTTCCGCAAACGCAACTCGCACTGGGTCGTCGAGATCGATGAATGCAAAATCGCCGAGCCGGCGTTGAACGCGCAGATCCCCGAGATCCGCGCCAACCCGCCGAACAAGGGCGGCGTGAAAGTGAACCTGCGCGTGGTGCCCGATGACTGGGTCGTGCCGGATCATTCCTTTTTCCAGACGAACTACTTCATGCTGCCGCGTATGGTTGAAGTGGTGCGAAAAATTTTCCAGGCAAGCGGCGCGGAGTATCTCATCGACACGTACTGCGGCGTCGGGTTTCTGGGGATCGAACTGGCCAGCTTGGCCAAGCGCTACGCCGGCGTGGAGTACGACCATCGAGCCATCCTCGCCGCCCGCGAAAACGCCACCAAGTTCGGCGGTGACAACGGCGAGTTCATCGAGGGCCGCACCGAGCATCTGCTGCCCAAGCTGCTGGCCAAGTTCGAGGCTGGAAAAACCACTGTCATCCTCGATCCGCCCCGCAAAGGCTGCGTCCCGGCGGCGCTCGAGCAATTGCGCCAGAGCCGGCCGGTGCAGATCATTTACGTCTCGTGCCACCCGGCGACGCTGGCCCGGGATTTGAACGCTCTCTGCGCCGATGGGGTCTATCGGTTGGAGCAGGTCGTGCCGCTGGACATGTTTCCCCATACCCAGCACGTCGAATGCGTGACCGACCTGCGGTTGAACACCAGCACGTGAACCGCGACCACAGAGCACCCTCCCACCAAAACCTGTCTTGCAATGGATGGGCGGGTTGGTTTCAACTGTCGCCGCAACCGAGTCAATGACAGACAATAGCAACCCGCTGAAGTCATTCGCCGCAACCCGCCTTCCCTGGGCCGTCGCCCTGGGTTCGCTCGTGCTGTACCTCGCCACGCTGCACTCGTGGATCAGTTTTGCGAGCCTGCCCGCCGTGTCGGATGTCGGGGGGTGGAACGACCTGTCGCAGTCCGAGGCTCCGCTGCTGTATTTGCTCACGCTGCCGCTGCGGATGCTGCCGGCCTCGATGGTGCCAACGGCGATGAACGTCCTCGCCGCAGTGTTCGGGGCGTTGACACTGGCGATGCTCGTGCGCTCGGTGGCGCTTCTTCCGCATGACCGCACAAAGGAGCAACGGCAGCGTGAACAGAGCGCCCACTCGCTGCTGAGCCTGCGGAGCAACTGGGTGCCCGCGCTTTTCGCGGCGATGGTGTGCGGGCTGCAACTTAGTTTCTGGCAACACGCCACAGCCGGCACCGGCGAGATGCTCAACGTGTTGTTGTTCGCCTTCGTCATCCGATGTCTGCTCGAGTACCGGATCAACCACAAGACCCGATGGCTGAGCCGGGCCGTGCTCGTGTACGCGATGGGCATCACGAACAACTGGGGCATGGTGGGATTCCTGCCGCTCTTTTGTGTCGCGCTGCTCTGGACGGCCCGCATGCAGTTGTTCCGAGAGGGCCTGCCGCTGAAGCTCGCGCGGAACGCACTGGCCGGCCTGTCGCTTTACCTGTTGCTGCCGGTGGCCGCCGTGCTCTTCGGCAGTGGGGAAAATTTCCTGGACGTGTTGATGGCAAACCTTGGGTTGCAGAAATCGTTCCTCGGCAGCCTGTTCAGCCAGCGGTTGATGGTGTTGGTGATGGCTTCCACCGCGATCCTGCCGCTGTTGCTGGTGAGCATTCGCTGGCCGGCGAACTTCGGCGACACCAACGCCGCGGCCTCCGCAATTACGACCGCCCTCCTCCGGTTGGTGCATTTTCTGTTCCTGGCAGTTTGCATTTACGTCGCGTTCGACCACGTGGTCAGCCCGCGCAAACTGGTCAATCTGCCGCAGATCACCGGCATCGGCGCTCCGTTCCTGACATTCTACTATCTGGGCGCGCTGAGCACCGGTTATTTTTTGGGATACCTGTTGTTGTTGTCGGGGAAGGAGGAAGTCCGGAAATGGCAGAAACCCTCTGAGTTGGGAAAGGCTCTGAACCGTGGCCTGCACATCGGGTTGCAGGTCGCCGCCTTGGTAGTCATCGGAGTGTTGGCCTGGCGGAATATGGGAACCCTCCTTGCCAACAACAAAAACGACGTCACTGGCACATACGTAAAATGGCTGGCTGACAGTCTGCCCAACGGTAAGGCCATCCTGTTTGTAGACAACGACATGAGCCCGCAAAGCCAGCTTCTTCAGGCGGAGTTGGCCCGGTCAAAATCGCGCGAGCAGGCCATGCTAATCCAGACTCACCGATTGGCATCACCCGACTATCAAGTACGCTTGGCCAAGCGCAGTAATACCCTTTGGCCAGCCCCACCCAAAGAGGTGCTCGATGCCAAACGTATTGATGACTTGCAGATCCTCAATATGCTTAACGCTGTCAGCGAAAAAACGCCTATTTACTACCTTCACCCAAGCTTTGGATATTACTTTGAGCAGTTTTATCTGAAACCCGACAAGGGGGTTTTCCGGTTGCTCCCCTACCCCTCTGGGGCCGATTCACTGGACAAGCCAGCGCTGACGACAGACCAGGTGATTGAAAGCTCAACCCTCGCTGAAGCCATCGAGAGAAAGTTCGATGACTTCGCCGAGAAAAGCGAACAACTCCGGAAAAACCAGTTTCTCGACTCACTAATTATCATGGGTTGGCTCTCCCGAAACCTAAACCAACGGGGAGTAGATCTCATCCGCAACAACCAATCGGAAGCCGCCGAGAAACTCTTCCTCGCCGCCTGCAAAATCTACCGGGGAAGCCCGAAAGGGAACGTGGTGGCCCAGGCCAACCTGCGCCAGACCAACCCCGAGTCCGACTACGAATTTAACGAGGAACTGGATCGACTGATCGGTGATGACGAGCTTCTGGCCCTATCCCGGATCGACAGCACCCTGAAGACGTACGGCCCGTTCGACCTGACACAGGCCTGCTTTCAGCTTGGCCAAAACTTCGCGCGAAAAACCCAGATTCGCCAGGCCTACCACGAACTGACGCGGGCCGCCGAACTCGCCAAGACGTTACCCGATCCCGTCTTTTACATCGCGGATATGTTTGTGTCCTACGAGCTTCACGAAAAGGCGCAACTCTTCATCGAGCGTCTCGCGATAATGCACAACGCTAACCCGTTTACCCCCAACCAGCAGATTAAACTGATACGCCTCAAGGCGGGTTTGTTGCTGATTAGTTCCGGCCCGGTTGAAGCCGAAAAATATCTGCTCGAACAATTAAAGCCCCACATGAACTCCCTCGCGGGCCTTCACACCATGCTGGCGTTTCATCTCGATCACGACCAAAACGCGAAAGCCCTGGGACTGCTGGACACTTGGCTCAAGGATAATCCTAACGATTTGAACACCCTGACGGACAAGGGACAGTTGCTTTCCAAACTGGAACATTACGACAAAGCAGTTGAGGTGTATCAGTCGGCATTGGAGTTGGCCAATTCGCAGGAGAAATCCAACTTGATTTCAATGATCGCCGCAACCTACACCGAAAAGGGCGACTTCAAATCGGCACTGAAACATATCAATGACGCCATCAAACGGACCGACGCCGACAATTTCAAATTCCAGAAAGCCACCATTTACATGGCGATGAGTCAGCACGGGAAAGCCGTCACCCTTCTCGACACCCTGCTTGATGACAACCCCAACCACGAGGAGATCCTGCTCAACCGCGCCGAGTCGCACATGGCCCTCAAGCAATACGATCTGGCCAAGGAGGACTTCTCCACGCTTCAGTCATTCGCTCCCAACGACCCGCGCAGCTACTACCGCCTCGCCCATATCGCAAAGGCGCAAAACCAGAATGGCGAAGAGTTGACAAACTACACCCTGTTTTTGAAATACGTTGATCCCGAGTCCGTCCCGGCGGAGGAACTGAAACGTATTCGAACCCGGATGAAACAGCTGCCGGGCAGCACGGAGTAACCCATGCGCGTCGCGCATGTCATCACCCGCCTCATCGTTGGCGGCGCGCAGGAAAACACCGCCTCCACCGTCCTCGGCCTGCACGAAAAACCGGGCGTCAATGTCCGGCTTTACTGCGGCCCCACCACCGGCCCGGAAGGCTCACTCGAGCCCCTCGTCCAAAAAGTCGACGGACTCTTTCACCGCGTCCCCAATCTCATCCGGCCCGTTCGTCCGCTGAGCGACTGGCTCGCCTACCGGCAACTCAAGCGCGCGTTTGCGTCGTTTCGGCCGGACATCGTCCACACGCACAGCGGCAAGGCCGGCTTCATCGGGCGCCTGGCAGCCAAGCGCGCCGGCGTGCCGAAGATCATCCACTCGATCCACGGCCCGTCGTTCGGCCTGTTTCAGGGTTGGGCGACCAACGCCCTGTTCCGCGGTGCCGAGCGTTTCGCCGGCCGGATGACCGACCACTTCGTCACCGTCGCCGACGCCATGCGCGACCAGTACCTCGCCGCCGGCATCAGCCAGGCGGACGACTACACGCGCATCCCAAGCGGCTTCGACCTGCAACCATTCCTCGATGCGGAAAACTCCCCCACAAAACGCGCGTCGCTTGGCCTGTCGCCGGGCGACTTTGTCGTCGGCAAGATTGCCCGGCTCTTCGAGTTGAAGGGGCACGACGACCTGTTCGCCATCGCGCCGCGCCTGGCCAGGCGCATCCCGAACATCCGCTTCCTGCTCGTCGGCGACGGCGTGTGGCGCGGACGGTTCGAGCGCTTGGCCAAAGAGATCGGCTGCGGCCAAAACTTCATCTTCACCGGCCTCGTGCCGCCGTCTGAAATCCCGTCGCTCGTCGGTGTGATGGACACGCTCGTGCACCTCTCCCGCCGCGAAGGCCTGCCGCGCGCCCTGCCCCAGGCCATGGCCGCCGCCAAGCCGGTCGTGGCCTACGATTGCGACGGCGCGGGCGAAGTCTGTCTCGACGGCAAAACCGGCCACCTCATCGAGCCGGGCGACCTGGCCAAGCTGGAGGAACGCTTGGCCAAGCTGACCAACGATGCGCCGTTGCGAACCGCGCTTGGCCAAGCGGGCCGGAAACTCGTCGAGGAAGAATTCACCGTCGAGCTACTCGTCGAGCGGCAGTACGAGCTTTATAAACGGTTGCTGGCCTGAGACTTAGGCCAGGATGGAACTGATGTGGCGGGACTCGCGCTTGACCGGGCCGAGGCGGCCCTTGGCACCCACCGCGCCGAGCATCGTGTTGTACACGTCGAGCCCCTCGGCACCGACATCCACGATGCCGGACTTGAACCGGCCATTGGCGCCGGTGATCGCGTGGAACACACCGGAAAGCTCGCGCTTGGAATCGTTGTGACGGCCATCGCCCGACTCGGTGGAGATGGTGATCATCGAGTTCTCTAGGATCGACCGGCCGTTGGCCTCCTTCTCCTTATCGAGCTGCTTCAGGAAATAAGCCACCTCGCGCATCTTCATGTGGGCGTGTGCACGCAGCGCGGTGTTCTTTTTCTTCTCGTTGAACTTGTGCCACCACTCGTGGCTGCAACCCTTGTCGGCGGTGGCGTTGTGCTGGGTGGCGTCGTCGAACTGGAAAACCTTTCGCCCTCCGTATTCGTAGTCGCCCTTCAGCCGAATCCTCTCTCCGGCGGCGAGGAACGTCAACGAGCCGAACCGCACGCGGTCCATCTGAACCGCCAGCGCGTACAGGTCGGCCATCAGGCGCCACTCGGTGGTGAGTTCCTCGAGCGTGATGTCGATGCCCATGCCGCCCGGGTCGGCCGGTCCGCCATGGGCGACCTTCGAGCGCGGCGGCAACGTCGGTGCGCCGGGGAGTTTCTTTTTCATCTCGAAGGCGCGCTGTTCGAACTCGCGGATGCGCTCGAGGTGCTCGGTGAAGCGAGCCTTGGACGCCGCACCCAGCGGGGAGTTGGCGCCGGTGTAAAACTTGTACTGCCCCATGACGGTGTCGAGCACGCTGCGCTTGAGCCGCTGCTTGCGGGCATCCCCGCCGACATCGACGGACACCATGCCGAACACGCGGTCAAACAGGTCGCGCGGCTTCTCCTGCATCGTCCCGGCGACGGTGCCGTTGGCGTGATAGCTGTGCACGTATCGCCCGACGCGGCTCCGGCGAAAGTACGTCCCGCCGATCAGCGTCGGCACCATTCCGACCGGCATGCCGTCGGGATAAAAAGTTTTGCGAATGACCTGGTCAATGGAGGGGCCGCCGGCCTTGGCCTCGCCCCCGGCCGGCATGGCCGTGAACGAGCCGGTCGCGCCGTCGTAGTGGGCGTTGATGCCGCTGACATCGCAGCGAACCTGATCCACCTTGCGCATGACGAGCAGCTTGTCGCGGAGTGGCTTGAGCGGCTCGAGCACGCCTTCGAACCCCTCCGTTTGCAGCGGGGCGGGCACGCCGAGCCCGAAAAATACGTTGAACGCCCGCACCGGCACGGCCTTGGCTTTCGCGGCCAGTGTCATTTCCTCCAGCAGCGGCAGGCCGATCGTGATGCCGCCCAGGCCCTTGAGCGCGGTTCGTCTGTTCATCAGTTTGCCTCGGTTTGTGTTTTTTGCACCAGGTCGCTTTTTATGATGGCCCGCATCAGGCTGGCATAGGTTCCGCCCCCCTTCTGCGCGGCTTGGTGCACCTTGTCAAGCGTGCGGGAATCCGCCGGGCCAAGCGGGCGGCCAAGCGCGAACTGCGTCACTTTCCACGTCAGGCATTGCTGGACGCGGTCGCTGCCGGCGAGCAGGTTCATCAACTCGGCGGAGGAATCGTACGGCACCGGCTTGGCCGTGCCGGGGAACAGGATTTCGCCGTCGTCGCGGAGCGTGTTGCCGTGCTCGTCCTTCTCCTGAAACGCGCCGATGCCGTCGAACTTCTCCAGCCCGAATGCCAGCGGCTCGAACTTGATGTGGCAGCCGCCACAGGTCTTGTCGGCGATGCGTTTTCTGGCGATGTTGCGCTGGGTCAACCCGGCCCTCGACGGCACCGGCTCGGTGTTGACCGATGGCGGCGGGTCTTTCACGCCGCTTCGCAGCAGGTCGCGCAGCACGAAGAGCCCGCGCGTCACCATCGATGCCTCGTCGCCGCCGATCGTCAACACGCTGCCTTGGGTCAGCAGGCCGCCCCGCTCGGGGACGGATTTCAGGTCGTACCGGGCCAGGCCCTCGCCCTGCACCGGCAGGCCGTAGTGCTTGGCCAAGCGCGGCGTGGCGTAGGTGAGTTTGGCGTTGAGCAGGTCGGCCAACGGGCGGTTTTGTTTCCAGACCACGTCGTCGAAAAATGCAATCGTCTCGGCGCGCATGTCGTTGGCCAAGTCGGCGTTCCACTGCGGGAACTTTTCCGGGTTGGGCTTCATGTTGGCCAAGCGCCCGAGGTTGAGCCATTCGTGGACGAACTCGGCGGAGCGCTTGGCTGCGCGCGGGTCGTCGAGCATTCGTTTGAGTTGAGCCTCCAAGCCGTCGTCCTCGAAGAGTTGGCCGTTCTCGGCCGCCTCGAGCAGTTGAGTATCGGGCGGCGCACCCCAAATGATGTAGCTCATGCGGGAGGCCAACTCGTACTCGCTCACCGGCCAGGCGGTGCCGTCGCCGCGCTCGTTCTCGACGCGATAGAGGAAGCGGGGCGACTGCAGCATCGCCTCGACCAGCAGCGAGAGCGCCTCCTCGAACGTCCCCCCGGCGGCAGCCACCGTGGTGGAAATCCCGCGAAACGCCGCCACCTCGTGCTCCTCGAGCGGCGCGCGCAAAAGCCATTTGCCCATCTTGGCCACGAGATCGCGCATGACGTCGTCGGTGAATCCTCGTTTCCTGGAGAAGCGTTTGGCGAATTGCCGCACGTTCATTTTGCCGACGATGATGCCGGCAAGCCTCGAGTAGGCCTCGATGTGCTTGAGATCGACGGTGAGATTGTAGGCGGTGTTGCTGAAGCCGTCGGCCCGAATGTCCGGCGGCAGGATTTCCCGCGCCTCCTTCGCGATGTCCACGCCGGTCAGGCTCCGCACGGTCTCAATGTACTCCGGCACCGTGAGGCGGCGCACCCAGTTTTGGTTGACGCGCCGGTCATGCGTGTGGGCCAGTGGGTCGATTTCCTCGCCGGCCCAAACGGCACCGTCGTCGATCCACTTTCGCAGCAGTTTCTTTTCGTCCACGCTCAACGGATCACGCTCGTTCGGCATGTCGTCCGCCTCGACGACCTCCCACAACAGGCTCTCCGCCGACTTGCCGGGAACGATCACGGTCTCCTTTTTCGAGGTGGCGAACGCGGTCGATTTTTTTGAAAGATCCAGCCTGCCCTTGTGGTTCACTGTGTCGTGGCACTCGAGACAATGGCGCGAAAGTAACGGCGCGATTTCCCGGTCAAAAAACTGTTCCTTCGGGGACTGTTTCCGCGTGGCCAGTTGCGCGCCGGTGGATCGGGCGTTCACGCCGGCCTTGAAATGTTGCGCGACTTCCCCAACCGACAAGTCCCGGCTGTAAATCGCCACGAGATGAAACGTCCCCAGCCAGGGCCGGTCGCTGGAAAGCTCGTTGGCCAGGGCCAGGCGGTACTTGCCGTTCCAGTTTGCCATTGCGCCGGGCACGCGCTTTTCCGCCTGCTGTTTGCCGTTGAGAAAAAGTCGCGCGCGGCCGCCCCGGTTGCGGGTGTACACGATGTGAGTCAACCGGGGAGCCAGACTGCGGCCGGGGCTGTTCAGCGAGGGGATGCCGTTCCCGCTGGTCTTGGTGGTTCGCAGCCGCACGTCCACCTTGTCGCCCTCCTGACCAAGCGTGAAGTTGCGCTCGGAACTGCCGCCCGACAACGTGACCATCCGCGCCGGGCCGTCCTGCTTGGCGTTGGCCGGACGCACCCACGCCTCGATGGTGATCTCGCCGGAGCGGCGCACGGCGTTGAATACCTTGGCCGCCGGCTTGTCGGAGCGAATGAGCGTCTTGCCGCGCACCTCGAGCGTGCCCTTGGTGCGGCGTACGTTTTTCGGGTTCTCGATTTTCAGGTCAAGCGGCTTACCGACGCCGGAGCGATCCTTGACGATGCTGCCCTTGGCCAAGCGGAAATCGTACAGCGCCACCAAGCCATCCCCGCTCCGATCGGCCGACCACGCGCTGGCCGGCCTGGCCAAGCCGACCAGAAAAAAACACACCACAAGTTGACTGAATTTAACCCTCACACGCTTGGCATCGACCGATGCTTCCTTCCCATCTGATGTTCGATTTTTTTCAACGAAGGAAGTTTGCCTCATCCTGCCGGTTGAAATCAAGGTTTTTTGCCTGTCCGGTAATCCTTCCCTCACCCGTTCGATTCCGCTAGCCTTTCGCGGTTGGATACGGTGCCGTTGGTGAACTCATGAACTCGACCTCCATCATTGCGCTTTTGATGATCGTCCTGTTGGCGTTTGTCATTCTGGTGGTCATCATCCTGCTGGATCACCGCAAGAACGCAGAGGAACTGAGCCAGTTGGAGGGTGGCAACACGGTT
>Ga0208391_1000413_pt1 | contig 23651 bp, 20 predicted proteins | sample Knorr_S23_td_Bot_FD_185612 | JGI IMG/M metagenome (GOLD analysis project Ga0208391, IMG submission 185612) | Marine microbial communities from Southern Atlantic Ocean transect - Knorr_S23_td_Bottom_ad_3770_LV_A (SPAdes) (version 2) | ecosystem: Environmental > Aquatic > Marine > Oceanic | place... | reverse complement strand
GGAAAGCGGTTCGGGCGAATAACCGCCCATCACCGCCGCCGGTTCGGGCACCTCAGCCGACTCGGCCTGCACGTCCATCGGCAGGCTCAGGAACGTCGGGCCCGGCCGGCCGGTTGTCATTTCGCGGAACGCATTTACCAGGTCGTTAAATAGCGCGCGTTGTGTGCGTGGCCGGTAGCTGGCCTTCACTAGGGGTTCGAGTACAGAGGGCAGGTCGGCGGGACGCTTGCGCTCGAGCTCCTGCAACACCCCGCGACCTTCCATGTAGGTGTGGGTTTCGCCCGCGATCACCAGCACCGCGGTCGAATCGACGTAGCTTGCGCCGAGACCAATTGCCGTGTTCAGCGCTCCTGGCCCGATGGAAGTGAATACCGCCAACGGCTTCCCGGCCACCCGGTAGTAGCCATCGGCAAGGTGAACGGCGCTCTGCTCGTGTCGCACCTGTAGAACCTTGATGCGGTCGCCACTCGTACGAAACGCATCGAGCATCGCCACGATGCCATGGCCTGGAATCCCGACAAGATAGGGAACACCCTCGGCAAGCAGTCGATCACGGACTATTTCACCGCCAGTAAGCCTGGTTGCTGGCATTTCACGCATTCCTCACCATAAAACGATACTGGGCCATTGGATAAACACCACCCGAACCGTTAATCTCGTAGTGACCGATCAGCGATGCGTCACAACCCTACCGGTAAATCGATTCGACGGGCATTCGTCGTGATGTTGTTTGCCGCCCGGCATACGTTCAGATTCCTACTCAGAAATATCGCGCAGGAACGTAATGATGGCATTGAGACCGTTTGAATGATCTCCGATTTGACGTCGATTCCGCTCCTGCACGGCACTGGTGGGTCTGCCTATGACGAGCTGGCCATCTACGGCGGGATCGCTGCGATCGTTTTGGTCCTCGGGTACCTGACGTGGAGGGCGGGCAAGAAAAAGGACAGGAACCGCCGTAAACGGAGGTCGAAAAAGCGTTGAGCCGGCGCAATTTCTTACGCTACGGTTCCTGGCAATTTTTAGCGGGTTCGCGATCTCGTTCTTCATTTTGCTCGTCCTTGTTATCAGGGTTGGCAGGGCACTAATCCAGCGGCACGCGGTTCACGAGCTAGCAGAGCTGGCGTGGCCCACCAATTCGGGAAGATCCATCGCTGTAAATGACCGAGTATGTGTGGGTTCGGAATCCAACGAGCACTTTCACGAAAGTCTTATCGTTGAACGATCCTCCATATGTTGGATCGCCACAGTCGTTCAACTCAATATATCCGCCTGAGCCGTTTGACGGATCTGCCATGTGGGTGACATCAGCATTCTCGATAGAGTTACCTCCATCGCTGATTTCGTGCTCGTCAGGGTGGACAAAGAGCTGTCGGTAGTTCACCGAAAAACCCTTCAGGTAGTGAGTATTTGGGTTGGCCCGAACACCCGCGATAATTCCGATCGCAGCGAAGTCGTCGGGCGTGTGGACTGCCGAGGTTGAAGGCGCATCCTGGCCTTCCGAAACGTAAACAGCCGATCCGGTATAAATTCCGTCGGTTGGAGTACCTACATCAATTGCCTTGCATGCGAGAGTGATACCCCTGACGCGATTGATGAGTGTGATCGTCGTATCGTTCGAATAGTGCACTCCGACCACTGCGTAACCCGCCGGGCATTGGACGCGTGAAGTCGTAATTCCGACCGTTATACCAACGTCATAGGGTGACTGATACAGGCTGTCCGTGTTGATCATCGGTCCCAACTCCCAGCCGTACTGGGGCGGAACTGGTGTCGCGGTTGGCAGTAGTCCTGCCGACCCCCCGGGTAGTCCGACTGTCGGAACGATTCCGGCCGACCCTCCAGGGGGGTTGAATGGTGCGGCGGCGGTGATGCAGGAACCGCAGTTGCGGCGGGAGCCACAGTAGGCTGGAGAGGATCTTCAGAAGGCCCGCTACACGCTGTGGCGATCACGGCGAAGAGCAGGATCGGAATAAAAATACCGAATCTCCTGACCGCGCGCGCTCGAGACTTTTCGCATATGCTCCACTGTCCCCGGGAAGCAAATCCCGGACCGACCAAACTATTTGGCGATAGCGATGGCGCCTGATTTGACAAGCGCGCTAATTTCGTCGGAAGTGTAGCCCGCCTCAATCAGGACTTCACGTGTGTGCTGGGCGAAAACAGGTGCAGGTTCGGTAATTCTTCCCGGCGTGCCGTAAAGCTTCGCCGCGAGTCCGATATTCCGCACCGTGCCTGCAGTCGGGTGCTCCAGCGGTACGTCAAGATCGCGTGCCTGCACCTGTTCGTCGGCCCATACCTCGGACATGGTCAATATTGGACCGGCAGGTACTCCGGCCTTGTCCATCACCTCAAGCCATTGTTCGGAGGTTTTTTCGGCCAGTGTATTTTCGAGTTCGATCTCAAGTGCCTCCCGGTTTGCCAGCCTGCTCGCATTGTCCTTGAACTCGTCCCGTTCGATCAGGTTTACCCGATCGAGCGCACGGCAAAAGCGTTCATAGTTCGACTGGTTTGGAGCACCGATGTTGATATGGCCGTCTCTGGTCCGTAACGCCTGGTACGGGGCAGAAAGCCGGTGCGACGACCCGAGCGGACCCGGCTCGTTTCCGGTGGCAAAGTAGCTTCCCGATTCCCAGACCGTATAGGCGATCGCCGCTTCGAGCAGTGAAACTTCGAGATACTGACCCTCGCCCTTGCGGAGCTTGTGGATGTAAGCGGTGAGGATGCCGTAAGTGGCAAACATCCCTGCGTTCATATCGGCTATCGGTACACCTACTTTTACCGGCGGCGAGCCCGGCAACCCCGTAAAACTCATCAAACCACTCATGCCCTGCGCAACAAGGTCGAAACCGGCGCGATTTGCGTACGGCCCAGTCCTGCCGAAGCCGGAAATCGAACAGTAAATTATTTCGGGATTGACTTTCTTCAGGTCTTCGTAACCCAACCCCAGACGTTCCATGGTGCCGGTGCGGTAGTTTTCGATCACGATATCGGCATCTTTTGCCAGTCGTTTCAATGCCTCGACCCCGGCGGGGTCCTTGAAGTTCAGCACAACGCTGCGCTTATTTCGGTTCATGGCCAGGAATGCGACCGATTCTTCACCGATAAATGGCGGGCCCATGCGCCGGGTGTCGTCTCCGCCGTTTGGTTTTTCAACCTTGATTACATCGGCACCCATGTCGGCAAGCAGCATGCTGCAAAACGGCCCTGCAAGTATCTGCGAGCAGTCGAGAACTCGCACGCCGTCGAGCGCTTCAGGCATACCAGTAGGATTCGGAAGAACATTCATGTTTTGTTGTATGGCGATGGTCGGTGTTCATAGACCGGCTGGTTGCGCGGGTTCGAGATACGAAATCGAAGTCGGGACCAGAACCAGACGGAATTCTAATCGGTCGCTAACCCCAGCGGGTCGGCAAGTACCGTACCGCTCTGCGATAATCCCGCCAGAGTTTCGTCTAACGCTGGCCGTACGGAGCCCACCTGGGTGTCTTCGCGATCTACGCGAGGCGTCAGCGACCTCTGGCGTACGGGAGTAAAAAATGTTCAGTTTGGATAGCAAAGTCGCGTTCGTGACCGGCGGCAACGGTGGCATAGGGCTGGGAATTGCAAAAGGATTTATCGAGCAGGGCGCATCTGTTGTGCTCGCGGCCCGAACCGTCTCGAAGCTGGAGTCGGCCGTTGCTGAGATCGGCGAGATGGGAGCGGCAGAACGCGTTCTGGCAGTCCAGTGCGATGTAACGGACCGCGATTCGGTGCAGGCCGCGCTTGATGCCACCGTGGAAAAGTTTGGTGGGCTTGATATTGCCGTCAACAACGCTGGGACCAACCGCCGGGCCGAAGAACCGCACCTGCTTTCCGATGAAGACTGGCGATACGTTATCGACACGAACCTGACCAGCATGCACAACGTGACTTCGCTGGCGTTCCCGCTGATGAAGACCAGGGGCGGAGGCAAGTTCATCAACATCGGGTCGATGATGTCGATCTTTGGTTCGCCCTACGCCTCGGCTTACGCAGCCAGCAAGGGTGGGGTTATCCAGTACACCAAGAGTTGCGCCATTGCGTGGGCGAAGTACAACGTCCAGGTGAACGCGATCCTCCCGGGGTGGATTGTGACTGAAATGACCGACGAGTTCGGTCGGCTATTCCCCGAACGGCACGCCGCGATCGAGGGCCGGACACCGGCAGGAAGGTGGGGCCAGCCGGACGACCTTGCCGGCACTGCTGTTTTTCTTGCATCGGACGCGTCGCGGTTTGTGACCGGCGTGTCGATCGCGATCGACGGCGGCTACAGCGTTCAATAAATAGCCGGATATCCCCGGAACATCACACCAACAACAGCTCAATAAACACACCCATGACGCAGGATTCAGTGAACAAAAACGAACTGTGGGAGTTTTCTCTCCGGTTTGTCACACCCACCGTTCGCCGGTTGTTGCCAGAACCGGGGGGCGCGGTCGCGCTGGAACTTGGCTGCGGCGATGGGCGGCGGCTCGATGCGGCTGCGAGCCTGTTCGGACGCGTGATCGGTGTCGATTCTCCCGAAATGATCGATTCCGCATTGTCCCGTCCCGGCCGGGCTGAGAACGTCGAACTGATCGCAAGAGACGCCCTGCACTTGCCGGTCGAATCGGGCTCGGTCGATTTCGTGTACACGTTTCATGGTCTGACGGAGTTCGATTCTCGAAAACGATTTAACGCAGAAATTCTTGAGGTGGAACGGGTGCTCAAACCGGGTGGACTTGCCCAACTGTGGTTCGGCCGGATCACCCGCCTGCCCTTCGTAATTAGCCCGGCTACCTGGATACGGGGATACTCGTACAGAGAAACCGATGAGATTCCGCTGAAGGTTCAGCAATCGGCAGTCCGCAGCGCGCTGCGGAAAGCCCGATTCAAGTACCCCGCGCTGAGCACGCCGCTTCATCCCGACACTTCGTGGCGGCTGTTTCGCGGCGGCAACATCAGTTACGTGACAGCCGTGAAACCGCGCTGAGCATGTTCACCGCTCGCGCGAATCCTCCCTCCCTGCGCAGGGAGGGAGTTAGAGGGTGGGTCGGTTTCCGAAAAATCGATGCTGGTGTACGCCGGGATCGGGAAATCGTGGGTGGGTGGGTATCACTCCGATTCGGCCTTCACAAAAATGTTCTCCCGATACCACCTGAGCTCTTCGACACTCTCTTTCACGTCGTCCATCGCCAGGTGCGCACCCTTCTTCTCGGGCGGGCGGACCGTCGCCGGGTACCAGCGTCCAACGAGTTCCTTAATGGAAGAAACGTCGATCATCCGGTAATGCAGATAGTCCTCAAGAGTCGGCATCTCTTTATGAAGAAACCGCCGGTCGACCCATATCGAGTTGCCGCAGAGGGGCGCCTTGCCTTTTCCGACCCACTTTTTCAGAAATTCCAGAGTTTGACTCTCGGCCTCGGCTACGTCGATTTCAGATACTTCGATGCGGTCGAGAAGCCCAGATTTTTTATGTTGCTCGGCTGGCCACTCTTCCATGAGTGCCATCTCTTCGGACGTGCGGTGGATGGCGATTACCGGCCCTTCGGCCAGGACGTTCAGATCGGCGTCGGTGATGAGTGATGCGATCTCGACGATCACCTGGTCGTCGCCGAGGCCGGTCATTTCAAGATCGACCCAGAACAAATTGCTGTTTTTTGACATCGACCGATTTTATGGCAGCTTCAGCCAGCGCGCTGGCGGTATTGCCCCGAATTCTCAGACCGCCCGGCAAAACCACTAGCCGTCCGAATGGAACCGCTCCACCAACTCAACCTCGCTGGCATTGCCGAGGTAATACGGAGTCCGCTGGTGTAAACCGGTAGGCTCAATATCGAGGATCCGCCTCAGGCCGTTCGTCGCCCGGCCCCCGGCCTGCTCTGCAACGAAAGCAAGTGGCGAACACTCGTACAGTAAGCGCAGCTTGCCCTCGCGCTTCGCGGTGTTCCCGGGATAGGCAAAGATGCCGCCTTTGAGCAGGATTCGGTGGAAGTCGGCGACCAGCGCACCGATATACCGGGCGCTGTACGGCCTGCCCGTCGCGGGGTCGTTCTGTTTCAGCCACTCAACCCAGCGCTGGTCGGGCTCAAGCCAGGTCCCGGCGTTTCCCTCGTTGGTCGAGTAGACATTCGACTTATCGGGGAACTTTAAGTCCTCGGTCGTAAGGTGAAACTCCCCCATCGTGGGGTCGAGGGTGAAGGCGTGAACGCCGTTCCCGGTCGTGTAAACGAACATTGTCGAAGAGCCGTAGAGAATGTAACCGGCGGCCGCCTGGTTTCTGCCCGGCTGCAGCAGGTCGTCCATGTGGCCCGTGCCTGACTCCGTAACCCGCCTCTGAGCCGAAAATATTGTGCCGACCGGTGCCGCGATATCTATATTCGACGAACCGTCGACCGGATCGAAAAGCACGGCGTAACGTCCCATCGAGGCGCTGCCGGGAGGAGAGATCGGCCCCTCTACCTCCTCGGAACCCATCACGCAAACGCAGCCGGTTTCGCCAAGAAGGTCAACAATCAGTTCGTTCGCCCACTCGTCGAGCTTGGCGACTTCCTCGCCCTGGACGTTCATCCTCCCGGTGTAGCCTGTAGCGTCCACAATCCCGGCAAGGTTTATCTCGCGTGAAATCAGCTTGCCGGCAAGGGCTATCGCATTCATCACCTGGCTGAAGTCGCCGACGGCTTCCGGGTATTCCTGCTGCCGGGCCCGAATAAACTGATTCAGAGTCGGCTGGAAACTTACCATGCCCCCCTCTTTTCACCAAATCTGGTGATATTCAAGAACCGGGTTCCCGGTGTAGTGCTATAAATTGTCATACCGGAACCATATTCCATTTCCAGTTGGTCGTCCGGTCTTCACCCGTCTCGCTGGAACCGATCGCACGCATCAGACTTGAATACCACTGCGTAGATATTGCAAAGGACCGCAATCGCGAAAGGACAGTTTCATGCGCATCGTAGACTGGGCGACGGCGACACCCACGCGGAAGCACTGGGCGAAAATCGGGTTGCCGGGCTGGTCCTCGTGGTTCCGGCCCTCTGGTTGGCCTGGTGGCTTGGCTCACCCCTGTTCATCGACGATGTCGCCAATGAAGAGTTTCCGCTGACGGCAAACGCCACGGTGCCCGAGAACGTGACCCGCGCGGAAGCCGAATCGATGATGGAGATCGCAGCAAAGCTCGAATCGTCCATGGAAGAACCGATGACGTCCGCGATGGGGTCGACTTCGGCGGTCAGCCTGATCACAGGAAATTTCAGGGATAAAGACCGGGTTTGCCGGGGCAGCGACAGGGCCACGATCTACCAACTCGAAGACGAAACGAATGTTTTACGTCTTGAAGATCTGGATGTGACCAACGGACCGGATTTGCATGTGCTCCTGATGGTCGACTCCGAGGGCAGAGACAAGAGCCAGGGATACATCGATCTCGGAAAACTAAAAGGCAACATTGGCAACCAGAACTACCCGATTCCCGACGACGTGGTCGTTTCGGACTACCACGCCGTGATGACCTACAGCCAGCCTTTTCACGTTGTATTCAGCACCGCGCCGCTCGAGTGAAAACCGGCTAGTCTCTGACAAACACGAGCTCGGTTGCCCGGTCGACTTCGGTAGTCAGGTCCGGGTCGAATTCGTAGCCTTCAGGGTGCGCAAACCTGGCGGCCAGCATCAGCGCTGAATCTGCCTCACTCGCCTCGGCGGAGTTCGAAACGAGATGACGCACGAGAGCTCCCTTCAACAGCTTGGAGAGGTGGGTGACCGTCTTGAACTGACCGTCCGCGCCCCGCTGGAGAAATTTGACAGTGAACCGGGCTTGGCAGGCCACTTTCGAGGGGTCCCACGCAGCGCTGTGCTCGTTCGGCAACAGGTCCCAAACCACCCGGTCTTCCGCTTCACTCCCCAGCGATTTTGAAATCAAAGGTTTCCATACAGCCGCACACGTCCCACGCCGGAGCAACTTGGCACCCATCTTCAGCTTGTACGCCGGAATCATGTCGGAGGGACGGACCACCCCGAAGAGGCCCGACATGATGATCACCCCCCGCTCGAAAGCTTCCCTGGCGTTGTCACCGAGCGAGGGATAGTCGATGGCGTCGTACATCACGCCGGTATAACGCTCGATGGCGGGCTGGGTCGGTGCTTCATTGAGGCTGGCATTGTCGGCCATTGCCTGTTCGAGGGCCGCACCTTTTACGCCCAGCAGCTTTTTCGACGACCGGGGCCGCTGGCTGAGTTGGCCGAGCGATTTCACCATGCGTACCCTGGTCGGGTTGAGAGCCCCAAACGAAAGTTCATCAAAATTCAACGGATGGCCTCCCCCGCCAGAAGACTTGCCTTCAGAGGGGGGTAACAGGATCAGGGGGGTGCGGGCCATCGATGCGTATCCGGTTGCTTTCTGGTCACTCGAGGTCATGAGCGAAATCTACACCGAGATTCCGACTGCGCTCGAAAAAGAATACAGGCCGCCAGCGCCGTGAACGTCAGCAATAACCAGCATGAGCGGCCCCGTGAAGGTGCGGGATCACCGATGAGATAGCCAGGCAACCGGCGAAGGTTGTCGTGCGACAGAACCATCACAAGGCGAGAACTGCTGCTGCATAAGCGGAATCCCGATTTACGGGCGCACTACCGTTCCGTCCGCGCGGCGTACGTTGTCGAAATAGCTTCCGCCCTCATCGTTATGCGGGTACTTTGCCGCCAGCTTTTCGTTGATGTCGATACCCAGGCCCGGCTGCCCGTTCGACCACATGAAGCCGTCCCGAATCTCCGGCGATCCCGGGAATATTTCCTTGATGCGGTCGCTGTAAATCGCCTCTTCCTGTACGCCAAAGTTGGAAATGTTCAGGTCCACCTGCAGGTGGGCCGACTGCCCGACTGGCGAAACGTTGCCCGGCCCCTGGAACGCCGTTCGGACGCCCATCAGCTCGGCCATCGCGGCGTATTTCCGTGCCGGTGTGATACCGCCAATCGGCGACAGTCTTGTCCTTACAAAATCGATCAGCCGACCGGTGATCAGCGGTACGACTTCGAGCGGGTTGTTGAAGATCTCGCCAATCGAAAGCGGCGTCGAACACTGCTCCCTTACGCGCTCAAACCACCCGGTCTCGTGCGGCGGCAGCAGATCCTCGAGGAAGAAGAGCTTGAACGGTTCGACCTCTTTGGCGAAATCGACCGCCAGGATTGTCGGCAGCCGCTCGTGTACGTCGTGCAGCAACTCCACTTTCCAGCCAACGCTCGACCTCAGCCGCGCGAGCAGAGCAATGGCCGATCGCATGTACGGCTTCGGCTCGTATATACCGGTGCGCTGGGCGTAGGCGAACCGGTCATCGGCCGGTGCCGTTTTGGTAGTAATCCATTTCGGTCCGTCTTGCGGGTCGCGGTCATGACCCTCGCCTCCGGAAGCCCCGTAAGTCGCAAACCCTGGCGTCGCCACCTGCACCCGCACGTGGTGATAACCGCCTTCGATGAACCCCCAGGCCTGGTCCTCGACCTCTTCCGGCATAGCCGCCGAGGCATGGGCATATACCGCCGCGGCCTCACGCGCCTTGCCGCCGATCAGGTCGTAGACGGGCACGCCCAGCGATTTACCCTTGATATCCCACAGTGCCTCGTCAACTCCGCTCAGAGCGTTGTTCAGAATCGGCCCGCTGCGCCAGTAAGAAGAAACATACGCCGACTGCCAGATATCTTCGATATCGGCCGGGTCTTTGCCGATCAGGAACGGGCGCAGGTAGTCTTCGATGGCTGCCTTCACGGCTTTTGGCCGGGTACGGAGCGACGCACAACCGAGTCCATACAGGCCGGGCTCGGTGGTCTCTATTTTTACGACCGTGAACCGCGACCCCGGCTCAGGCTCGGTGAGGATCGCCCGTACATCTCGAATCCTGACGTTGCTCATGCGCTCTATCCTGCTCTCTGAATCGGCCTGTACCCAAACCTGTGCGTTCGATGAGCGCAGATGATACGCCCATCGCTCCGCGCCTACACGGCGCCGCTCCCAATCCAGCTCGCGTAAAATCGTTATTCCCGAAATCCTGTACGTAGCCAGACCCCGGTTCGAGTGCGATGTGCAGCAAGAACTCGGCGCGTGACCTGCGATGGAGCCGAATCAGGCCGTCAGAACTACAGTGACCTGCCGAAACGCTGTGCGGATTTTTTCCACACACGCAAAACCGGCGTCGAAACGGCGTTCTTGAACTGGGAACTGGTGATTGGTGGGGGCTGCGGGGATTGGGCCCGACAATATCGGATCAGGCCGATGAGCTCTGATGCCGCGATCAGATTTCAGGGCCCACCGTTCGCCTGCGGTTCGCTGTTCGCATTGACCCAGCTCTGTGCTGCCTGCAGCATGAACAGCACCGCGGTGGCACCCGGATCCTGCACCCCGATAGACCGCTCGCCCATCCATCCGGCGCGCGATACCCTCGACTGCATCTCGATGGTCGCAGTTGTCCCTGTCTCGCAGGCAGCCACTGCAGCCCCGGTCGCTTCTCGTAATGATTTTCCGGCCGCATTGGCCTTGTCGAAGGCTTCGATCGCGGGGGCAAGCGCATCGAGTAGTGTCTTATCGCCGATCTTTGCCTTGCCACGATCCATGAGGCCTTTCATGGCGGCCTGGCCGATAGCGGCCACATCCGATGCGCCAACGTCTTCACGGTCCTTGACTGCGGCACCGCCGCGCATCATTGCTGTAGCGAAGAGCACGCCGAACGTTGAGGCGGCTGCTCGATTGAACGCCATCCCGGACCTGGCGAGCTGGTTACTGACCGGCGTTCCTTCGAGCTCTTTCAACCCGGCAATTACCGCTTCCATTCCGCGCGTGACGGTGATGCCGAGATCGCCGTCACCGATTTTCGCGTCCAGCTCCCGGAGAGTGTCCGCCTGCGGTACGACTTCTTCGGAGATTGTTTTGAAAATGCCGAGAACTTCGTCTGTCATGGTCACCTGCGAAAGCTATCTGAGGTTCATTTACCTGAATCCAGGACGTGTCACATACCGTTTTACGAGACGGCCCGGCGGGGCTGCATCCGGTCCGGCTAGCGGCCTAATTGTTGTGAGAGGAGCGGCGAATATGCCGGGGCGTCGAGCAGAGAGATCAATTCGTCGTCGAGCTTGCAAATACTGATTGACGCGCCGGACATTTCCATTGACGTTGCGTATTCGCCAATAAATGCGCGGTGAACCTTGATGCCGCGATCGCCCAGAATCTGCGACGCCTTGTTGTAAAGGATGTAAAGCTCTTCGGGCGCTGTGGCACCGAGGCTGTTTACGAGAACTGCGGCGGCGTCGCCGGATGAGAAGGGTAGGTCTGGCAGGATGCGGTCTAGCATCTGGCCCGCGATCTCATCGGCGGTCAGCAGGGGACCAATTTCCACACCCGGTTCGCCATGGATGCCCATGCCGAGTTCCATCTGGCCTTCTGCCACTTCGAATCCGGGCTGGCCTGCCGCGGGGATAGTTGTGCCTGAAAGCGCAACTCCCATACTGCGGGTGTTGAAGACCGCTTTTTCTGCAACCGCGTGCACGGAGTCCAGATCGCGCCCCTCTTCAGCCGCAGCCCCGGCGATCTTGAATCCAAAAACGATACCCGCCACGCCGCGGCGACGCTCCATCTCTTCGTTGGGGGCTGATGTCACGTCGTCTCGACCGAGGGTGGTCTTGACAATGATGTCTTCCATCTCGGCCATCTCGGAAGCCATGTCGAAGTTCATCGTATCGCCCGAGTAGTTGCCGTACAGGTACAGCACGCCGGCTCCGCTGTCGATTGCCTTTGTGACATCGAGCATGTCTTCTGCCGAGGGCGACGAGAAAACGTTACCGACGCAGCAGCCAGTGGCGAGCCCCTGGCCGACATAACCCAGAAACAGTGGAAGGTGGCCTGAGCCGCCACCGGTTGCGATGCCAACTTTGCCGGCGACCGGCGCGTCTGCCCTGATCAATGCCCTGGTGCTACCTTCGACGCGCTTCAGGTGGTCGGGGAAAGCAGCGAGTATGCCTGCAACCGTCTGGTCTTCGACCAGTGAAGGATCGTTGATGATCTTGCGCATTGCCATGGCTCGTCTGCCTCCCGAGTGATGAGATTGAATCAAGCGGAACTCTATTCAGGCTCCGGCGCCGTGTCAATTTGCGGCCCGGGTAATGCCATTCGGGAGCAGGGCGTTCCGGTACGGCGCAAAATTACGGTGAGACCGGGCGTAATAGACAGAAACTACCGGTTCAGTGCACGGTTAAGGTTTTTGAAGAACTGGCCCATCATTTTTTTTGACGCGTTGCCGATCATGCGCTGGCCAACTCGGGCCAGCACTCCACCGGTTGACGCTTCGCCCTCGACCTCGATCTCGGTGATGCCGTCAACATCTCGAAGTGTCAACGCTCCTTCGCCTTTGATCCATCCACCGGGTCCTTCCCCACTCATGATCAGGCGTTGACTTGAGGGAGGGTTCAGATCAATCGACTCAACTGTTCCATGGAATTTGCCACGGATCATGCCGATTCCAACACTGATCTCCGCGTCAAACTTGCCAGGTGACGTCTGATCCAGCCGATCGGCGCCAGGGATCGATGCTTTCAAAATATCGGGGTCCAGCAAGGCATCCCACACCTTTTGCCTGGTTGCGGCAATTTTGTATGTACCGGCGATTTTCAAAACTTTCCTCCCAGGAAAGTGACGTATTTTGTGACTGGAAGTTCTTCCAGTGACTTTTCGGGGAGTTGCGCTCAGCAAAAAGATGTTATTTACTTGGTCGACCCGCGTCGCTTTTTTAGTAAAAGCGCATTGAAACAAGCTGGAAGGGCAATCCATGACCACCAACAGGATAAGCGTAACCGTTAATGGCACGGACTATTCTGCAGATGTTGAGCCACGCCTGCTGCTTATCCATCTTCTTCGCGATGTCCTTGATTTGACGGGCACGCACCTGGGGTGTGACACGAGTAGCTGTGGTGCATGCACGATCTTATTGAACGGCAGGTCATTGAAGTCCTGCACCATGTTCGCTGTCCAGGCGGACGGAGCAGATATCACCACGGTGGAGGGGCTTGCGTCCGACGGCAAATATCACGCAGTCCAGGAAGGATTCTGGCAGAAGCACGGTCTGCAGTGCGGTTTCTGCACCCCTGGCATGATGATTTCGGCAGTCCAGTTGCTCGATCGAAATCCGGATCCGGACGAAGGCGAAATCCGAACCGCAATTCGCGGGAATTTATGTCGCTGTACCGGATACCACAATATCGTTGAGGCGATCAGGTATGCAGCTGCGAATCGAAATACCGGAGCGATGTCGGGAGGAAAGCAATGACTATTGCATTGAAGGGGGAATCCTTAAAACGTCGTGAAGACCACCGTTTGATCACTGGAGATGGAACGTACGTAGATGACGTTCGCTTGCCCGGGCTCTCGCATGTGGCATTTGTTCGGAGCCCACACGCTCACGCGCTGATCCGAAGTATCGATGCGTCTGCGGCGGCCGCTGCACCTGGTGTGCAGCGGGTTTTCACCGGCGCGGAATTGCAGGAACAGCTTGGTTCCCTTCCCGTTGGATGGGTACTTCCCGACCAGAATTCACCTCCCCACCCCCCGCTGGCCTTCGAGAAGGTTCGATACGTAGGAGATGCTGTTGCTGCAATAGTGGCCGACAGTCCTTATGAGGCGCAGGACGCTACTGAGCTGGTCAAAGTCGAATACGAGCCCCTTGATGTTGTTGTCGACGGTGAGAAAGCGACGCAAATGGGTGCGCCGCAATTGCACGAAGACGCGCCCGACAATACTTCGTTCGAGTGGGAAGTTCATTCTGCTGACCGGGGATACGACGATGCCGCGAAAGAGGCAGAGGTCGTCATAAAACAGCGCATGCGGAACCAGCGACTGATACCGAATTCGATGGAGCCAAGAGGAATCGTCGCTGATTTCAATGCGGGCACGGAGCAGATAACTATCTGGACTTCGACCCAGATTCCTCACCTTGTAAGGCTTTTATTTTCTGCCGTAACCGGCCATCCAGAGCACAAAGTACGGGTTATCGCTCCGGACGTTGGGGGAGCCTTTGGCTCGAAACTCTATCTCTACGCTGAGGAAGTCATCCTCGGGATGATTGCCAAGAATCTGAAGCGGCCAGTCAAATGGATCGAGAGCCGACAAGAGAACTTCATTGCCACTACCCACGGCCGAGACCACATCGCCGATGCTGAGATATGTGGCAACCGGGACGGGACAATCAGTGGCTTCAAGGTACATGTCTACGCCAACCTGGGGGCCTATCTGTCTACATTCGCGCCCGGTATTCCTACCATCCTCTACGGCCTGCTCCTGTCAGGTGTTTACAAAGTCCCGCACATCTCGTGTGTTGTGACGGGGGTCTTCACGAATACGACGCCGGTTGACGCATACCGGGGTGCCGGAAGACCGGAGGCCACGTTCGTACTGGAGAGACTTGTCGACATGTTCGCCGCCGAGATAGGCCGGGACCCAGTCGCCGTACGACGCAAGAACTTCCTGCCAACGTTCAAGAACGGGCGAACGGTATCGACGGGGGTTGTCTACGATTCAGGGGACTACCGGGCCACGCTGAACAGAGCGCTCGAGATATTCGACTACAAGGAGTTCCGACGCGAGCAAAGAGAGGCCCGCAGGAACGGAAGACTTATTGGCGTCGGCTTCTCGACTTACATCGAAATCAGTGGGCTGGCACCGTCAGCGGTAGCCGCGTCGCTGGGGGCTGGAGCAGGATTGTGGGAATCGAGCACCGTTCGTGTCCATCCAACCGGAACCGTGACCGTGTACACCGGCACGGCTTCGAGTGGGCAGGGTCATGAAACTACTTTTGCCCAGATCGCGTCAGAGGAACTCGGTGTTCCCTACGACGACATCGATATCGTGCACGGCGATACGGAAAAGCAACCGTTCGGCACCGGGACGTTCGGCAGTCGTTCGGTCTCGGTCGGAGGTCAGGCATTGTTGATGTCCCTGGTTAAGGTGAAGGAAAAAGCCACCAAGATCGCGGCGCACCAGATGGGTGTCGAGCCCGACCATGTGACGTTCAAGGACGGGACGTTCACCGTTGAAGATATTCCCGAAAGTCAGATGACATTCGCAGAAGTCGCAGGTCAGGCCTATTCCGCGGTCAACCTGCCGCCCGACACCGAGCCCGGTCTTGAGGCCGTCAGTTTCTTCGATCCAGAGAACTTCACCTGGCCGTTTGGCTGCCACATTTGCGTGGTTGAAGTGAGCCCTGACACCGGAGAAACCAGGGTACTCAGGTATGTGGCCGTTGATGATATTGGCAACGTGATAAACCCGATGATCGTGGACGGCATGTTGCATGGAGGAATCGCCCAGGGTATCGGTCAGGCGATGCAGGAACGCGCTGTCTACAGCGATGACGGGCAGCTACTGTCGGGGTCGATGCTGGACTATGCGATTCCAACCGCGGAAGACCTGCCGATGTTTGAGACCGACCGTACCGTAACTCCTTCACCGTCTAATGACCTGGGCGTGAAGGGTGCTGGTGAAGCGGGGACGATCGCTGCCACGCCTGCGATTGTTAACGCGGCAGTCGACGCCCTCAAGCACCTTGGAGTACGGCACATCGATATGCCGCTCCACTCCGAAAAAATGTGGCGGATCATCCGGGACGCCAGGGAAAAACAGCGTGCCGAGCGCTCTACGAGAGCGAAGCAGAGGGAGACGGGAGGTAAGTCATGACTACAAGTGCAACTGCGCCATTCAGCTACGTCAGGCCTTCGAGCGTCGAGGAAGCCTCGCGGCTCCTCAGTCGAAGTGGCGGCTCCGCGGCCTTGATTGCGGGTGGCCACAGCCTTATTCCACTCATGAAGACCCGATTGGTCTCGCCCGAGGTGCTGATCGACCTTTCGGCCATCGACGGACTAAGCGGTATTAGCTCGGATACGAACGGTCTGAACATCGGGGCGATGACTTCTTATGAAGAGCTCGAATCCTCGGACGCGGTTAATGAGAGTGCTTACGCCTTGGCCGAGGCAGCGGGCCAGGTCGCAGACGTTCAGGTAAGAAACTGGGGCACAATCGGGGGTGCGCTCGCGTATTCGGACCCTGCCGGGGACCTTCCGGCGGTGGTGCTTGCATTGGAGGCAACGATCAGCGCTCGTTCGGCCCGTGCTTCCCGTTCAATTCCGGCCGATCGATTCTTCAGGGACTTCCTGACTACTGCACTTCGCGCGAACGAGGTGCTGACCGAGATTCACATTCCGGCTCCCGGCAAAGGTACTGGAAGTGCCTATGCGAAGTTGGCCAATAAGGCCTCTCACTACGCGTTGGTCGGTGTTGCCGCCGTGATCCAAATCGATGGCTCGGGGACCTGCACGAAAGCACGCATTGGTGTTACGGGGGCAGGACCTTTCGCCAAACGGTCGCGACGGGCAGAGCGAATACTTGAAGGCAAAGAGCTGACAGATTCAGTGGTTCGACGTGCCGCTGAACGGGTTGGTGTCGAGTACCAGGGAATGTTCAACGAGGATATCCACGCTTCGGCTGAGTACCGTGAGGCGATGGCAAAGGTGATCGGAGTACGCGCCATCAGCATGGCTGTCGAACGGGCAGGTTAATCGGGACGCTCCGGTGGGTTAACCATCGATCCGATTCTGAACAACGTTCCCGGCAAGAACTACGAAGCTGTGCAAAGGGTGAATGCGATGGCAGCGATCAATCCTACTGTCCAACAATGGGTCGAGGATGCCAGGGGGGCACCGGAGGAGTTCTGGGCCCGAGCGGCCGACGAGCTGCCGTGGTTCCGGAAGTGGGACAACGTTTTCGAAAGAGACGACCCGAGCTTTCGGTGGTTTGTCGGTGCCCAAACCAACCTTGCGTACAACTGCCTTGACCACCACGTCGTAAGCGGCCGGGGCGACAGTACAGCCCTTATATACGTCAACGAACTCGGGGAGCGACGCGAGTTCACGTACCGCGAGTTGACGGCCGAAGTTGAGCGCGTCGCGGCAGGGCTTCGGGCACTGGGCATGGATAAGGGCGACTGCCTCACCATCTATATGCCAACGAGTCCCGAGGCAATCACGGCAATGTTGGCGACGGTGCGGATAGGCGCAATTCATTCGGTGGTGTTTGCCGGGTTTGGCGCCGGGGCGCTTGCCGAACGCATCCGGGCCAGTGACTCGCGAATCGTCTTAACCGCGGACATCGGATATCGAAAAGGCACGGAGGTCCAGCTCAAGGAGATCGTCGATTCGGCCATGGAGATGGGCGGCGAGAAGGTCGAACATGTCGTCGTTCTGCGGCGCGGTGGCGAGAGCCCTGTTACCTCGGATCGGGAACTGGGCTGGGACGAGTTCATCGAACGGGGTGAGGGCCACGATGGCGGTCATGTCTCGATGGAGGCTAACGAGCCGGCATATATTCTCGCCACCTCTGGCACCACGGCCAAGCCAAAGTTGACCGTCTCGACTCACGGCGGTTACCAGGTTCATATTCACAGCATGGGCCGTTGGGTCTTCGGTTTGAAGCCGAGTGACATATGGTGGTCGACCTCGGATATTGGCTGGGTGGTTGGCCATAGCTACATGGTCTACGCCCCCCTTCTTGCAGGTTGCACCACCATCGTCTACGAGGGTGCGCTGGATCATCCTGAGCCGGATGTCGTGTGGCGGTTGATCGAAGAACTTGGCGTAACCGGGTTATTCACTTCTCCGACCGCGGTGCGTCTGTTGATGCGGTATGGAGAAGCTCAAGCTCGAGAGCATGACCTGTCATCGCTTGAACGGGTCGTCAGCGCCGGAGAGGTGCTAAATGCGCCGGTATGGAAGTGGCTGCAAGAGGTTGTTCTGGAAGATCGTGTCCCGGTGATAGACCACATGTGGCAGACAGAAACCGGCGGTCCCATCTTCGGCTACCCGTACGGGATCGAGATGCTTACCATCAAGCCGGGCTCGGCGGGGATACCGTTGCCGGGCATTGAGGCCGAGGTCTTGACGTCCGAAGGCGAGCCGTGCGCTCCAGGCGAAAAGGGGATCATGGTGATCAAACGGCCCTTCCCTGGATTGACTCCTGCCCTTTGGGGTGAGCCTGAACGCTATGGCCCGGACTACTGGGAGCGGATTCCGGGCGTTTACTACACAGGCGATTCGGCTCATATCGACGAAGACGGCTACGTGTGGTTCGCTGGCCGCGCCGACGAGATCATTAAGATCGCTGCCCACAGAATGGGAACGATCGAAGTAGAGACGGCATTCCTCAAGCACACGGCCGTAGCCGAGGCAGGTGTCACCGGCCGGCCTGATGAACTGCGCGGCGAGGTGATTGCGGCCTTTGTTGCTCTCAAGGAAGGCTTCGAGCCATCGGACGACCTACGAAAAGAGCTGCTGGCAACCGTGCGGGCCGACCTGGGTCCGGTGGCGGTCATTGGCGACCTGAATTTTGTGACGATGCTTCCCAAGACCCGCAGTGGCAAGATCATGCGGCGCGTTCTCAAGGCGATCACCCTCGGCACCGATCCGGGCGACATTACCACCATCGAGGAAGAAGGCTCGGTCGAGGATGCGCGCCAGGCCTGGGAGGCGATGAGAGTGGAGTTGGGCTCGTAGTAGGGGAATCGAACCGACCATTGGGGCACGATTCGACCGCACAGCTCACTCGGATACCGGCCGCCAGCACCGGAAACAATCAGGCTGAAACAGGCCGTCGGACTAACATAACGAGTGGTACAGGTTATGGGGGCAGGTCACAACCAGCCCTAGTTCCCGGAGTGCACGAACAAAGACCAGTTCTGACCGTGTACGCGAGATGTCGAAAACAAAAACAGCCCCAGCCGAGTTAATCGACCGGGGCTATCGATTTGCGGTCTGACTCGGCCAGAGCTACGCGCCGGTCTCTTCGAGTGCCTTATCGACGATAGCCACCGCCTCGTCGATTTCGTCTCGGGTTACGTTGAGAGGTGGCATGAAGCGGAGCATGTTTGGCCGGACAGCGTTCAGCAGCAGTCCTGCTTCCAGGCACTTCGCCACGGTCGCTCCCGCGATCTCTTTCGACATCTCGACGGCGATCAGCAGGCCCATACCGCGAACTTCCTTGATGAACTCATGTTTTTCGGCGAGGGCATTCAGTTTGCCCTGAAAGTAATCCCCGGTCTCTTCTGCCAGCTTCGGGATGTTTTCATCGACGATAACTTTCGCTGCGGCTGAACCGGCGGCCGTCGTCAGGGCGTTGCCGCCAAACGTCGAACCGTGATCACCCGGTTCAAGCACCGAGCAGAACTCCTTGGTGGTGAACGCGCCGAGCGGCACTCCCGAACCGAGGGCTTTTGCCAGCGTCATGACATCGGGTTCAACACCGGGGAACTGCTGGTAGCCGAACAACGTCCCGATTCGACCCATGCCGGTCTGGACCTCGTCGAGCATGAACAGGATGTTCTTCTCGTGGCAAAAGTCCATGACGTCCTTCAGGTAGTTGGCGCTCGGAATGTTCACACCGCCCTCGCCCTGTACGGGTTCAAGCAGCACGGCACAGGTCCTGCCTTCGACGTATGCGCCTTGAATTGTTTCCACGTCGTTGTAATGAACGTTCACAAATCCCGGCATCAGGGGCTTCCAGTTTTCCTGGTACGCCGGTTGCCCGGTCGCGGCCATCATCGCCTGAGTGCGTCCGTGAAACGAATCGAGGGCCGTGATGATCTCGTAAGCTCCGTTGAGTTTGATTTTACCCCACTTGCGGGCGACCTTGCAGGCACCCTCGTTGGCTTCTGCGCCCGAGTTGCAGAAAAAGACGCGATCGACCGCCGAATTGTCGACAATGATCTTCGCCAGCGATAGCTGGGGCGTGGTGTAGAACAGGTTCGACATCTGCAGGATCTTGCCCGCCTGGTCGCGAATCGCCTCGGTGACTGCCGGGTGGTTGTGACCCAGGTTCAGAACGGCCCACCCGGCGGTGAAGTCGAGATAGCTGTTGTCGTCGTTGTCGAAAACTCGGGTGCCTTCGCCTCGCACCAGTACGGGCGGCATACGGTTCACCACCTGCATGTAGTACCTAGATTCGAGGTCTTTATAGTCAGCCGAGCTAGTCATATTTTTTCTCGTATTTTCTGTTGGGGGCTCCCGTCGACGATGCGGGGCGTTCCCAAAATTCTGATCTTGTGCAAACGTTGCACCGAGCATCCAGCTGCGCCAAAAAAACGGCGTCCACTGCAATGTGAAACGACGGCGTTCGAAGACCACCTGCGTTTTACAGAACGAAAACTATATCGCAGCGGTACTGAAGTTGGGTATCAGCCTGAAACCGGGGTCAGTCTTTGGGACCTGGTTTCCACCCCTTCATCGCGGCCCTCCCGAAGAGAGCAACTGCGAAGGCGATCGACCCGGCCGCGGCGGGCCATTTTGATCCCGCGGGCCAGTCGTCGTTGAACACAAAAGACAGGCCCACAATTACGATGAGGCCTACTAGGGCACCGTGACCGCTGCTCTTGAATCGAGCGAGGGTGAGCATTCCTACAGCGATCCCAACGAGTCCTGCCAGCGGCATCAGCGCGATAACGACGCCCGCGCTGGTCGCGAGGCCGGCCCCACCACGGAACCGGTTGAATACCGGGTACCAGTGACCGAAGGCCGCAGCACCTCCGGCAACGATCCACAGGTCCTGGGGTGCACCCATCGACCAGGCGATTACTACTGGTACGGCACCCTTCAGACCATCGGCAAAGAAAACCGCCGCCCCAAGGCGTTTGTCCACTTTCCTGAACACGTTTGCGGCACCGGGGTTGCCAGTGCCGATGGTGAACAGATCGACGCCCGCGCGCACAGTGATCAGCCGAGCAAAGGGGATCGAGCCGAGCAGGTAGCCGATTACCAACATCACCGCAATATGACCGGGTGTAGCCATTTCGAGCGTTTTATCCCTTTGAGTCTATGCGGCTGTTACCTGTGAACCGGGTATGCCTTCAAACGCCGGACGCTCACACAATCCTGGTGCCGATATCTTCACCACGAACGCAGGCTAACAGTGCCCCGGCGATTCGACCGTCGATGATGTGGCCCGAGCCGACAACCGTTACTGCATCGGCGCATGCTTCGATCTTTGGGATCATCCCGCCAACCGCGATCCCGCCAGAAACGAGATCGCTTGCCTGCCCGCGCGTCATTCTCGGAATCAGCCGTCTCCGGGCATCCAGAACACCCTCGATATCGGTCTGGAACACGAGTTGGTCAGCCCTTACCGCCTTCGCTATATGGCCGGCCGAGGTATCGGCATTCACGTTCAATATGCGATCTTCACCGGATTCCGACGGGTAGAGGTGAAGGGCCGTTGGGGCGATCACCGGGATGCTGCCCGAATCGAGGATAGCCTCGACCGGCGCAGCCTTCGCCTTGACGATCCTGCCGACGTAACCGAGCTCTTCTTCGAGGATTTCTGCCTGGAGCAGACCACCTGAGACACCCGAGATTCCAATCGCGCTGGCACCTGCAGCCTGGAACTCGGCGACTATTTGCGAGTTCACGAGACCGGCGAGGACGGCGACCGCGACATCGAGGGTCGACCTGTCAGTGCGCCTGAGACCGCGCACGAACTCAGGCTGGATTCCCTGTTTCACAACCCAGTCGCTTATCACCTTTCCCCCGCCGTGAACGACGATCGGTCTTGCGCCCTGGTTCCACAGCTCGACGATATCGGGAATCGTACTGTCGCCCTCGCCGAGAGTGCTGCCGCCAATTTTGATGACAATGGTTTTGACTACACCGTCCCCGGGACCGCGCGCTTTAGAAGTGGTCATCTGGGGACCGCCCACGCGTTTTCAGCGGACGCCTTCGAGCTCGCGCGTGCCGAATGGTCGCGAAAAAAATTCTGGAGGATGGGGCTAATTGGCAATAGCCCGCCCCACGATTGGCCTGTCACGGCGATGCCCTCTTGACGACGACTACGTTGTGTAGGCCGAGTTGAAGACGACATATTCTTCGGTGAGGTCGCAACCCCAGGCCTGGCCGTAGCCATCTCCGACATTGAGTCCGACTCGAAGCCGCACCTCGGCGTCGCCCAGTGCCATAACGACACTCTGAACGTTGTAGGCGATTGCGCGGCCGCCGACCACGATCTGGATATCGTTTACGTAAACGTCGATCTTCGATTCGTCCAGTGGGATTTGAGACTTTCCGACTGCCATGAATATCCGCCCCCAGTTGGGATCGCGACCGTAAACCGCGGTTTTAACGAGAAGAGAAGCCGCGCATTCGCGGGAGGCCACCAGCGCGTCGTCGTCGGAGTGCGCACCCTCGACAGTAACCTCGATCAGTTTCGTTGCGCCCTCTCCGTCACGTGCAATCTCTATCGCAAGATGACGGCACACCTGCAGCACAGCTTCGGCAAAGGCCTCGGACGCCTCGTCACCACCCGAGATTTCAGGCCCACCGGCTGCTCCGTTTGCGAGCAGCAGCACTGTGTCGTTGGTGCTCTGGTCGCCATCGACGTCAATCTGGTTGAAGGTCAGCCTCACCGCGGCAGAAAGTGTTTCCTGCAGGAATGCCGGGTCCACATTCGCATCGGTAGTAGTGAAGGCGAGCATCGTGGCCATGTTCGGGTGAATCATTCCCGAACCCTTAGACACGCCGCCTACGGTGTGAGTCACTCCATCGACACTGAATGAGACGGCGATCTCTTTCGTGCGTTTGTCGGTCGTGAGGATCGCCCGTGCGTATTCGTTCCCCCCGTTCCCGGACACAGCAATCTGAGGGATGAATTCGCGCATGAGGGCCATTGGAATTTCGACACCGATAACCCCGGTCGAGGCAACAAGGGTTTCTTCTGCCGTAACGCCAAGCTTTGCGGCCGCAAGATCAGTCATATCCCGGGCATCGATCAGACCCTGATCGCCCACCCCTGTGTTCGCGCATCCGCTGTTGGCAACGATCGCCCGCACCCGCTTTTCTGGGCCTACCCGCTGTCGTGTAAGCGTGACAGTCGGCGATATGACGCTATTTTGCGAGAAAGTGCCGGCAACTGTGCACGGTTGATCTGAAACGAGCAGGCCGATATCGAGTTTGTCCGCGCCTGGAGTCTTGATTCCCGCGAAAACTCCCCCGGAGGAAAAACCCCGGGCTGAAGTGATAGTGCCGTCTGGTATCGAGGCAATGGGGAGTGTCATGACAATGTTGGCCTAAATCGCCACCTGAGGCGTGTGCATACGCAATGAAACGCGTGGTGAGGGTTAATAACAGAAGCAACTGGCAATTCTGGCAGAAACGGAACCCCGGACCGAAGCAAAAAACGGCCCGGGATGTTGTGATTCTGGAGAATATGGCAGTTCAATTCGGACTGCGATTATACCAGCAAGTGACAGGGCGATTCGTGATCGAATCAGGCCGCAGAGTCGATGCCCGCGAACTCGTTCATTCTTCGGACGGTAGCGTCAACGCTTCGGCCAAGGGTGGCAAGCGATTCGAGCGAACTGCCGCGTTCTTGCGCAGTGGCCAATTCGCCAAGGGCTTCGAGGAGGTCGCTTGCAATGCTCATGCCAATCCGTGCTGCATCTCCTCTGCATCTAAGCAAATAGACGACTGCGTTTTCAGGGCCGACAATACGGCCACTCTGAATGCGCGCCGAAATTGGTAAAGCACCTATCGACACGAATCCCGGGTGCTTCTAAGCTAAACAGGAATGCTCCGCGCCGGTGTGATATCCGGAACCG
>Ga0208391_1000411_pt1 | contig 23687 bp, 22 predicted proteins | sample Knorr_S23_td_Bot_FD_185612 | JGI IMG/M metagenome (GOLD analysis project Ga0208391, IMG submission 185612) | Marine microbial communities from Southern Atlantic Ocean transect - Knorr_S23_td_Bottom_ad_3770_LV_A (SPAdes) (version 2) | ecosystem: Environmental > Aquatic > Marine > Oceanic | place... | reverse complement strand
CAGTGAATCCATAGCCCCAGAACCTATCAATCTAATTAATATTCTCTTATTCAATCTATTACTGCCTATTCTTCTACAAAAATCATAAAAATCTTCAAAGGGGCCTTTCTTTCTAGCTTCTATAATCGTATTCACCAAAGATTCCCCAATGCCTTTAATGGCACCTAGTCCATAAAGGACAGTTTTCTCATCTAGGTCATTAAATTCATAAAAACTTGCATTAATATCAGGTTTTAAAACTTCTAAGCCTATAGATCGGCAATCATCAACAAACATTTGTATTCTGTCCGTTGAATCCAACTCTGAAGAAAGAAGAGATGCCATAAATTCTGAAGGATGGTTAGCTTTCAACCAAGCGGTTTGATAAGCAATTAAGGCATAAGGAACAGAATGACATCTATTAAATCCATATCCTGCAAATTGTTCTATTTGTTCAAATAAATTTTCAACGTACCTTTTGTTTACTTTTTTGTTCACCGCTCCATCAATGAAATCTTTCTTCATTTTCTCCATTTCATCTTTCTTCTTCTTTCCCATTGCTCTTCTAAGAATATCTGCCTGACCTAAAGTAAACCCAGAAAGTTCTTGGGCGATTTGCATAACCTGTTCTTGATAAACAATTACTCCATACGTAGTACTCAAGACCTTCTTTACTGATTCATGACCAGGGGGAATCTCCTCTCTTTTATGCTTTCTTTCTATATACAAATCCACCATATTCATCCCGGGTGCTCCCGGCATATTCGTCCCCAGAGCACCCGGTCTATAGAGTGCGTTCATACTAACTATGTCTTCAAAATTATTAGGTTTTAATTTCTTTAAGTATTCTTTCATTCCTCGGGATTCAAGTTGAAAAACTCCAGTTGTTTCTCCTCTCTGAAGGAGTTTGAAAGTCTTTTCATCATTTAAAGGTAAATCATTAATATCTAATGATTTACCACTTCTATTCTCGTTAATTCTGTTTAAAGTTCGATTAATAACAGTTAAAGTTTTAAGTCCTAAGAAATCAAATTTTACTAAGCCTGCAGATTCAACATCCCCCATATCAAACTGAGTAGCTACGGTTCCCTTTTCCTGGTCAACAACAAGGGGGGTAAAATCTGTTAAAGCAGTCGGTGCAATAACGACTCCAGCTGCATGGGTTCCAACACTTCTTGATAAGCCTTCTAATTTTAAAGACATGTCAAATACCTCTTTACCTTCTTCGCTAGAATCTATGAGTTCTTTAAATTGCTTGTCTTTATAAGCTTCTTCTAATGAAATACCAAGTACATCGGGAATTGCTTTAGCTAACCTATCCCCAAAACCATAGGGCTTTCCTAAGACCCGAACCACATCTCTCAATACAGCTCTTGCAGCCATAGTCCCTCTAGTACTAATTTGTGCTACTGAATCTTTACCATACTTCTGTGTAACATATTCAAGAACTTTGTCCCTTCCTTCCATGCAAAAATCTATATCAAAGTCGGGGTTGCTTACCCTGTCAGGATTTAAGAACCTCTCAAATAATAAATCATATTTGATAGGGTCTATAGCGGTTATACCTAAAGCATAGGCAGTAATAGAGCCCGCACCTGATCCTCGGCCAGGCCCTACTGGAATATCGTTCTCTTGAGCCCAATTTACAAAATCAGCAACAATTAGAAAGTAACCTTCGAATCCAAGCTTACATATCATATCTAACTCATAATCTAATCTTTTTGTATAAATCTTTTTATCTATGTCATAAGAATTTATGGAAGAGTTGATCTCTTCAAGCCTTCTCTTTAATCCCTCTTTGGCTTTCTTTTTTAAGTAGTCCTTAGTCGTAGTTTCTCCTGGGACTTCAAAGTCAGGAAGATAAAATTCTCCCAACTCTAATTCCAAATTACATTTTTTTGAGATTAGAAGGGTATTTTCTAGGGCCTCAGGAATATCTGAAAATTTAGCCATCATCTCTTCAGCAGAAGACAGATACTGGCTCTCTACATACTCTTTAGCTCTGGAAGAGTCTGATAAGATTTCTCCCTTTTGAATACAAACTCTTGCCTCATGAGCTTCAAAATCTGAAGGACTCTCATCATCAGGGTCTATGGGGCTAAGAAATCTAACATCATTAGTAGCTACTATGGGGATCCCTATTTCTTGAGCTAAATCAATGGCAGAAATGTTGTAATGCTCTTCATCTTCTCTCCCTACTCTTTGTATCTCTAGGAAAAAATCTTCTCCATAAATATCTCTAAAATAATTAATTCTCTTCTTTGCTAAATTATTATTGTTTAATAAGAGGGCTTGTCCTATGTGACCCTTTTGCCCCCCAGATAAAGCGATTAATCCTTCTGAATAATCAGATAACCACTCTATCTTTACTAAAGGATCGCCAGTATCTTGGCCCTCTATATAGGCCTTAGAAATTAATTTGGTTAAATTCGTATAGCCTCTTTTATTTTTTACTAAGAGAACAAAAGGTGCTCCGATATTACCTTCCTCTTTAACTAACCTTAGTTCACAGCCTACAATTGGTTTGATGCCTTTTTCTCTTGCCATCCTATAAAACTTAATTAGGCCAAAAAGATTGGTTAAATCCGTTAGAGCTACAGCAGGAAAATTATATTCACAAGAACGCTCCACTAACTCTTCAATTCTTATAATTCCATCCGACAAAGAGTACTCAGAGTGGAGATGTAAATGAACAAAATTCTGAAGGCTCATATTTTATTAAAACTTGTCTTTTAAAGGCCTAAATGATGCTCTATGTTGCTCACAAGGTCCATACAATTCTAGTGCATTGATATGTAATTTTGTGGGATAACCTTTATTATCTATAAAACCATATTGAGGAAATTTTTTATCTAATTCCTTCATAAATTCATCCCTTGCAACTTTAGCTATGATTGATGCAGCCATAATACTTTTGTGCTTGGTGTCGCCTCTTACTACTGCGATAGAAGGAACTGAAATATTTAGTGTATGTATGCCATCAATAAGTACTTTATCTGGTTTTTTTTCTAGGCCTTCTACAGCTTTCATCATGGCAAGAAGTGAAGCTTGTAGGATATTAATCTGGTCTATCTTTTTTGAAGAAACAAAAGCAATTTTCCACGATAAAGCTTTGTCTTTTATGAGAATATTTAATTCCTCTCTCTTTTTAGCTGACAAGGACTTTGAATCTGCTAATTCATTAAATGATTTATCTTCTCTTAAGATTACAGCAGCAGCTACTACTGGACCTGCTAAAGGCCCTCTTCCAACTTCATCAACTCCTGCTACTAACTTCAAATCATTTCTGCAACAACCCTAGCTGCAGTATCTGGACCATCAGCTTTAAGTTCTGAATGAATCTTTTCAAACGCAGCTAAAACACCTTGATTATTGCTCTCTTCCAAATTTTTGTAAGCTTTAAAGAGATTTTGTTCAGTTACTTCACTTTGAAGCAGTTCTGGAAGAATAGATTTTTTTGCCAAAAGATTAGGTAAAGAAAATTGTTTTATTTTTAAAAGAGGCTTAACCAGAAAGTATGTTATCCAACTTGTTTTATAAACCACTACAACAGGAGTCCTTAATAGAGCTGCTTCTAATGAAGCTGTTCCTGAAGTAACTATACCTATATGTGAAGCTGAAAGGACTTCTTGAGAATCGCCTTCAGAAAAGTTTACCCAGGAATAGTTCTCAACTTTAGGAATTAACTCTTTATGCCTTATGTCAGCTAAGGGCATAAAAAAACTAGTACTCTTATCAACATCTTTAATTAACTTAGCTGTATTTAGTATAACCTCTGCCATCTTTGATACTTCAGACTTTCGACTTCCAGGCAATAAAGCCACCATCTTCCCTTTATTTAAATGAAACTTGTTTTTCCTTATTTCTTCTTTGTTAAGATCCTTGGAAATTTTATGTGCTAAAGGGTGACCTACAAAAGAAACCTCTACTGAAGAGTTCTCATAAGCAAGATTTTCAAAAGGAAATAAAGTTAGAACTTTGTCTACAGATTTTTCGATAGTCCTGATTCTTCCTTTTCTCCAAGCCCAGATTGAAGGACTAACATACTGAACTGTTGTTATTCCTTGAAGTTTTAGATGCCTAGAAATAGATAAATTAAAATCTGGTGAGTCGATGCCTACAAAGATATCTGGGGCTTCTTTTGAGAGATAGTTTTTTAGTTCCTTTCTTAATGATAATAATTCTGAAATGTGCATCAGAGGTTCAATAAGTCCCATGACTGATATCTTTCTCATGTCAAAAAAAGAATTTAAACCTTCTTCTTTCATTTTGCTCCCTCCAACTCCAATGAAGGAAGCTAAAGGAAAGATTTCTTTCAGATTTCTAATAAGTGAGGCCCCTAGCTGGTCCCCTGAATCTTCTCCTGCAACTAGAGCTATTTTTAATTTTCTTGTTTTCTTACTACTGATGTAGGAAGACATCAACGAACGATTCCACGAGAAGATTTTTTTATTGTTTGACTAAATAACTTAACTTCTTTGTGTTTCTGTTCAAGGGGTCTTAACTCTTTTAGTGCTTCCTCTATGGTCAGATTCTTTCTATAAATTGATCTATAAGCTGATCTTAAAGCTTCTATAGCCCTACTAGAAAACCCTATTCTTTTTAAACCGACACTGTTAATTCCATAAGGTTTAGCAGGATTTCCTCTAACTCTTACAAAAGCAGGAATATCTTTATTGACTGTACTTCCCATGGCACAAAAACTATGGGCACCTACAGAACAAAATTGATGAACAATGGCGTAACCCGCAAGAATAGCTCCTGTTCCAACTTTAACAGCTCCCGCTAATGCGGCTTGATTAGTCAGAACAACATCATCTTCAATCTCACAATCATGAGCGACATGTGAGTAAGCTAAAAGCAGGTTTCTGTTACCTATTCTAGTCATTCCTTTTTCTTGGATTGTTCCTCTATGAATAGTTACACCTTCTCTTATCTGATTTTCATCCCCTATTATGAGCTTGGTGGGTTCACCTTTATATTTTTTATCAGGACTGCCGTCACCAACAGTTGAAAATTGAAAAATGTGATTTTTTTTCCCGATCTTTGTGTTTCCCTTAAGAATGACATGAGACTCTAAAATTGTTCCAGAGCCTATCTTTACACCTGGTCCTATTACACAGTAAGGGCCTACCTCTACATTTTTATCCAGTTTAGCTTTCGGATCTATGATGGCAGTTGGATGGTGCATAATTTTACTTTGGTCTATCGGCACAAAGAATATTTGCTTCGCCTATGATCTCTCCTTCAACACTTGCTTTACAATCAAACTTCCATATTCCTCTCTTATGGGTTACAACCGTTGACTCTAAAATAATCTGATCTCCTGGTACAGCAGGCTTTTTAAATCGTAGTGAATCTGCTCCTACGAAATAGTAAATTGAACCTTCTTCTGGTTTCTTATTCATGGTTTTAAATCCCAGTATCCCTGAAGCTTGCGCCATTGCTTCCAGGATTAAAACTCCTGGTACTACCTGTTTTCCAGGAAAATGGCCCTCAAAATAAGGTTCATTTGTGGTTACGTTCTTATAAGCTTTAATGTACTTACCAAGTTCCAACTCAACTACTCTATCGATTAATAAGAAAGGATATCTATGAGGTAAATACTGCTGAATTTCTTCAATGTCTAAAATCTTTTCCATAAATTATTTTTTTATTAAATCTTTAAGCCTTTTAAATACAACAGCATTTCGTTTCCATAAATTATGTTCTATTAGAGGGGTGCCTGAAGTATAAGTTCCAGGTTTTGTAATAGATTTAGTCACCAGAGAGCCTGCAGTTATATGCACTGAGTCAGTAATTGTAAGGTTGTCTATGATGCCACAAGCTCCAGATACAGTGCAGTTTTTCCCAATTGTTGTGCTGCCAGCAATTGCAGTATTTGCTGCTATTACTGAAGACCTTCCTAACTTAACATTGTGAGCTAAATGCACGTTATTATCGAGTTTTACTTGGTCATCAAGACAAGTGTTTCCTACTGAACCTCTGTCTATTGAGCAGTTTGAACCTATCTCCACATTGTTACCTATTATTACTTTACCCAAGTGTTCTATCTTTTCCCAATCTTGCCCTTCTCTTGCAAAACCAAGTCCATCAGATCCAACTACTGAACCTGCATGAATAATACATTCCTGTCCTATTGAGACTGAATGATAAATTGAAACATTGGAATGTATGACAGTTTTATCTCCTATGCTGGTAGATTCACCTATTACAACTCCAGAACCTATTTGGACTTCTTGTCCAATGTCAGCATTGTCAGAAATTTTACAGAAAGAACTTATAGTTGCCGAAGAACTAATTTTTGCTGAGGAGGATATTTCAGCTAATTCTGAGATTCCTTCTTTTAAAGGATCCTGGTTCAATTCTTTAAATATTTGAGTTGTCTTCGCATAAAGAAGATAGGCATCCTTGCCCACAATAAAATTGCCTGAAGCCAGATCTTTATATTTCTCTCCAATAATTACTGCGCCAGCTTTAGTTGAATCCAGTTGTTTAATGTATTGTCTTCTGGAAAGAAAGCTAATCTCGTCTTGACTAGCTCCTGTTAGAGTATTCAAGCCTTTTACCCGAATTTCAGGGTTGCCGACTAGCTCTGCATTTAGTTTTTTTGCAAGCTCACCTAGAGTTATACCTTTTTTTGGAGACACAAAAAAAATTACTCTTCTATCTGATTGAGTAGTTCAGTTATTTCTGGCGTCATATTAAGAGTAGGATCTCCAGTATCAAAACCAAGAACTGACTGTCTATGCAAAAGTATTTTAATTCCTTTTGCTCTCATTAATTCAGAAACAACTTTTTGGAATTTAGGGGCTTGTTCATTTTGAATTAGTTGCATGAGTTCGTTTCTCATTGTAGTTAGCTTCTGATTAAGGAAATTAACATCTTGACTAAGAGAATTCAGTCTTTTTTGTGCATCAAGTTTCTCATCATCAGACATAGTAGGCCCTTCTTTCTGAAGCCTTTCCTGAATTTCAGTGGCTTCATTAATCTTTAGTTGCAGATCTTCTTCTACCTCTTTCCATGCCTTGCTCGCTGCAAGTTCTTCAAAAGCTTGTTTTGAAGCCTCTGTTCCGAATATAGCAACTTCTACGTCTATAACAGCTATAGACCCACTTTCAATCTCCTCTGCTTGTAGGGAAATTGGTATAAGTATTGATGCAATCAATGCTATTACTAATTTATTCAAATTCATAATCTCTCCTCATTCGGCTTTAAATCTAAACTTGGTGGCGCAGTTTACCGTTTAAAGGGTCACTGTATCCAGTTAATCTTTAAAATTGTGTTCCTATTTCAAATTGAAATCCCTCGGTTCTATCCAAAGGACCCGCATTTCCAGTTGCAGCTAACGCTAAAGACATAGGTCCTAATTGAGTAATCCAAGTCACTCCTAATCCATAAGAATATCTTAGCTCTCCTAGGTCAAATTCACTGCAGTTTATGTTTCCGTCATGGCCGCAGTCTTGTGCAAAAACATTACCTGTATCAATGAAGAAAGAAGTTCGGACAGATCTTTGATCTTCGAGAAAAGGTAAACGAAAAATTAAATCAAATCCACCTTCTACTAAATAAGCCCCGCCAATCGATCGATCGTCATTTTGATTAAAACCGTAATAAGGATTGAATATTTGTTGGCCGAACTCATCTAATACGGGGTTGCCCTCTGCATCGAGAATGTATTGAGACTGAGTCGCTCTTGGTCCCAGGGTATTAGCTCTAAAACCTCTAACTGATGTTATTCCTCCAGCATAAAAATGTTCGTAGAAAGGAGCTACCTTAGTATCTCCAAAGGGTTCTAAAACCCCTATCTCTCCTCTCAAACCTAGAATAAATTTCCCTCCAAAGATAGGCCTATAATACCGATGTCGATAGGTAGCTCTAGCATAAGTTATAGAACTGCCTGGAACCGTCAGTTCAAAGCCAACAGATTGAGATTGTCCAGCTGTGGGGAAGAGACCCCTGTTGAGAGTAATTCTAGACCAGATAAGTTGGGTCTTCAAAGCCTCGAAACTAGTTCCCTCTGAAGCAGTAAAGGATAAAATTTGAGAAGCTGACATCGAACCTACATCTATTGATGTGTGTTCGTATCTTAAATTGAGGCCAATTCTTTCAATGTCACTTATAGGTAAACCAAATTGAATACCCGTTCCATAAGAATCAGAGGTATATGCAGCTATATTGTATTGACCATAGTCTGATTCATTATAAAACACACTATACCCCCTACTTACTCCATCCATGGTGTAATAGGGATCTCCATAATCAAAGAAGTAACTTTTACGCCAGGCACTGTCATTAATCCCTATATTTATTCTTGTACCCGTTCCAAAAGCATTATTTTCTGAATAGTTTAAACCGAGCATTAATCCCCAGGATGAATACCCAAAACTCCCACCAATACTTCCAGATACTTCTTCTTCGACAGTAAATTCTATATCCACTTGATCGTTAACACCGGCTACTGGAAGTGTTTCTGATACTACTTCCTTAAAAAAACCTAATCTTTCAAGCCTCAATTTAGAGTTTTCAATTAATAGATTAGAAGCCCAAGACCCTTCCATCTGTCGCATTTCTCTTCTTAAAACTACATCGTGAGTGCGCTGATTGCCTTTAAAAATAATCCTTCTAACGTAGGTTCTTTGTTGAGGGTCAATATAGAAAGTAAGCTCAACCCCTCCAGTTTCTTCATTTAGATCAGGAACTCCTTGAACTTCAGCAAAACTGTAGCCTTCATTGCCCAGTATGTTTGTAAAGAGTTCTTCTGTCTCAGTTATTAAGAACTGAGAATAAGTATCTCCCTCTTTAATTAATATCAATGGGCGTAAAAGTTCTTCTTCTACAGGGAAGTCTCCTGTTAAGTTAATCTTATCTACTTTGTAAGAAAGACCTTCATCAACATTTAAAGTTATAAAAACTGATTTCTTATCCGGGGTAATACTTACTTGCGAACTGGATAAATCAAACTCTACATATCCCCTATCTTTGTAATAAGAAGTTAAAGTTTCTATGTCCCCTTTAAGCTTCTCCCTTGAGTATTTATTGTCGCTATTCAAAAAAGAAAACCAGCCACCCACACTTAATTCAAAGTCTCTTAAAAGCTCATCATCGTTAAAGGTTGTGTTGCCCACAACATTTATTCCTTCAATTGTTGCTACTTCTCCTTCTTCTATCTCAATCTCAAGTTCAACTCTATTTCTTGGCTTAGGGTTAGCTTTTACATCTACCAAAGCTCCGTATCTACCTTGAGAAATGTATTGCCTTTGTATCTCTAAAGCCAAACCGCTCAACACTGATCTTTTAAAAACTTGACCTTCGGATAAACCAGCACCCTTAAGTCCTTTCATTAAATCTTCAGTTTTTAGAGCTTTATTACCATCTATCTCTATGGCTGATATGGAAGGTCTTTCGACCAAGCTGATAATTAGGATATTTCCATCTTTACCTAACTGAATATCATCAAACTGGCCGGTCTTAAATAAAGTTTTAGCTACAACTTGTAATGCATAAGTATCAACTCTATCACCAATAGCAATTGGTATTTCCGCAAAGACACTTCCTGCAGAAACCCTCTGTAATCCACTGATTCTAATGTCGCTTACTACCCAAGAATCTTCTTCACTTTTAACTGGTTCTGTTAAAAATACCAATATAAAAAGTGCAAAGAAAATAGGTTTTATTAAGGATCGGATTTTGACCATTAAACTATCCTTGTTATGTCATTATAAAAAGCAAAGGCCATTAGCCCAATAACTAATAACAACCCTATTCTATAGGCAAATTCTACAAACCCCGGAGAAAGTGGGGAGCCTTTAATTTTTTCTGCTGCAATTAGCACTAATTGACCTCCATCTAAAATGGGAACAGGTAATAAATTGATTAAACCTAAGTTAATACTTAGTAAAGCTATCATGCTAATAAAGGATACCAAGCCTGCCTTAGCTGCCGAGCCAGATAAAACTGCTATCTGTATCGGACCTCCTATATTTTCTGCAGAGATAGAGCCAGTAATCATTTTACCTATGGAATCCAAGATAAGAACCGTGAAATTGTAAGTTTCTTTAATTCCTAGAACAAAAGACTCAATGGGTCCTTTCTTTGTAATTACCAAGAATTCATCAGGCATCTCCTCATTGCTAGAGATTCTTGCTATTCCTATTCTTCCGATTTTCATTCCAAGTTCATCTTGTACAGACCCAATGGAAGCAGGCACAGAGAAAGAAGTTCCATTTCTTTTTATTGTTAATAAAGTTTCTTTATCCGGAATTGAAGAAATCTCTTCAACTAATTCATACCAAGTCCTTATCACGTTGTCCCCAACCTTTATTATTTGATCTCCGCTTTCTATTCCCGACTTATCTGCAGGGCTACCATCCTGTACAGAAGAAACTATGGGGGGTATAAAAGGGAGAATACCAAAACTGGAAATAATACTTTGATCTAGTTCAGAACTTAACCAGTCTTTGATATTAACTGATTCGGAATATTTAAGATCTGAATTGGGTTTTTTATAATTTACGAGAATAGAACCGGTTTCTCCAATCCTCAGAGCAAGTAAAGTGTTTAAGTCTTTAAGAGAGACAACTTCTTTGTTATCTATAGAGACAATCCTGTCACCAACTTCAATCCCAGCTTCCATGGCTAAGCTGTCATCATTAACTGCTCCAACTATAGGCACTATATCCTTTACCCCGATCATAAAAATAAGAAAGTAGGCTGTTACTGCTAAAACAAAATTAGCTATTGGCCCAGCAGCTGTAATGATAGCTCTTGCCCCTAAAGAAGCTTGAGGATAAGAAATTTCTTTAGAATAATGATCTTGATCTGAGTCTTTTCCTTGAATAGGGTTGTCTTCTCCTAACATCTGAACATAGCCACCCAATGGTAGTAAACCGATAGAGAATTCAGTTCCCTGCTTATCAAATCTACTTACCAGAGTCTTTCCAAAGCCTATCTTAAATCGAATTACATGAACATTAAATTTTCTCGCAGCTAGAAAGTGCCCTAATTCATGAATACCTATGATGACACCCAATAAAATAATAATAGATATAAGGCTTATAAGAATGCTGGACATATTAACTTCTTAATTGGTGTATTCTAGTTAGAGCTGACTTCCTTGCCAAAGTATCGGCCTGAAAAATATTTTCTAATTCTTTGACAGCTTTTATAGGAATTGTATCCATTACAAATGAAATAATTTCGGTAATTTGTGTAAAATATATTTTTTTATTCAAGAAAGCTCTAACTGCCTCTTCATTTGCTGCATTTAATAAGGAAGGAGATGTTCCTCCAGAGTCAAGAGAAGCTCTTGACATTCCAATACTCGGAAACTTCTTTAAATCTGGTTTGCAGAAATTTAATTGTTCTATTTTTTCCAAACTTAATCTTTGAGAATTAGATTTTATCCTCTCTGGAAAGCCCAATCCATAGGCGATTGGAATTTTCATGTCTGGAACAGACATTTGAGCAAGCAATGAGGCATCCTCAAATTCTACTAAAGAATGCACTATACCTTCTGGATGAACCAAAATATCAATCTTTTCTGAATCGATTTTGAATAGCCATTTTGCTTCAATTACTTCGAGTCCTTTATTCATCATGGTTGCTGAGTCTACAGATATTTTTTTACCCATTTTCCAAACTGGATGTCTTACCGCTTCTTCAGGGGTAATGTGAATAAACTCTTTTAGGTTCCGGTTTAAGAAGGGACCCCCAGATCCAGTAAGAATTATTTTTTTAACCCCCCCTGAAGTATCCTTTTTTCCTGACAGACATTGATGAATTGCACTATGTTCACTGTCAATTGGAAAAATAGTTGACTCGTTTAATTCAGCTAAGGTGTTTAATAATTCTCCCGCAACTACGTATGCTTCCTTATTGGCCAATAAGATTCTTTTGCCTGCTGAAACAGCCTTATGTATGGATTTTAAGCCTGCTATACCAACAACACCTGCGACCACAATTTCAACATCATTGGAAGCAATTGTATCTAGATAGTCCTTTTCATTAAGCAAAGAAGTCTTTAAGTTCTCTGAACTCAATCTTGAATTTAGTTCCTTAGAGGAAGAGCCATCATTTAAATAAACGTATTTGGGTTTAAACTTCTTAATTTGGTTAAAGATCGAATCAACATTAGATTCAGCTGATAATAAGGTTATTGAGAATACACCAGGATTAGCCTCAATTACATTAAGAGTAGAATTCCCTATTGATCCTGTAGACCCTAATATAGCAATCTTTTTCATGAACCCATACTCATCAAGAAAACTAGCACCACAAAACAAGGTGCAGCAGCTAAATGACTGTCTATCCTGTCCAAGATACCTCCGTGACCGGGAAGCAGATTAGACGAATCTTTCACTCCTGCAACTCTTTTAAACAGACTAGCTGCAGCATCTCCAAGAACTGCAAAAATGGAAACTAAAAAAATCAAAATAAAAAACTTAATAAAATTATATTCAAAGAATAAAGCCAAGACAGGCATTACTAGCAAGGGTGTTCCAATTAGTGCAATTAAAAAACCCTCTAAAGTCTTATTTGGACTGATATTTGAGAGAAATTTTCTTTTCCCGTATTTTTTCCCTCCAAAATAAGCAAGGGTATCCATTAAAGCCCCTAAAGTTATAAGCAAGACTAAAGTGTATCTGGAAGAAAAATCTAGACCCAAATTTTCTAGGAAATATCCTTCATAATTTAAAATTAAAAAAATTGAGGTCCAAAAAGGTATATGAATAAAAAAACCAGATAAAGCCCAAAAATATTTATTTTGAAGAGTATTTTTACTGTGTGGAAAAACTAAGATTAAAAAGCCGATAACCAACCATCCCAGTACTCCTATAGAGCTTAAAGATAATTTAAAGCCAATTCCAAAACTCAAATAAACAAAAGCAAAAAATAAAATTAAGCTTATAGCTATAGCAACTTCAGAAGAGAATCTTAATTTATAAAATTCCCATGCCGATAAACTGACAATAAAACTTAAAAGTAAGGTAAGGACGTTTAAGGGAAGAAATAAAAAAGATAAAACAATTACCAGAGCTATTGTTATTCCTGTAAGTAATCTAGTTTTATTCATTTTTACTTGTTGTTGAAGTTTGACCTATCACCAAAACGCCTTTGCCTGTTTGAATATTCATCTAAAGCCTTTTGGAATTGAATAGAATCAAAATCAGGCCAAAAAATATCTGTAAAATAAAGTTCAGAATAAGCTAAATGCCAAAGTAAGAAATTACTGACTCGGAATTCTCCACCTGTGCGTATGCAAAGGTCAGGATCAGAGAAAGGACCCAAAGAAGTAAATGAACTAACTAAGTCTTCATTTATTTCAATCTCTTGTTTTAATCCGCTTATCTTCCTAAATGCCTGAATAATATCCCATCTACCTCCATAGCTTGCTGCAATTACTAAATCAAGATTCTTATCTTTACTACATAGTGTTAATTTTTCAGCTTTTTTTATTCTCCTCTGTAGATCTAAATCGAATTTAGATAAGTCTCCTATAAACGAAAGTTGGACTTTATTTTTAATTAGGTTTGGTACCTGTTCTTCCAAAGCTTGAGCCAGCAACCTTACTAAAAGACCCACTTCCTCATTAGACCTTCCCCAATTTTCACTGCTAAATGCAAAAAGAGTTAAGGTCTTAAGTTTCTTTTCAACCGCATATTCTACTGCCTCTCTTGCCCTTTCTACCCCCTTTTGATGACCTGAAACACCAGGCAGATCTTTTGTCTTCGCCCATCTGTTGTTGCCGTCCATAATGATAGCTACATGAGAAGGGGGTTTTGGGCTATTTTCTGATTGCATAGACAATATATAGATAACTAGAAATCAAGCAGATCCTTTTCCTTGGCTGACAAAGCTTCGTTAACTCTGCCTACAAACAGGTCAGTTAATTTCTGAATCTCTTCTTCTCCTTGTCTTTCTTCATCTTCAGAAATTTCTTTCTCTTTCAAAAATTCTTTAAGTTGGGAATTTCCTTCCCTTCTGACATTTCTTAATGAAACCTTAGCATTCTCTGCTTCCGATCTAGCTTTCTTAATAAACTCCTTCCTAGTTTCTTCAGTTAAATCAGGAAGAATTACTCTGATAGTATCACCTGAAGTTGCTGGATTAAGGCCTAACTCTGACTCCATAATGGCTTTTTCTATATCTTGAACAACAGCTTTTTCCCAAGGAATAATTGCAATTGTTTTAGCGTCCTCTACAGATATACTTGCTAATTGAGTTAATGGTGTGAGATTGTCGTAATAATCAACCCTTATATCATCCAGCAAAGCAGGGCTCGCTCTCCCTGTTCTTATTCTTTTAAAAGCTGCATCCAGAGACTGCAAGCTCTTTTCCATTCCAACTTTAGTGTCTTCTACTATTTCTTGAAGCATTGTTCTAAGATTTTTTTATTTGAGACATGACTTCAGCTGCAAAGTCAGTTTCTTCTACTTCTATTCCTTCTCCTACTTCAAATCTTTCGAATTGGATCACTTGAGCGTTATTTTTATCCAACAAAAACTTTATCTTTACTCCTGGATCTTTAACAAAATCTTGTTCTGTAAGACTTACTTCACTAACAAATTTTTTTACTTTGCCTTCTACCATCTTTACGACAATATCTTTAGGTTTGCCAGAATCTGCAGATTGGGCTTCAAAAATTTCTTTTTCTTTTTCTAAAATTTCTATAGGAATGTCATTAGGAGAAATAGCTAAAGGATCAGTTGCAGCAATATGCATAGCAATATCCTTCGCTGCTTCATCATTGCCTCCTCTTAGAGAAGTTACGCAGGCTATTTTCTTATTCGAGTGTAAATATACACCGGTGTGATCAGCGGAATCATCACTCTGAAACATTCTTCTTACTACGATATTCTCACCTAGTTTTTGGATTAGCTTCTCTCTTTTATCCTGCAAGTCTCCTTTCATCAATTGTTCTACCTCATGAAAGTCTCCAGAAGAAAGAGTATTTAATACTTCATCTGAAAACTCTATGAATGATTCATCTTTAGCAACAAAATCAGTTTCACAGTTAATTTCAACCATGAAAGCCTTGGAGTTGTTTATTTCAACCCTTATAACACCATCGGCTGCAGACCTTCCTGCTTTCTTACTAGCTTTAATACCGCTAGATTTTCTTAATTCTTCAATAGCCAAACTAATATCTCCTTTAGCTGTTACTAAAGCCTGTTTGCAGTCCATCATCCCCATCCCGGTCCTTTCTCTAAGCTCTTTTACGAGAGAAGCTGATATTTCACTCATTTAATTCTCCTTAGCTTCTTTAGAATCTTCAGATTTTTGGTCTTCTTCTGAAGCTTCTGCTTTTTCATCACCTTGTTTTGATTCTTGGATTTTCTCAGGTTCTTTAGATTCTTGAGCTTCTTCTACAGGATTCTTTTCATCCGAAGCTTTTTGCTTTTCTTCTTTTTTAATTATTTTTGGACCACTTTCATCTGAGGAAGGCTTGAGACCAGTTGCCAGTTTAGATCCTTCTATACAAGCATCAGAAACTGCTCTTGTAAATAAAGAAATAGATCTTATAGCATCATCATTTCCTGGAACCAAGTAGTCGATACCTTCAGGGCTACTATTACTATCGACTATCCCCACAATCGGAATACCCATTTTGCTGGCTTCAGAAATAGCTATAGCCTCTCTCTTAACATCGATGACAAATAAAGCATCAGGTAAGCCGCCCATTTCCCTTACTCCGCCTATGGCCTTTTGGAGTTTATCAATCTCTCTTTGGAGTTTTAACCCTTCTTTTTTTGTAAGTTTGTTAAAAGTTCCATCTTCTTTCTGTCTAAGAAGGTTTTCAAGCCGATTTATTGAAGATCTAATGGTTTTATAGTTAGTTAGCATGCCTCCTAACCATCTTTCATTTACGTAGGGCATGCCACATCGCTCAGCTTCTTCCTTCAGAATATTAGTAGCTGATCTTTTTGTAGCTACAAACAGAATCTTGTTATTCTTTTGCGCAACTAATTTGATAAAAGCTAAAGCAGGCTTTAACAGCTCAACAGTATGTTGCAAGTCAATGATGTGAATTTTATTACGAATCCCAAAAATATAAGGTTCCATTTTGGGATTCCAGTACTTAGTTTGGTGTCCGAAGTGGACACCTGCTTGGAGCATATCTTCTAATGATATATCGGCCATTTGCTCTCCTAATTTGTGAGCGATTTTCAGTCACTCGGGTTATTCTTCCGTGTTTTACTACTCTTAACTAAAGATGAGCAATCTTTTAGCACCCAAGAGATAGAAACTAACACGTGTTTCATTATTTTTAGAATTAAATCAATTAATCCTAAAAAGGTGTGCGTTTATACCATATTTCTTATGATTCAAGAATATATATCTGACATAGAATAGAGCCCATTGGGCTTTGAGTTAAGCCATTTGGCACCAACCAATGCTCCTTTAGCATAAATGGAGCGATCTAAGGCTTTATGCGTTAACTCAATTCTCTCAGCTTCTTTTGAAAGTATTATTTTATGCTCTCCAGCTGTATCTCCAGTTCTTTGGCTCTCAATAGGTATAGAGTCTTTACCTTTTATCCTTTCTGATAAGAAATTGGCTAGATCTAGTGCTGTTCCTGAAGGAGAATCTTTTTTGTCTTGATGATGTGTTTCTAAAATTTCTATGTTATCAAAATAAGAAAAGGAATCTGAAGTTAGATCTATTATCTTTTTAAGGAATGCAATACCCAAACTTGTATTAGATGCTTTTAACAGAGGTATGAACTGAGAAGCTTCTCTAATCATATTTAAGTCTTCATCTTCATAACCAGTCGTTCCCAGAACCAGAGGAATGTGAAGATTTTTTGAATACTCAACCGCTTTTAGACTAAATTTTGCTTCAGAGAAATCAATCAACACTTTTATTTCTTGGGAAAGATCATTCAAATTAGAAGAAAGTGGAACTCCTATTTTTTCCACTTCAGCTATTTCACCCAAATCTTTTCCTATATTTTGATTTTCTTGCCCAGCAACTCCGCCTACTAGCTCAAAATCTTCATTTTGGCCAATAGCTTTAATAAGAGCTTTCCCCATACGTCCTGTTGAACCTGAAATAGCTACTTTTAACATCTTATTATTTACTGTCAAAAAATGACTTAACTTTACCAAACCAAGCTGAGCTTAAGGGCGAATTCTTCTTTTGTTTTAAAGATGAGCCTAATTCTTTAAGTAGGGCTTTCTGTTTAGAGTCTAGTTTCTGAGGAGTTTCAACGGTCACTCTGCATAAAAGATCACCCACTGCTGAACTTCTTATTTTTTTCACACCCTTGCCCTTCAATCTAAATAACTTTCCTGTCTGAGTTCCTTCAGGAATTTTAATTTTTACTTTGCCGTCAAGAGTAGGAATTTCTATTTCAGAGCCCAATGCAGCATCCACAAAGCTTATCGGTGCTTCACAATAAAGATGTTGTCCATCCCTCTCAAAAACCTCGTGAGAGAGGACTTTAATTTGTACATATAAATCTCCACTAGGGCCTCTACTTGGTCCGGCTTCGCCTTCACCAGATAATCTAATTCTATCTCCTGAATCAACTCCTGCAGGTATTTTTACAGATAATGTCTTGGTCTTTTCGACCCTCCCGTTACCTCGACATTTGCGACAAGGATTTGTGATGATTTTTCCTGATCCTCCGCACTGTCTGCAGGTTTGTGAAATAGAGAAGAACCCTTGTTGCATTCTAACTTGGCCAGCACCTTGGCAGGAAGGACATGAGGAAGGTTGTGTTCCCGGTTCAGCACCTGACCCACTACAGCTTTCGCAACTCTGTAATGCTGGAATTCTTATCTTTTCGGTAGTCCCCTTTACAGCATTCTCTAAGTCTATTCTTAAGGAAAATTCTAGGTCTGAGCCTCGGTTGGATCTTCTGGATCTGGAAAAAGGATCTCCCCCTCCAAAAATATCTCCAAAAATATCACCGAAAACATCATTAAATGCGTCTGTAGCAGATCTACCACTGTTAAAACCGGAAGCTTCAACTCCTTGATGTCCAAATTGATCATAAGCAGATCTTTTTGAAGGATCTGATAAGACTTCATATGCCTCAGTAGTCTCTTTAAATTTCTCTGAAGCAGAAGAGTCATCCGGATTCCTGTCCGGATGATATTTCATGGCTAACTTCCTATAAGCTTTTTTTAACTTGTCACCTTGGGCACTTCGATCAACGCCTAAAATATCGTAATAGTCCCTTTTAGACATTTTGGGCCTTTAGTATTATTGAAGAAATAGAAATAAATTATGATTTCTCTTCTTCTTTAACTTCCTCAAAGTCAGCGTCAACTGCATCGGAATCAGAAGCATCGCCTTCTTCAGCAGGTTCATTGTTCTGAGCTGAATCTTTGTCTTGTTGCTCTTGGTATAGTTTTTGGGCCAAAGAAGCAGAAGCTTCACCCAAAGCTTTTATCTTTTCATCAATCTGATCTTTGTCATCAGATTTAAGAACTTCTTCCAGTTCACTTATTCCTTTTTCAATTGCTTCTTTTTCTTCAGCTTCCGCTTTATCTCCAGCTTCTTCTAAAGTCTTTTTACAACTGTGGACTAGATTTTCTCCCATATTCCTAGTTTGGACCAAAGCTTCAAACTTTTTGTCTTCTTCCGCATGAGCTTCAGCATCTTTAACCATCTGTTCAATCTCTTCATCGGACAAGCCACTAGAAGCTTTAATTTCAATGGATTGTTCTTTTCCAGTTGCCTTATCTTTAGCTGAAACATTTAGTATTCCATTGGCATCAGTATCAAAGGTTACTTCAATTTGGGGCATGCCTCGAGGAGATGCTGGAATATCAGTTAGGTTAAATTGACCCAATGTTTTATTTTCAGCGGCCTGTTTCCTTTCACCCTGGAGCACGTGAACTGTTACAGCAGTCTGATTATCCTCTGCAGTTGAAAATATCTGAGATTTATTTGTAGGAATAGTTGTGTTTTTATCTATGAGAGGTGTCATTACTCCTCCCATGGTTTCTATTCCTAAAGTTAAAGGAGTGACATCTAAAAGAAGCACATCAGTCACATCTCCCGCTAATACAGCACCCTGTATTGCAGCTCCTACCGCAACTGCTTCGTCAGCATTCACATCTTTTCTTGCTTCTTTCCCAAAAAAGTTTTTTACCTTTTCTTGCACTAGAGGCATTCTTGTCTGGCCACCAACTAATATAACTTCATCAACGTCAGAAGCTTTAAGTTTCGCGTCCTTTAGAGCAATTTTTACAGGAGTTAAAGTCTTTTCTACCAAGCCTTCTACTAAAGCCTCTAACTTAGCTCGAGTTAATTTATGAACAAAGTGTTTGGGTCCTGACGAATCTGCAGTTATGTAAGGAAGATTAACTTCTGTTTGTTGATTACTAGATAACTCAATCTTAGCTTTCTCTGCTCCTTCTTTTAATCTTTGTAACGCCAAAGGATCATTATGAAGATCAACACCAGATTCTTTTTTGAATTCTTTAGCAAGGTATTCTATAAGGGCAAGGTCAAAGTCTTCTCCACCCAAAAAAGTATCTCCATTAGTGGATAAAACCTCAAATTGATGTTCTCCGTCGACCTCAGCTATTTCGATGATGGAAATATCAAAAGTTCCTCCACCTAAATCGTAAACGGCTATTTTTTGATCTCCTTTGCCTTTATCTAGACCATAAGCTAAGGCAGCAGCCGTAGGTTCATTAATAATTCTCTTTACTTCTAGTCCTGCTATTTTCCCTGCATCTTTTGTAGCTTGTCTTTGAGAGTCATTAAAATAAGCAGGAACTGTAATGACAGCCTCTTTTACTTCGTGTCCAAGATAATCTTCAGCAGTCTTCTTCATTTTTTTAAGGATCTCAGCTGAAACTTGCTGAGGTGCTAGGCTTTTTCCATCTGCCTCTACCCAAGCATCTCCATTGTCTGCAGCAACTATTTTATAAGGAACCATGCTTGCATCTTTCTTAACCACATCATCATTATGTTTTCTTCCTATAAGCCTCTTTATCGCATAAAGAGTATTGTTAGGATTGGTAACTGCCTGTCTTTTTGCAGGGGCACCTACGGTAAGTTCCTCACCATAAGCAACCACGGAAGGAGTTGTTCTAGCTCCCTCAGAATTTTCAATCACTTTAGCTGTGTCACCTTCCATAACAGAAACACAGGAATTAGTTGTTCCTAAATCTATGCCTATTACTTTTGCCATTTTTCGTCTCCGAATTTTTTATTTAGTATCTAAATGGGGGACAGATAAGATTTTTCAAGAGGAAAAATAATTATTTCTTGTCAGGTTTTTTTGTTACTACTACCTTTGCAGGCCTCAAAATTCTATTTTGAATAGTAAATCCTCTCTCAATAACATCGATTACAGTATTCGGTTCTTTTTTATCGTCTTCTACAACAGAAATTGCCTCATGTCTTTCTGGATCAAAAGACTCACCATCTGGACTTAAGGGTACTATGCCAGCTGTTTCAAGAGAATCCTCGAAACTTCTTAAAGTCAATTCAAGGCCTTCTTTAATAGAATCTATCTCTGCCTTTTCATTACAAGACTCAAGAGCCTTTTGTAGATTATCTCCCACCACCAGAAATTCTCTAGCTAAAAATTCAACCCCGTAAAGCCTTGCCTTGGTAATCTCTTGACCCGCAACTCTCCTTACGTTCTGCACTTCAGCTTGTGCTCGGAGTAATTGGTCTTTAAGATCATCAACCTGCTGCTCTAACGACAGCTCAGCTTCCTCTTCAACTGGTTTTTCATGGCTTTCATCGAGTTGTTCATCAAGCAAATCCTCTTCTTGATCTAGGCCATTTTCTTTGTCTTTGTTACTCAAATCTATTCTCCTGTCCAACAATATGGGGATAAAGGCTAAGGGTTCAAGTGTGTTATTTTTTTAGGGGTTTTACGTAAAGCACCATACTGTGGTCAACTATTTCGTAGCCTTTTTCTTTCGCAACTTTAATTTGATAGTCTTCTATCTCATCACATTTAAATTCAATAATATCGCCGGTTTCTACACAGACCATATGGTCATGGTGGTCAGTTGGAGTTAATTCATAAACACCATGGCCTTCTTCAAAATTGTGTCTAATACATATTCCTGCTTGCTCAAACTGAGTCAGGACTCTGTACACTGTCGCTAAGCCAACGTCTTCACCGACATTGATTAACCTTTTATAAATATCTTCAGCACTAAGATGAGTAGTATCAGAAGATTCTAATAATTCTAAGATTCTTAGCCTAGGTAGGGTAACTTTAAGCCCTGCCTTCTTTAATTCTGCATCATCTGTCACAATACGCCTCTCTCTCTGTAAATAGTTATAGCATTATAAATTAAGTCCTATCCAACTATGACAAAAAGTATAAAAACCTTCTTTTTTTTAACCATAGTCTTAATCATTACTGGTTGCAGTTTACCTAAGCTTTTTCAGGTGGTAATAAACCAGGGAAATTTAATAGATAACGAGATGCTAGGAAAACTTGAAGTTGGTATGACTGAGTCACAAGTCAAATACATCATGGGAACTCCGTTAATCATCGACACTTTTTACCCCAGAAGATGGGATTATTACACCTCTATCGCACAGGGAGATAATAAGTTCGCGGAAACAAAGGTTACTTTGTATTTTGAAGAGAGCTTACTGGTTAAATGGGAAGGAGATCTTCCTACTGAAGAAGTTGAATCTAAGTAACTCCTAAGAAAACCGCAGCGACGAAAACAATTCCAACCATTAAAGGTGAAAGGAATTTCAATAAAATAAACCACGTGTTAAGAAGCCAGCCTTCCTTGATTTCGAGTTCGTCAAGCACGTGTTCTCTTTTCATTACCCAAGCAACAAAAATTGCTATTAATATTCCACCGAGTGGTAGCAGAACCTGATTGGATAAGAAATCCATAGAATCAAAGAAATTTCGATCGCCAATAGGGGTGAAGTCGGCAATCAAATTAAAAGAAAGAGCACTTAATATCCCCAGAGTCCAAGCAATCAAACCTAGCCCGCCTGCCGCTATGTATCGTTTAGTCTTGAATGATTCCACTATCCAAGCTACCCCTGGCTCCAGCAAAGAGATGGCCGAACTGAGAGCCGCAATGCTTAACAAGACGAAGAACAACTTTCCAAAAATTAAGCCTAGGGGCATATTGGCGAAAGCCCAAGGCAAAGTAACAAAAACTAGACCAGGTCCTGCAGCTGGCTCTAGGTTGTTGGCAAAAACTATTGGAAAAATAGCAATTCCTGCCAGTATAGCTACCAAAGTGTCTAAAAAGGCCACAGAAAGCGCTGTAGAGCCGATATTCTGGTTAGCAGGCATGTATGCCCCGTAAGCCATAATAGCGCCCATACCTAAGCTTAAAGTAAAGAAAGCTTGTCCCAAAGCAGCCAAAATAACCGTGGCATTTATCTTGGAGAAATCAGGAGTAAACAAATAGAAAAGCCCTTCAACAAAAGCTCCCGTTTGTGTTGCATAGATGCACAAAAGTACAATGATAATAAACAACAAGGGCATCAATCTATTTATCCAGACCTCCAGTCCTTTAATTACGCCTCTAGCAACTATAAAAACAGTAATGAATATAAAAATACTATGAAAAATAATGAGTTGGAAGCCATCGGCAAGGAAAGCATCAAACTCCTGACTATAATATTCAGCAGAAGGCCCTGAGAAGCCTTCAAAGATATAAGAAACGGCCCAACCTGCTGCGACGCTGTAGAAAGATAAAATTAAGAGACCCGCAACTGCGCCCATGATTCCTAAAGCTTTCCAATGAGGAACCGTGTTGGCTTCTTTTGCCAAGTAAGACATGGCGTTCGCAGGACTGCTACGACCTCTTCGGCCGATAAGAATCTCAGCAATCATAATCGGCACACCAATAAGTAAAATACAAGCTAGGTAGACCAGTACAAAAGCCCCACCCCCATACTCACCAACCATATAGGGAAACTTCCATATGTTTCCAAGACCTACAGCTGAACCCGCGGCGGCAAGAATGAAGGTCCACCGACCTGTCCAGGTTCCATGAATTGATTTTCTAGCTTCCGAATTCATTTTATCAAGTAACTTAAGGGTTCAGAGTATGGATTAAGCCAATAACCTAACATAACTATTAAACAAATACAGAGCATAATATTACCTTTGCGAATTAATTCTTTGAACCAGTAAGGAGTTTGTACCTTTGTGTAGTTAGATAATTTAAACAGGGTTAAGGCCAGTAAGCAGACTAATAAGAAAGATAAGCCATAAACGGGATTAAGGTAATAAGTTAAAACCCCTCCTCCAATAACTAATATTAAAAGTATCAAAGCCAAAGACAGGGCAAGTTCTTTAGAGAATAATGAAGCTGGTATTCTGGCTTGGGACAATAAATAACTACAGGAGAAAAATAACAACAAACTTAAATACACCTGAAAAAAATGCGCTAACTTTATGGCGATCAAATCGGGCGTAAACCAAACAATTGCTGCTAAAAATATTGCAGGGCTAAGTGCAATATAGACTCTCCCAGTAAAGTACCTTTCTCTTAAATTTTTACTATTCATGGATAATAGAAAATATTCTATATCTTTGTTTATACTCTAAGCGTGAATAAGAAGAAAAAGAAGCCCGGAAATGTTATTGCCGAAAACAGGAGGGCCAGATTTAACTTTGAATTAACTAATAAATTTGAAGCTGGGGTTTCTCTTGAAGGTTGGGAGGTGAGAAGCATACGTTTGGGTAAAGCTCAAATAGCAGAATCTTATGTCCTTTTAAAAGACGGCGA
>Ga0208391_1000410_pt1 | contig 23688 bp, 20 predicted proteins | sample Knorr_S23_td_Bot_FD_185612 | JGI IMG/M metagenome (GOLD analysis project Ga0208391, IMG submission 185612) | Marine microbial communities from Southern Atlantic Ocean transect - Knorr_S23_td_Bottom_ad_3770_LV_A (SPAdes) (version 2) | ecosystem: Environmental > Aquatic > Marine > Oceanic | place... | reverse complement strand
TTCGTAACGATAGTTATCCATGTACAATTGATATCCGGCAAAAAGGAACTCAGAATAAGTTGTTCCGTCTACCGTCCCATCGAACCTTAATGAATTTAAATAATAATTATCTGCACCCACTCTGTGTTTTGAAGATGAAAATGCATAAGAAGGATGGGCAATTCTATCGCTCTCTGAGGTGTAAAAGGCAACCTCTGTAAATGCCTCAGTGCCATTACCCATGTCATGGTTGATAAACATTACAACATTCATTCTTTCAAGTTCAGATCTAACGTCAGTTTTGCCCCAGAAATTAGCTCTTATTGCGCCATTTCCATCTTGAGCTATACAAGTGCCATAACCCGTATCAAATATGGCTCCATCTTGACTAGCTCTATTATTACAACGTGGATCGCCAAGAGGAAAGACTTCAAATTCTCCATTAGAGTCCGTAAAGACGTGGTTTAACGGATTACTGCTTCCATGCTCACTGCTTTTTACCATATCAAACTGACCATACAGAGAGTTTGAGCTTAAGTTTCTAAAAGAAGTGCTTGTTTTCCAGGGTGAATCATCGTCAACAAAAGGTCTATGATCTCCTGCGCCCCATCTTGGGTCTTCTTGTGCATTTATGTTTCCACGATCGTAGTGGTCAAAAAATACGCTTACATTGGTAGCCCCATCATTAAAGAATGATCCCCATTTCACAGTAGTTTTAGTGTCTTCAGTGGAAAAGTGATCGTATGCAACAACTCTAGATCTAACTGTTAAACCTTCATAATCTGTCTGTAAAACATTGTTGATAACACCGGCCACAGCATCTGCGCCATAAATAGCTGAAGCACCATCACGTAAAATTTCTAATCTTTCAATTCCAGTTACCGGAATTAAGTTTGAGTTCACACTAGCAGTTGGGACATAATCCCCACCAATTAACTCAGTTTGATACCCAGGTGAGGTTACTAACCTTCTTCCATTAAGAAGAGTAAGAGTGTTACCGACACCCAAATTTCTTAAGTTATAGGCTCCCACATCTCCCCGAGATGCATTTACACCACCAGAAGCGTCTTCCGCTTCAGTAAAATAGTTCTGACCTTGTTCAACTATGTTTTCAATCAAGTCATCACCAGAATCAACTCCAAGCGCTTCAATGTCATCGTTTGTAAGGATTGAAACAGGTAAGGCCCCAGTTATCTTTGCCCCTTTGATTTGACTTCCGGTTACAACAACTTCTTCCACCTCATCAGCTGAGGTAACAAAGAAAGGAAAGAACACAAGAGAGAACAAAACGATCTTGAATAAGTTTTTCATAATTTCCCCAAAATTAAACTGGCTCCCATTTTACATGATTTTTTAAAAACAGAAATTAGAAGTTTCAAAAATTTAAGTTTGATACCCTTAATTAAAACATTTAGTCTGGCTCTATATGGACAATAGATATCTGCTTTCGTTGGATGGTGGTGGAGTCAGGGAATTGGCCTCGGTCACGTTCCTAGCTAAGTTGGAAAAAGCATTGGGTAAACCTCTCTACGAACAATTCGATTTTTTTATGGGAACTTCTGCTGGGGCCATAACAGCAATGGCTTTATCGGCAGCTAGGATGAGTGGCGAAGACCTATTAGAATTCTGGTCAGAAAAAAATCTTGAGAAGATGGCAAACGCCTCCTTATGGGATTCTCGCTTAGGTCTCATGCAAACTAATCCCAAATACGATGGTGAAGGAAAAAAGGAAGTCTTCAAAAAATACTTTGGTAACTTGAAGCTTGGGGATGCTCGAGGAGGATTAGCCGTAATGAGCTATGACATTGAACAAAGGAAGCCTCTTCTGTTAACTTCCTATAATAATGCCAATATCTCCTTAATTGATGCAGGAAATGCAACCAGCGCTGCTCCCATCTATTACCCGACCGCTCAGGTGGGTAATAGATATCTGATTGATGGAGGCATCGTTGCCAATAATCCTGTGTTGCATGGCTACGCTGAAATCAAGAAACTTTATCCCGACAGCAATATCAAAATTCTTAGTGTAGGAACAGGTCTAAACAAAAGACCCCTGAGAGGAAAGGCTTCTCAAAAGTGGGGATTAATTGGCTGGTTGATGCATGATTTATTTGGTTTGATGTTGGAAAGCAGCTTGGATCATGAGATTGCCGAGGAAATAATAGGGAAAGACTACGTTAGAGTTAACTCACCTTTAGGCAAAATTAACCGGAGATTGGACGACAACAATAAGAAAAACCTCGAAAATATAAGAAAGATGGGAGAGTCCTGGTGGGAGGACTTTGGAGCTTCTGCCGTCAATCTTATGAAGTGAAAAGATGAGAAATTTGTCTCTTTTATTATCTCTTTGGGGCCTTCTCTTTTTTTCTGCATGCTCGGTTAACCCAGTAACAGGCGAAAGAGATTTTGTGTTAATTTCTGAAGACGCAGAATTAGAAATGGGTAGAACTTATAATGCTCAAGTTCTTCAATATCAAAGACCGTATGAAGTTGCCGCCGTTCAAAACTACGTGCAATTGGTTGGAGATTCTCTTTCAGAAATCAGCCATAGATCAAATTTAGTTTATCGATTCACCGTTCTAGATAGCCCTGATGTCAACGCCTTTGCCCTTCCTGGCGGGTACATCTATATCAATCGAGGCTTAATGGCCTATCTTTCCAGTGAAGCTGAACTTGCAGCAGTGTTGGGACATGAAATAGGCCATGTAACAGCTAGACATAGTGTTAAACAAATTTCTCAAGCTCAACTTTTGAATCTACTGTCTTATGCAGTTGCCACTAAAGCTGGTACCAGTGCAGGTGACCTTGCCAATATAGCTAGCGGAGCTCTACTAGCTGGATATGGAAGAGATATGGAGTTGCAAGCTGACTCATTAGGAGCTGAATATATGGCTAAAGTAGGATACTCACCTCGCGGCATGCTAGACACGATCTCTGTACTTAAAGAGCATGAGATTTATTCCAAGAAAGTTTCTTTGAGAAGAGGCTCTAATCCACAAACTTATCACGGCATTTTTTCATCCCATCCAACCACTGATAAGCGCTTAAATGAAGTTATAACTAAGGCGGAAACTTTAAGACAGGTCAAATTTGAAACTGATTCAGTTAAGTATCTAAAAATGATTGAAGGCATGGTATACGGTGACAGCGAAGCTGATGGAATAAGAAGAGGCAATAGTTTTTATCATAAGGATATGGACATCAGATTAATGGCTCCTGAGGACTGGGAGATCATCAATAGCCCAAACAGTTTGATATTTAATGCTCCCAAAGGAGAAGCTTATTTACGATTAAGTGTTATAGATCAAGTTAGAAAAGAATCACCTAAAGAGTATTTAACGAGGACGATAGGAAGAGGCCAGGTTTATCAAGAAAAAGAAATGAAGTTGGGTGTTTATGAAGCTTATACAGCACTTTTAAATAATGGATACAATACTTCCCGAGTTGCAATTGTTTTCAAGGATAAAAAAATATTTACCTTTTATGGAACTACTGTAGTAAACGGCCTAAGCATTAATGCTGTTGATAAAAGATTCCAATTTATAGTAAATAGCTTTAGAAGTTTAAAAGAAACAGAAAAAAAACTGGTCGAACCTCTCAGGCTTAAACTATACAAAGTAAGAAAAGGCGATACTTATTCTTCTTTGGCAAAGAGAAGTCCTATTCCATTCGATCCAGAATCAAAATTACGACTGCTTAATGGTGATTACCCAGAGGGGAATCTTCAGAAGGGACAATTAATAAAAATAGTTGAATAGAGTGACTCCTAGAGCGGTCCTGTCAAATCAAATAAACTTTCCTTAATCACCATTAGATTATTTCAAAATACCTATTCAACTCCCAGTTAGAAACTTTCAAACTATCTCTCTCAAAAATAGGTTTATTCTTAACGTATTGCTCATATTCCCAAACTCTTGTTGAAGAAAAGTGATCAACGAACTTATTTCCCCAAATAGACCGAGCAGCTTCAGATTTTTTAAACAGTTGAGCTGCCTCAAGTAATGAACCCGGAACTTTATGATGATCTTCAACTTTTATAAAGTAAGCTCCGCCATGAATGGGTTCTGTGGGCTGAAGTTTTTCTTTGATTCCTAGAAGACCTGCCCCAAATGTAGCAGCTAAAGCCAAGTAAGGATTAGCATCCGCACCTGGTAATCTGTTTTCTATTCTCTGAGAGTGAGGCGAACCTTCTATCACTCTAAATCCTGTGGTTCTATTTTCCTTTCCCCAGGTCATATTTATTGGTGCCCATGCTCCTACGCACAAACGTTTATAGGAATTAGTTGTTGGAGCAACCAGTGCCATAAATTCCTTGCTATATTTCTGTAAGCCCCCGAGGAAATTAACCATCACTTCACTCATTTTTCCTGTTTCCTTTGTCGAAAATACTGGGTTATTTTCTAAATCCATTAAAGAACAGTGAACGTGCCCTGATTGACCAGGATACTTTTCAGACCATTTAGCCATAAACGTGGCCATAAGATTTTTCCTTTGGGCCAAAACTTTCATGAAGGTTTTAAATAAAACAGCCTTATCGGCTGAGTTTAGAGTTTCATCTGCTGCAATTGCAGCTTCTAAAACCCCAGGGCCAGTCTCTGTATGCAAGCCCTCTAGAGGGAGGTCCATACTTTCACACAGCTCTAAGATTTCTTGAAATAACTCTGAATGAACTGAGCTTCGCAACAAAGAATAACCGAACATGCCCGGTGTGAAGGAAGTAAGGTTTTGAAAGTCTTTTTCTCTTACCGAGTGAGGAGTCTCATTAAATAAAAAGAATTCATACTCAAGGGCGGATTTGCCTTTAAAACCCAATTCTTTTAGAAGTTTTAGAGCCTTTTTTAAAGCATTTCTAGGGCAAACTTCTCCATCTTTTAATTCAGAAAGAAAAAAGGGTGTATTTCTTTCAAAAGGTATAGTTCTTTGAGAGTCCAAAATAATTCTGACAGTTTGATCTGGATAACCTGTATGCCAGCCTGTAAATAAATTCTGTTTATCAGAAATTTTGAACTCGTAGAGATCATCAGAGCTATCCCAACCAAAAATTACATCGCAAAATCCATAACCGGATTCAATTGATTTCAAGAACTTATCTACATGCATGTACTTGCCCCTTAGCACGCCATCAATATCTGTAATTGCAACTTTTACGTATTTAATGTTGCTCTGCCTGAGGTTTAGTTTTAACTCTTGGATATCAGTTTCCATCCCACAATATTAACTCGGATTGATAATAATCATAAAGAGACTGTTAAAATAGCATCGAGATTCAAGATTTAATTGGTTGAGCTCACTTCATTATGAAAAAAGAAATAGCTGTTTTAGGAGGCGGAAGTTGGGGTACTGTTTTAGCCAATCTAGCTTCAATTAATGGAAACAAGGTAACACTCTGGATGAGAGATGAAGCCAATGTTGAGTCAATAAATACCAATAGTTTAAATATAAAATATCTACCCGATTATTTACTGGATAGGCGATTAATTGCAACCAGTAATATTGAAGATATTGAGTCAAGTCTATTGGTTCTTTTTTGTGTACCCAGTAGTTCATTCAAGGAAGTTTTACTAAAATCCATTAAGCATGTTAATCCTGAAGCTCTTTTGATAAGTGCAACTAAAGGGATAGAAGAAAAAGGATTTCTTCTCATGAGTCAAATTCTAGAGAACGAGACTAAGGGTCATGACATAGGGGTAATAAGTGGCCCCAACCTTGCTTTAGAAATTTCACAAAATCAGCTCACCGGAACTGTTATAGCTAGTAAAAGTAAGAAATTAAGAGAGGAGTGTATAAAAATCTTCGCTTCAGATTCTTTTCGTATATATACAAACTCTGATCCGTATGGCGTTGAACTAGGCGGAGCTTTAAAGAATATTTATGCTATTGCTTGCGGGATAGCTGATGGTTTGCAAAGTGGAGAAAATACTATAGGCATGATTATGACTAGAGGTCTTGCTGAAATGAGCAGATTTGCAGTAAATCAGGGTGCAGATCCCATGACCTTTCTAGGACTTTCCGGAGTGGGAGATTTAATAACTACTTGTGCATCTCCTTTAAGTAGAAATCATGCTTTTGGGAAATTGATCGGTAAGGGATTTCAGGTTGATGAAGCGCAAAAAGAAATAGGTCAGACAACTGAAGGTTTAAAGACTTTAAAAGTAGTTTGGAATAAATCTAAAGAAGAGGGAGTGGACATGCCTATAGTGAATTCCCTGTATAAAATAATTTATGAAAATGACCCTTTGGAAGGGTCAATCGAGAAAGTTTTAGGCACAGATCAACCTAAAGATGTAGAATTCTTAAAGTAATTAAAAAGATGTAAAAGTATGAGTAAAAAATTTGAAGAAGACAAAATAGACACGGAAGAGTTAAAAGAAAATGTGTTTAATCAGGGCAAGTGGTTAAGACTTCTGTGGATAGTGTTATTTAGTTTTATTTATTGGTGGGCAGCAGTAGTTCTTTACATTATAGGAATATTACAGTTCTTGTTTAATTTGTTTACTGATAGCCCCAATTCTAGCTTAAGTGAACTTGCAGCTCTTTTTAGAGAATGGATGGTACAAATAATTAATTTTGTGACTTATCAAGAAAAAGATAAGCCTTATCCCTTTAGTGAACTTCCAAAAGTAAAAGCGAAGAAATGATAGAACTTTATACAGCACCTACACCCAACGGTCATAAAATTAGCATTGCTCTTGGAGAAGTAAAAAAAACAGTACAAAAGATGATTCAAAAATAATTATCTCTTTATCTACATGGAAAGTTTCAAAAATAAGATTGCAGTAGTCACCGGCGGTGGGGCTGGAATGGGCAGAGAATTAGTTAGTCAGCTTGCTAGAGAAGGCTGTGAAGTAGCTATGTGCGATGTGATGGAAGAGAACATGCAAGAAACGCTTTCTCTTATTTCTTCTGAATCTCCAGATGTAAAAATTTCCAGCTTTTCCTGTGATGTATCTTCTGAAGAGGATGTTATTTCTTTTAGGGACCAAGTTTTAGAAGAACACAAAACTAACCACATTAACCTTCTTTTTAACAATGCAGGAATAGGAGGAGGTGGAAGTTTTTTGGAAGGCGATCAAAAGGAATGGGAGAAGACATTTGCCATATGTTGGTATGGAGTTTACTACTGTTCAAGAGCTTTCATGCCTTATCTAGTAGCAAGTGATGAAGGGCACATTATTAATACAAGCAGCGTAAATGGTTTTTGGGCTTCTTTGGGAGGATTTCCTCATACTTCCTATTCCGCTGCGAAGTTTGCTGTTAAAGGGTTCACCGAGGCTTTAATTCAAGATTTAAGACTTAATGCACCTCATGTAAATGCTTCCGTGGTCATGCCAGGTCATATAGGAACATCTATAGCTATTAATTCGGGTAAGATTTTGGGACATGCTGATGCAATGGATTTGCCTGATGAAGAGATAGAAGAAATTAAAAAAGTTTGGATTTCATTAGATGCACCTGTTCATAATTATTCAAATGACCAAATAAGGCAGATGATGAAAGAAAGGAGAGAGAACTTTAAAAACAATGCTCCAACCAGTGCTGCGCAGGCCGCAGAAATTATATTAAATGGTGTTAAAGAGAAAAGGTGGAGGATACTCGTTGGAGAAGATGCAAAGAGTTTGGATAAGAAGGTAAGGGAAAATCCAGAAAAAGCCTACGACGCAGATTTTGTATCGCCTTTTAGTACTGAATAATTTAAGGAAGTAAAGCATGAAAACTTTTAAAGATAAGGTAGCAGTTGTAACCGGAGCAGGTTCAGGAATGGGTCGTTATTTGTCCGTTTTACTCGCGAAAGATGGAGCTGATGTGGTGGCTTGCGATGTAAATCAAGAGACCTTAAATGAAACTGTAGAAATGCTCCGTAAATACAATGTTTCAGTTTCTTCTCACGTATTGGATGTAGCTGACAAAGAGGCCATTGAAGCTCTGCCTCAAAAAGTTATAGATCAGCATGGAAAAGTTGACTTGGTGTTTAACAACGCTGGAGTTTCTACTGGTAAACACTTTAAGGATATGGAAGAAGAAAACTGGGATTGGGTAATGGACATAAATCTACATGGTGTAATTAACAGTACCAGGGCCTTTATTCCGCATTTGATAGATCGACCTGAAGCAGCAATCGTTAATACCTCTTCAATATTCGGTATGGTAGCCGTCCCTGGTCAAACGGTTTATCACGCCACTAAGTTTGCTGTGAGAGGTTTTACAGAAAGTCTTGCTTTAGAAATGGCACAAACAAACGAAAATCTGCAAATCCATTGTGTTCATCCAGGCCATGTAGGAACCAATATAGTGGCGAATTCAAGGATGGACGAAGAAGATTTACAAACAGATGAAGAAAGAGGATCAAGCATTTTTACTAGAAATCAACCAACTACACTTGAAGAAATGGCTGATTCGTTTAGGGAAGGGGGGATGCACCCCAGTAAGGCTGCTCAAATAATACTAAATGGAGTAAAGAAGAATAAAAGGAGAATATTTATAGGTTTGGATTCTAAGCTTCTGGAATTATCTCAAAGAATCTTTCCTAACAAGTATCACAGGCTTTGGCCTTTTTTCATGATTCCCATGATGATATTCAGAAACAAGAAGCCACTAAAATCACTTGATTAACTTCTTGTAAGTTGAATATTTAGGATTATCAACTGAAATTTTCTTTTTGGTGATCTCAATTAGAGCCTTTTGAAGTTTTTTATCTTCAAGATCCAATTTGCCTGACGCTATTTGCGCAGCTAATTGATTAATATTTGCCTCTTCTGGATTACTCAATAAAGTTAACAGAATTTCTTTGGATTCTTTTGTGAGTAATTCTTTATTCTCTTGTTCTCTTTTAACTATGTTAAGAACATTTATTGCAATTTGTGTTTTGAAAGCTAAATGGTTAGGCAAGGTAGATTTAATTTCTTTTTCCAAAAATTCAGAAACCGCCTCTACTAGTTCAGCACTTGTTGGTCTATCAAATATCATCACTTCCCTCCTAGAAACAATAAGTCAACTAAATCAATTTCTGTTTCAGAAACACGTCTGCCTATCGCTGCTTTTTCAAGCGAGTTTACATCTCCATTCAAATGAGAATAGACTTGAATGAGACAAATTACGCCCCATCTAAGGGTACCTAAAACTTGCCATATTTTTACCTCTTCGAGGTCTATTTTTTCATCGCTAATAGAGCTATATCCTTGAAGGAATTCTTCCAAATCACCGAAACCACCTACTACTTTTTCCGATTGACCAAATCTCCAAGAATTAATGCACATCCACCCAATATCTAACATTGGGTTTCCTATACTAACCATTTCCCAATCTATTACAGCAGCTAGACCGGATTCATCAATCATTAAATTTCCCAGTCTAAAATCTCCATGGACTAAAGCATCATTTCTAGTTGTAAAATCTTGTTTATCTAACCATTTAAATGCGTATTCAAAAACCGGTAAGGGTTGCTCAAAAGACCTATAGGTTAAGTACAGTCGTTTGAGTTCTTCTCTTATAGGTTTTTTTGGGACTTGATCAAAATCATTGAGATTTACGGAGTGAATCTTTGCTAAAGCTTCGCCGCATTGAAAAGCTAATTTTTGCCTAGCTTCACTAAATTTTTTGTCTCTAAGAATCTTTCGAGCTATAGACTCTCCTGGTATAAGGCGCATAAGATAAGCGTCGCCCAAATCTTTATCACCTGAAGATATTGCCACTATTGTGGGTACTGGGGCACCGGAAGATTTAACTTTTTGTTGTATTACTGCCTCTTCTGACTTTAGAACAGCCAAGGGGGATTTCTTACCTGAACCTCGTCTTAATATCATTCGTTCAGACTTATTTTTATTTGAAAAGGTAAAACTCCATGTTTCAGCAGAAGCTCCTCCAGTTAAAGGAACAAGTTCTGAAACTTTTCCCTTACTTCCATTTTTAAGTAGAAATTCTTCAATCTTTAATTGGAGTTCCTCAGACATAATTCTTAGGATTTAAGATTTATTGATTTCTTATATCCTTTCAATTTAATTTTTTCTTTGGTGATTTCTAGATCGTGCATGCCCTCTAAGACTTCATGATTAAATTTATATATAGTGTTGTAGGCTCCTTTCGAAGCATTTTCATTATATTCTAGGACGGAGTTTCGAGTATTTTCTAATTTTCGTTCATAATCCTTAAGGGCTTTCTTTGTATAGCGTTTCTTAATTTGTGAAAAAGTAAAGTCAGGTCCTAAAATTAAAGCAGAGGCGTTATTTCCACCAAAACCTTTTGCATTTAGAAAAGCCCCCTTATAGAAGTTAGGATCTTCAACCTTATCTTTAGTAAGAAAATTTAAATTATCATCAAATACGTCTTCTGCAGTTTCTGTGATGGAATGAATTCTAGGTATTATTCCTTTATTCCAAGTGCCTAATACACAGGTTAGCTGGTCTCCTGCAGCAACTGCCATACTGTGTCCTAGATAAGATTTTATGGCAGTAACAGGCCAGGACTTTATTCCAAAGACTTTTGCAATTTCATCCAAAATATGAGATTCCGATGTTCTGTTCGCTGGAGTCCCGGTTCCATGGGCATGAACATAAGTTTCATTCTTTAAACTTTTTGAACCTAACTGTTGACTAGCTTCAGCTACACATTTAGCCAAGGTAATGTAATTGCCTACTCCTGGTCCACTTATGGAACTTTTGAAACCATCTGCATGAGAAGCAACGGCTTGTACTGATGCATATATTTTTGCTCCTAATTCAAGGGCTAAGTCTTCATCCATTAAAATAACAAACTGAGCCGACTCCCCCATGACCATTCCAATATTATCTCCAAAAGGCCTGCAAGCCTTTCTTTGATTTGGTTTATTTGATGGTTCATTCAATTGAGACTGAAGTTCCAACATACTCTTATCATCTGAGAGTGCACTTATTGCAAAAAATCCGTCTATTATTTCTGGTGTAATAGGTGCTTCTGCTCCACCAACAATGACTACTCGAGCACTTCCATTTTCTATACTTTCTTTCCCTAGCTGTAAGTTGAATAGAAAAGTAGCGCAGGCCCCAACAACATGACCAGTTCTACCTACATTGCCTAAAATATAAGCATTAATGAAGTCTGCAGACATTTCTACAAGACCAAAAGGAAGATTTTTTGAACTGGAACGAGACCCCTTCATTCTTGATTGCATCATTCCTCCAAATCCAAAATGATCCATATTGCCTATAGCTGCCCCACTAAAGACTGCAATTTGATCAGGACTGACTTTTTTTAGAATTTCAGACCAATCTATTCCGAATTGCCCAAGTGTGTCACTCATTCCAAATACAGTCATTTGAAGGGCTTTAGGGTGTTGTCTTGAAGAGTAAAATTGGCCTGGATCAAAACCTGTTGGTAATTGCCCTGCTGCACTAGCTTGGATCTGATCCAGAATTATCCCTTCTGGGTCATAAACATCCCTCTCAATTTCTCTAACAAGAGTGTTTTCCCTTATGACATCACTGTTTCTCTTTAAGTAAGAATTAAGTTGAATAGAGTCTCCAGTGTTTGTTTCCCATTTCTTTCCTGCAGGTTTTATCTTTTGTTGGGTAACAGCAAGGTCCTTTAAAACCTTAAGTTGTTCCTTTTCTTCCAACGAATCAAAGATTAGATTTTTATAACCAATATAATCAGAACTTCTACCAGAAGCATTAATGCCACCAAAGCCGGTAATGACAGTCAGAGGTTTTTTAATCATTTATAAAGTAATATTTATTTCTTAACTAGTTATTGTATGGCAATATTTACAATTATTTATTCATAAAATCTACCATCAAAAAAAGGACAAGTTATGCATCCAGGAGTTAACGGAAAAAAGTATCCAGATAAACCTGCCATCATAATGTTAAATAGTGGCCAAATCATAACCCATGGACAGTTAAATGATCTCTCAAATCAAGGGGCTCAACTATTCAGAAACTTAGGTCTTAAACCAGGTGATTCGATAGCATTTATGCTCGAAAATCATCCTCTTTTCTTTCCTATTGTTTTTGCAGCATGGAGGAGCGGTTTGAGATATACAGCCATGAGCTGGAGACTTCAACCCTCTGAAGTTGAGTACATTGTTAAAGATTGTGGTGCAAAGGCTTTTATAACTTCTAAGTTCTTAGAAGAAACAGCAAAGAATCTTGAGGGATCTTTGCGAGATGTAAAGAAGTTTATGCTGGATGGTACTTCTAATGGATATGACTCTTATGAGCAAATCTTAGAGTCTATGCCAGCTGAAGCCGTAGATAATGAATGCCAAGGCGGAGCAATGCTTTACTCTTCGGGGACAACCGGAAGACCTAAAGGAATTTACCGAGAACTAGCCTTGAACCCATTGCCATATACCCAAGAAGAAGAAGATCTTGGCCTTGGCAGAGTAGTTGAAGGAATTTATAGTGGTGATGAAAACACCATTTATTTGTCTCCAGCACCCCTATATCATTCAGCACCTCTTGGTTTCAACACCGGGTTTTTATCTCTTGGTGGAACTTCAATAGTCATGGAGAAGTTTGATCCAGAAGCTGCTTTAAAAGCTATCCAGGATTATAAAGTCACTCATTCACAATGGGTTCCGACTATGTTTGTAAGGTTTTTAAAAATGGAAGAATCCTTAAGACAAGGTTACGACTTGTCTTCTCATAAGGTTGCAATACATGCTGCGGCTCCTTGTCCTGTTGAAGTAAAAGAAAGTATGATTAATTGGTGGGGTCCTATCCTTTACGAATACTACGCGGGAACGGAATTTAATGGAATGACCATATCAAATTCTGAAGAGTGGATGCAACACAAAGGAACCGTTGGAAGACCTATATTTGGAGAATTACACATTCTTGATGATGAAGATAATGAGCTTCCTATAGGAGAGCCAGGAGGAATCTATTTTGGCGGGGACACTGCCACAAGCTATGAATATCATAAAGACAAAGAAAAAACCCAAGATGCAATCTCGAAGCAAGGCTACAGCACACTTGGCGATATTGGCTATGTTGATGAAGAGGGTTATTTGTATTTGACCGACCGAAAGGCTTTTATGATTATTTCAGGAGGAGTAAATATTTATCCACAAGAAACAGAAGATGCCTTGATTATGCATCCTAAAGTAACGGATGTTGCTGTATTTGGAATACCGAATACTGAAATGGGAGAAGAAGTGAAGGCTGTCGTGCAGCCTGCTGATATGTCTGATGCAGGACCTAATTTTGAAGTAGAACTTATCGCTTATTGCAAAGAAAAAATTTCCCATGTTAAGTGCCCCAAGAGCATTGACTTTAAAGAGGAGTTACCCAGACATCCTACTGGTAAGCTTTATAAGAGACTTCTAAAAGATCCTTATTGGAAGTAATTATTTAGCTGTTAGCGTTTTGAAATGAAGATCGTTATTAGAAATAGAACCCCATCTAACTTCCGAGATATCTGATAAATAGTTTTGAGTATTTTTCCAAGGTGATCTTGATCCTTGTTTAGGCATTTTGTCTACTCCCCTTTTAATGTAGCCGGAAGAAAGGTTTAGATAATTCTCTTCTTGCAGAACATCTCCCCCTATGGCTGGTGAGCAATAGTCGTAACCTTTTTTATCCATATAATTTAGTAAATTACATACATACTCAGAAGTTAAGTCAGCACCTAAAGTCCAACTAGCAGTTGTATAACCAAAAGTCGCAGACAAATTAGGAACATCACTAAACATTCTGCCTTTGTAGGCCATCTTTTCGCCTATATTGACAGTAGAATTATCTACTTTGACTTCGATACCATTGAGAAATTGTAAGTTGAGTCCAGTTGCAGTAATTATGAGATCAGCTTTAAGCTCATCTCCCGATTTCAACTTAATTCCATTTTTAGTAAATGTTTCAATGTGATCCGTTACTACAGAAGCCTTGCCAGAATTGATGGCTTCAAACATATCAGCATTTGGAACAAGACAGAGGCGCTGATCCCAAGGTTTGTATCTAGGTGTGAAGTGAGTTTCAATGTCGTAGTCCTCACCTAAATGATTTCTAACACCGTCGATTAACATTTTTTTAATCTTTTCAGGACTATTCATACACCTGATATAGAACCATCTTCCCAAAAGAATATTTTTCCAGCGGGTTAAAAAATAAGCAGTTTTTATAGGGAAAATTTTACTAAAGAAATTACCTATAAAATCTTCATCCGGCGCTGCTACATAATAGGTAGGAGATCTCTGAAGCATGGTAATGTGTTCAACTTCCTTAGCCATCGCAGGCACCATTGTTACTGCAGTGGCTCCACTCCCTATAACAACTACCTTTTTGTTTTTGTAATCTACATCCTCAGTCCACTTTTGTGGGTGTACTATTTGGCCATTAAATTGTTCTTGGCCATCAAAGTGAGGAGTGTAACCCTCGTCGTAGTTGTAATAACCTCCACACAACATTAAGAAGTTGCATGTAAAGATTTCAGAGTTACCAGTTTTTTCATTGCTAACTTCTAAATTCCATCTTGAATTTGAAGATGACCATGAAGAGCTCAAGACTTTGTGCTGATACCTAATTTTATTACCAAGGTTATTTTCAGATATTGTTTCTTCTAGGTAATTAAGAATGGAAGGACCATCAGCAATCATTTTTTTACCTACCCAAGGTTTAAATCTAAATCCCATGGTGTGCATATCTGAATCAGACCTGATTCCGGGATAACGAAAAAGATCCCAAGTTCCGCCGAAATTCTCTCTACCTTCAAAGATGACAAAGGATTTATGGGGGCATTTTTTTTGTAGATTATAGCCAGCACCTATTCCTGAAATTCCGGCACCTACGATTACAACATTAAAATGAGTTTGATTTTCTTCCATAGAGCTAATGATTATCTTCCTATATAGATTACTAAAAAAAATGAGTTAGGTCATTTCTCAACACTTCTTTCACAAGCTTCAACCGTCTGAAGAAGCAGGGTATTGATGGTCATAGGGCCAACTCCACCAGGAACGGGTGTAAAAGCAAAGCATTTACTCTCAATGTTATGTAAGTCTATATCTCCGCATTTTTCTGGATGGTATCCGGCATCAATAACAACTGAGTTTTGTTTGATCCAATCAGATTTTATGAACCTAGGAAGGCCTACGGCTCCCACCAAAATTTCTGCTTGTCTTACATGATCCGCTAAGTCTTTAGTTTTTGAGTGACAAACTGTAACGGTAGCATTTTCATTTAATAACATCATAGACATAGGTTTTCCTAATATTGGGCTTCGACCTACTACAACGGCATGTTTTCCAGATATATCTATTTTGTAATGTTTTAGAAGTCTCATAATTCCTATAGCCGTACATGATCCATAAGCAGCTGCACCCATAGACATATTTCCAAAGCCAAGGCAAGTCACCCCATCAACATCCTTTTCTAGGGATATAGAATCAAAACACTTTCTTTCATTTATTTGTTTAGGTACAGGGTGTTGTAAAAGAATTCCATGTACATTTTCATTTTTATTTAATTTAGATATTTCTTCAATAAGTTGAGAAGTCGAGGTGTTCTCACTTAATTCAATTTTAAGAGAATCTATTCCAATTCTTGCGCAAGCATTTCCTTTCATTCGAACGTAGGTAGCCGAAGCGGGATCTGAACCGACTAAAATAGCTGCCAGAGTCGGGACGATCTTTGTTCTCTCTCTTATTAATCGCACTCTTTTAGACAGATTCTTTTCTGTCGATTGGGAAAGTAATTTCCCGTCAAGAACTATTGCCATGAGTGTTTAGAGTTAAAGATTAATTCTCTCATTATTTTTAAGAGCTAGAAAGCTAATCTTTTATTTGACGGTCAGTCAAAGGATACTTAACATGCACGGCCTTCGGGGCATAGCGCAGTCTGGTAGCGCACCTGCTTTGGGAGCAGGTGGTCGCAGGTTCAAATCCTGCTGCCCCGACCAGGCTTAAATAGATGAAAGAAAATCCAATAATTATCATCGGGGGAGGTCTTCAAGGACTGGCCACCGCGAATGCTCTACTAGATAGAGGAGAGCAAGTTCTTTTATTAGAAAGAAACTCGGAAGTGGCTAAAGAAACAAGCTTTGCTAATGCTGGTATGCTAGCACCCTCTCACGCCCATCCTTGGAATTCCATGTCTGACATATGGAATATCATTTCAGGAATTGGAAAGAAAGATTCACCAATGCTCCTAAAAGTTACAGAATTGCCTTCACTTTTCTTTTGGGGATTAAGATTTTTAAGAAATTCTTCTAAAGCAAAATATCTTTCTAATACAGATAACCTATGTAAATTAGCACAGCACAGTTTAGATTTAACCAAGAAGCTCAGAGAGGATTATGACCTAAAATATGACCATTCTTCTTTAGGCACATTGAAAATCTTTCGTGATGAATCTAAATTTGAGAAGGCTTCAAAGGAAGCCGAGAGGTTAAGTGACCAAGGTCTAACATTTAAAAGTCTTGGAAGAGAGGAAACTGTTAATCTTGAACCTTTATTAGGGGATATTTCGAATCAGATTTCTGGAGGGATAATATTTCCTAATGATGAGGCTGGCGATGCATATAAATTCTGCAAGGAGTTGGAAAAAATTATCAGAGAAAAGGGGGGAAGAATTCATGTTAATACGGAGGTTAAGAGAATCCATTTTAATAAAAAGAAAGTTAACTCAGTGGTTACAGACAGAGTTGAAATAAAAGCTTCAAGAGTAGTTCTAAGTTCTGGAAGTTGGACAAATAATCTTCTAAAAAACACAAAATTTAATTTATCCGTAAAGCCAGTTAAAGGCTATTCATTAACTTTGGATACTTCAATGTTAAATGATGTTCCAAGAATGCCTTTAATAGATGAGAGTATTCATACAGCCATCACTCCCTTAGGTTACTCATTAAGGGTTGCAGGGACAGCTGAATTTGTAGGGTTTAATGAAGAGATTCATCAAAAAAGAATAGATTATCTATATCGAACTTTAGAAAATGTTTATCCATCTATCTGTGCTAACTTAGATCTTGACCAGGGATCTCTTTGGTACGGATTTAGACCTATGAGCGCTGATGGCAAGCCTTATATTGGCGCAACAAAAATAGAAGGCCTATTTGTTAATACAGGTCATGGGCATTTGGGGTGGACTCTAGCGATGGGATCTGCTGATTTATTAGCAGATATGATCTTAAATAAAGAAACCAAAATTGGATCTGAGCCTTTCCTGGTATCCAGATCATTTTAGATGTGTGTTTGTCACCCATAATTTACATCTCTTAAAAAAGAGTGTTCATGTGTACGTTTAAAGCAAGACAGTATATTTTTTAATATATAATTTCGGCTTCTCCTCGTAGCTCAGTTGGATTAGAGCAACTGCCTTCTAAGCAGTGGGTCGCAGGTTCGAGTCCTGCCGAGGAGGCCACCCCAGTTAAAAAATAGTAGAAAAAGTTGATTTAAACTGCTTTGAATATTATATTTTTCTTATAGTTTTACTTTAAACAGCCTTTAAGGTTGAAAGTTGATTAATGAACGCTCTGCACATAAGTATCTTTGGTCGAGTCCAAGCCGTAGGGTTTAGGTATTGGATGAAAGAGCAAGCTGAGAAAAGAGGTTTATTCGGCTGGGTTAGGAACGCTTCCAATGGATCTGTGGAGGCTTTTATTCAAGGAGAGGATGAATCTTTAAATGACTTACTTGCTTTTTCTTGGGAAGGTCCAGACCTAGCAGATGTAGAAGATATTCTTACTCAAGATACTAAAGTAGATGATTCTTTCAATTCTTTTGATATTCATTAGTTAGATAAATTTTTCTAATTTAAATAACCTCTTTAAATTTACTATGGGTTAAATGGTAGAATGCCAAAAATTTGGTGGGTGTAGCTCAGTTGGTAGAGCTCTGGCTTGTGGAGCCAGTGGTCGTGGGTTCGAGCCCCATCACCCACCCCAGAATACTTAGGAAAGAATATGAAATTCTCTTTTGGAAATAAAAACAACGTTGAACAAAGTATAACTATTTCTATCCCAGCAGAAGATATACAGAAGCAGGTTAAGACCAAATTAAACTCTGCACAAAGATCAGCAAAAGTTAAGGGTTTCAGGAAAGGCAAGGCACCTATAGACGTAGTCAAAAAAATGTATGAACCTGAAATAAGACAGGATGTTATTAATGATTCCGTAATAACAAAATTCTATGAATTGGTTGAAGAGAAAAAGTTGAAACCTGTAGGCCGACCTAATTTAGTTCCTGAAAGAATGGAAATGGAAAAAGATATAATTTTTAAAGCAACCTTTGAAACTTATCCCGAGATAAGTTTAGGTAACCTTAGTCGATTAAGTTATACAAAGGCTGTGAGTTCAGTCGCAGAAGAAGATGTAAATAAAACCATAGAAAATATTAGAAAAAGGATGTGCACTTGGGAGCTAAAAGGAGGGAATTCTTCTTCAGGAGATCAAATAAAGATAGATTTTGTAGGCAAGATTGATGAAGAAGAATTTGAAGGAGGTTCAGCGAAAGATTTTGTTGTAGAGATAGGGTCTAAATCCATGATTGAAGGCTTTGAAGATGGGTTGATAGGTTTAAAAAAATCTGACAACAAAGATTTAAATCTCACATTTCCAGAAGATTATGGGAAAACAGAATTGGCTTCTAAAAAGGTAGTTTTCAATGTAGATGCGAAAGAAGTTTTAAAACCTATACTGCCTGCTTTAAATGAAGAGTTTTTTAAGAGCACAGGCTTGGAAGCTAAAAATGTAAATGAATTTAAAAAAGAAATTAAAAACAAATTGGAAGAAGATCTAAAAAATCTTATAGAAAATAAATCTAAAAGCAGCATCTTAGACTCTTTGAGAGAAGCTCATACATTTGAAGTTCCAAGTGCCATGATAGAGTCAGAAGTTAACAATATGAGACAAAATGCAGCTAGAAGAGTCGGCATGGATCCCAAAGATATGAATGAGGATCTTTTTCCCAAAGAAACCTTCCAAGAAGAAGCTAAAAAAAGAGTTAGTGTCGGGGTTATATTAAATAAAATTATTGAAGAAAAAGGCATTAAAGCAGATGGAGAAAGGGTAAGAAAAATGATTGAAGATCGTGCTTCTATGTACAAGGAACCTCAACAAGTTGTCAATTGGTTCTATTCGAACGAGGAACAACTAAGTAGTATAGAATCTATTTCTTTGGAAGAGCAAGTTATAGAAATTCTTTTATCTGAAGCAAATGCTGTAGAGGAGGAACTAACTTATGAAGAATGTGTCACAGGACATAATTAACTTGATTTTTTAACCTTTAACCCAAAATAGTATTAAATAATAGGTATGAGTAGTACAAAAGACAGTAGATCTACCAATCAATTAGTCCCCATGGTGGTTGAACAAACCCCTAGGGGCGAAAGAGCCTATGACATTTATTCTAGATTACTTAAAGAGAGGGTAATCTTTTTGACTGGCCCTATAGAAGATATGGAAGCCAATTTAGTGGTAGCACAATTGCTTTTCTTGGAAGCAGAAAATCCTGATAAAGATATATCTCTATACATTAACTCTCCAGGCGGTTCTGTAACTTCTGGGCTTTCAATATATGACACTATGCAGTTTATAAAACCTGATGTAAGTACACTGTGTGTTGGTCAAGCAGCTAGCATGGGTGCAGTTCTATTAGCTGGAGGAGCTAAAGGTAAAAGGCATGCTTTGCCAAATTCTAGGGTTTTAATCCATCAAGTGATGGGGGGTTTTCAGGGACAAGCTAGTGATATAGAAATACACGCACAAGAAATACTTTCCATTAAAGAAAAATTAAACAAAATTCTATCCACTCATACGGGACAAAAGATAGAAAAAATAACAGCAGATAGTGATAGAGATAATTTCATGTCACCTGAAGAAGCGGTTAAATATGGCTTAATTGACAGCTTAATGCAGACTAGATCTTAGAGGAATTTATGACTGAGAAAACAGGTAATAATAAGGAGAAGCTACTTTTTTGTTCTTTTTGTGGTAAGAACCAAGATGAGGTTAGAAAGTTAATAGCCGGTCCATCTGTATATATTTGTAACGAGTGCATTGATCTTTGTAATGACATCATTAAAGAAGAGATAAATGAAGCAGCTGATACAACTGAAGAAGAAAGCTTTCTCGTACCAATGGAAATTAAAGAAATTTTGGATCAATATGTCATCGGTCAAGAGGACGCTAAGAAGAATCTTTCTGTAGCTGTCTACAATCACTATAAAAGACTTAGAGAAGAATCTAAGCAGAGTGACCAAGACGAGGTCGAGCTTACGAAAAGTAATATTTTATTATTGGGACCTACAGGATCAGGGAAAACTTTGTTAGCTCAAACCTTAGCCAGGTTGTTAGATGTCCCTTTTACAATTGCAGATGCAACTACTCTAACTGAGGCAGGGTATGTTGGTGAAGACGTCGAGAATATTATCCAAAAATTACTTCAAAAATGCGATTACGATATTGAAAGAGCCCAGCTTGGTATCGTGTACATAGATGAAATAGATAAAATTGCAAGAAAATCGGACAATCCTTCTATTACAAGAGATGTTTCTGGAGAAGGAGTGCAACAAGCTCTTTTAAAACTGATTGAAGGCACAGTAGCTTCAGTTCCACCTCAGGGTGGTAGAAAGCATCCTCAGCAAGAGTTTTTACAAGTTGACACTTCGAATATTCTTTTTATTTGTGGAGGCGCTTTTTCTGGCCTAGAAAACATTATCAGGCATAGATGCGAAGAAACCGGAATAGGTTTTGGAGCTACCGTTGCTTCTATAAACCAAATAGGAAAGTCCGATGAACTAATCAGTCAGGTCCAACCCGAAGATTTAATGAAGTATGGTTTAATCCCAGAGTTTGTAGGCAGACTTCCTGTTACTTCTACTCTCAAAGAACTAGATGAAGAGTCCTTAGTTAAGATATTGACTCAACCTAAAAATGCTTTAACAAAACAGTTTAAACGTCTTTTTGAAATGGAAGGGGTAGAGCTTGATATCAGAGAAGAAGCCTTGCATGAGATAGCAAAGAAAGCAATGGAAAGAAAAACAGGAGCTAGGGGACTAAGGTCTATTATAGAAAGAATTCTAATGGAAACTATGTATAAAATTCCGTCTGAAACAAATTTACAAAAAGTAGTAGTAGATGCATCTGTTATAAAGGGTGACAGTGAACCTCTATTGGTTTATGAGAAAGCAAAAGAGAAAAAAAGCGGTTAATTATTTAATAAATCAGACTAATTATGACTACTCCAAGAACTGAAAATTTACCACTCCTAACTTTGAGGGATGTAGTCATTTTTCCTTCAGTTGTTACACCCCTATTTGTAGGAAGAGAAAAATCTATAGTAGCTTTACAGGCCTCAATGGCAGCTGACAAACAAATCATGCTAGTAGCGCAGAAGGATCCTCAAAAGGATGATCCTAAAAAGAAAGATATTTATGAGGTTGGGACTATTGCCACCATTTTACAATTGATAAAACTTCCTGATGGAACGGTAAAAGTCTTGGTTGAAGGCTTTAAAAGAGCAAAGCTTATTGAAATAAAAGACTATAAAGATTACTACGCAGCTAATGTTAGTCCTCTCGATGAGGAAGAAGAAACTCAAGAATTAAAAAAGTATGTACCAAGTCTAAGGAAGAACTTTCAAGAGTATGTAAAGCTAACGAGGAAGGCTACTCCTGAAGTTTTGAGTACGGTAAATTCTATTGATTCTTTAAGTAAGCTTTCAGACACTCTGGTAGGTCATTTATCTGTAGGATTAAAAGAAAAACAAGACATTCTTGAGACTTTTTCTTTAAAAGAAAGAGCTGAAAAGATTCTTTCTCATTTAGCTTCTCAATTAGATTTAACAAAAGTTGAGAAAAAGATAAGAGGGCGGGTTAAGAAACAAATGGAGAAAAGCCAGAAAGAGTACTATTTGAACGAGCAGATGAAAGCTCTAAAAAGGGAGCTAGGAGAACTGGATGATTCGGAAGAAGCAGCAGTTTTGGAAAAACAAATTCTAGAAGCCGGTATGTCTAAGGAAGCTGAACAAAAGGCTCTTAATGAATTACAAAAATATAAAATGATGTCTCCCATGTCTGCTGAGGCTTCTGTTGTAAGAGGTTATATAGATTGGATGGTTAGCATTCCCTGGAAGAAAGCAAGCAAGATCCAAACTGATCTTAAGAAGGCAAGCAAGGTCTTGAATGCGGATCATTATGGTTTAGAGGAAGTAAAAGAACGAATACTCGAATACTTAGCTGTACAGAAGAGAGTAAAAAAACTAAAAGGACCTGTTATATGTTTAGTTGGCCCTCCAGGAGTTGGGAAGACTTCTTTGGGTGAATCAATTGCCAGAGCAACAAATAGGAAGTTTATTAGAATGTCTTTAGGTGGTGTTAGAGATGAAGCTGAAATCAGGGGGCATAGGAGAACTTATATCGGATCTATGCCCGGAAGGATTCTTCAAAAGCTGTCTAAATCTGGAGTAAAAAATCCTCTGTTTCTACTGGATGAAGTGGACAAGATGGGAATGGACTTTAGGGGTGACCCTGCTTCAGCCTTACTGGAAGTGCTGGACCCTGAACAGAACCATACCTTTAATGATCATTATCTTGAAGTTGATTATGACTTGTCTAATGTGATGTTTGTGTGCACAGCGAATAGCATGAATATCCCTCCAGCTTTACTAGATCGTATGGAGATAATTAGACTGCCGGGTTATACAGAAGACGAGAAAGTAAATATTGCTGATCAATATTTAATCCCTAAACAAATGAAGAATAATGGGGTTAAAGAAACTGAATTAAAGATTACTGAAGATTCGATAAAGGACCTAATAAGATACTTTACCAGAGAAGCAGGAGTTAGGGCTCTGGAAAGAGCAATTGCTAAAATATGCAGAAAATTAGTGAAAAATAATTCTGATAAAAAGAAGCCAAGGAAGTTAAATCTAAAACCAAATTTGCTTGAAGATTTTTGCGGGGTTAGAAAATTTGAATATGGTGAAACAGCTGAAATAGACAGAATAGGTCAAGTTACAGGATTAGCTTGGACTCAAGTTGGGGGAGAGCTATTGACTTTGGAAGCAGCGAGTTTTGATGGCAAAGGCAAGATAATAAAAACTGGTTCCTTGGGTGAAGTAATGCAAGAATCAATTCAGGCTGCTATGTCCGTTGTTCGTTCAAGGGCAGAGTCCTTGGGTATAGACCCAAGCTTTTATGAAAACACAGATGTGCACATACATGTTCCTGACGGAGCCACGCCTAAAGATGGACCCAGTGCAGGAATTGGAATGTGTACTGCAGTCGCCTCAGTTCTATCAAAGATTCCAGTGCGGGCAGATGTCGCAATGACAGGAGAAATAACCCTGAGAGGAGAAGTTTTAAAGATAGGTGGACTGAAAGAGAAGCTACTGGCTGCAAGAAGAGGTGGAATTAAAACGGTATTAATTCCTCAAGGTAATGTCAGAGACTTGAAGGAAGTACCTGACAATATTAAAGATGAGCTTGAAATTAAACCGGTGAAGTGGATAGATGAAGTTCTCAATTTAGTATTAACACGACAACCAGTCCCCTGGGAAAAGGAAGAAGAAATACCTCAAAAGGTTTCTACAAAAAAGAAACAATCTTCAAAAAAGTCGATAGGGACTCACTAATATTTAGTTAAATCCTGCTTGACAACCTTTATTAGGGGAGTTTTAATCACTAGAACCGGTCTGTGTATTTCAGACTTAGCTTAACTAGATTCGAGGAGATAAATGTGAATAAAGCCCAATTAATAGATTCGGTAGCCTCGGCAGCCGATGTTTCTAAAGCTGATGCCGGT
>Ga0208391_1000406_pt1 | contig 23813 bp, 24 predicted proteins | sample Knorr_S23_td_Bot_FD_185612 | JGI IMG/M metagenome (GOLD analysis project Ga0208391, IMG submission 185612) | Marine microbial communities from Southern Atlantic Ocean transect - Knorr_S23_td_Bottom_ad_3770_LV_A (SPAdes) (version 2) | ecosystem: Environmental > Aquatic > Marine > Oceanic | place... | reverse complement strand
TTACCTTTACCATGGAAAGCAAACAAATTTATGACGCGATGTTAGAACCTCTTTCCTCCATCGTTCAAGCCATTAGATCGGCCCTTGAAGCTTCTCCTCCTGAGTTGAGTGCTGATATTTCTGAAAGAGGAATCGTGCTTACAGGAGGAGGGGCTTTGCTTAGAGATATTGAAGTTTTAATATCAAATCAAACAGGGGTACTAGTAATTGTGGCCGAAGACCCCATCACTTGTGTAGCTAGAGGTGCCGGAAGAGCACTAGAAATAATGGACAAGCATGACATTGATCTTCTGTCTACAGAATAAGTAATAAGTTTTCTTTCTTTCTTTAGCTCGGTATTATCTTATTAATGAGTAGCGAGGATCATAAGGTATCTAAGATTACCAGTGAGGCAATATTTGCAGTAAGGCCTATCAGTTCAATAAGGTTTTTGATGGCTCTTGTTTTTTGTCTTTCTCTTCTCTTGATAGATATAAGATTTAATCTTTCCAATGAAATAAGAGGATATGCTCATGATGTGTTGTTACCTTTATACAAAATTGTAGAAGTTCCAAGTCAATTTATAAACAAAGCTTCTGAAATTAGGCAATCCAATCAACAACTTAAAAAGAACCTTTTAAGTTACAAAGAGGACAATGAAAAACTAAAACTAATTAATTCTCAGTTGAAAGATCTAACTAAAAGGAATCAAGAGCTTAATCTTGTATGGAATTCGGCTCAGATAGACAAAGAGGCTTATTTGTTGGGGCAAAAGATGAACCTTTCTTCAAATCCCCTTAAACCTGCCTTGATATTAGATGTAAATGATCCTGATTCTATTTTAGAAATTAATCAGCCTGTTCTTTCAAAAGAGGGAATAATAGGAAAGGTAAAGTCTGTAGGGTTAAGGAGTGCCGAAGTAATGATAAGTCAAGATCCGCAGTCTTTAATACCAGTAATCTCTTCAACAACTAGACTTCATGGAATTTTAAAAGGTTATGGGTTACAAAGAAAAGGTCAATTAATAAATGTTAAGAAGACTGCAGCATTCAAGGAAGGAGAAGATTTATACTCATCTGGTTTAGGTAAAGTTTTCCCACCTAATTACCTAGTTGGGAGAGTGGTCTTAATTGAAGATAGACCAGATAATGAATTTCTTAATATAGATGTAGAATTTTTAGATCTACCTGAAGATCAAGATTACTTCCTAGTTTTTACTAAATAGTTATACAGCATGAACAAAGGCCTAAAAAACTATTTATTGATTAGCTTAAGTTTAATTTTTTTTATTCTTTTAGATCTGATTTCTTTTTCCCTAACCGCAGACCAAATAAAGCCTTCTTTTTTTCTTTTAGGCTTCATTTACTGGAATATAGCCATGCCAGAAAAGATGAATTTATATTTTGCTTTTACTTTTGGTCTATTAATGGATTTTATGCAAGGCACTGTCTTAGGCGTATATCCTCTAATATTGATTCTAATTTCTTATCTCTCTCAAAGATTCTTTTACCAATTTAGAACTTTTAAATTTGTGCAACAGGCTTTAATTCTTTTTCTTATATTTCTCATTTTTAAATTTTTTATAGCTTTAGATATAAATAATGCAGATCCAAATTCATTTTCTTTAGCCGATAAGAATTATGCATTACTATCATTGATTTTTGCTTTGTTAAATTCTTTGGCATGGGCACCTCTTTTTTATGTCCTTAGAATCTACCGAAGAAAATGGATTAAGACTTAAAGGTAAAAAGAAATTATCAGACAGATGAGGTTAAGTAGAAATTGAAAAATTTTTTAAAATACTTATTAATTTGTATTTTAATTCCTGTTCTAAGCTTTTCTTTTATATCTTCATTATTCAGCAATGAGAAAACAATCGCCTGGGTGTTAGAAATTTTATCTGAAGAACTTGGATATCAAAGCAAGATTAAGGTGTCTGATATTGATTGGTCCCCAACAAGGTCTAGTATTTTCTTAAAAGAAGTCAGTGTTAGAGAGAAAGAGAAGGGGAACTCTGTATACTTAGAATCTCTTGAAATCAAAATAGATTTACTAAATTTAGTCAGGCTAAAAGAGTTTTTAGAATTGAAGGTCGATAAAGCTACAGTCCAGTTTGAGGATTTCAATTTAAATACAGATTACTCCAATAATAGATTAAATGAATTTTTTTTGAATAAAAGCTATGTAGAAGTTAGAGAACTAAATATCAAAGGTTCTATTAAAGAAATTGATATACCTAAATATTTTTATTTATTTACAAATAATTCAGGTAAAAGTAACACCCTAAAAATCAGTATTGAGGATGCATTTATTTCTAAGATTAAATTGGGACCTTTAGAGTTTCTAGACACAACTTTAAACCTGAAACCTTCCTCAAAAAGCTTTGACTTAGTCGTTTCAAACTCTGAACTTGAAGGCAAAATAGTCGTCAAACAACCCATCAAAGAGGGGATTAGAGTTAATCTATCTAGTTTGCAATTAAGCCTTGATAACTTTAATACTTCTAATATTTTTATTTATCTTCTAGATAATTTAGCCATACCTATAAACTTCTCAATTGATAAATTGCTTTTAGACGAGAAAGATTATGGTCAGTTGAGTCTTTTACTAACTAAAGAAAAAGAGAAGCTTTTCTTTAACCAAATTGAGTTTAGAGGTATTAACTTAGATTTAGGAAGAAATGTTGAAGATGAAGTTATGGAAAAAAACTTCTTTTCAATATCTAGGAAAGATAAGTTCATTTATTCCTCTTTTCAGGGAAATATTTTTACTAATAACCTTAGTCAGTCTCTTTTAGATTTGAAGGGAACTGACTATGAGCTAAATTTTTTGGCTGGAGCAACCGATATTTATTTAGATATCTCATGGGAAGGGTTACCTAATAAATTAAATATCAATAATATTGAAGGAAATCTGTCTTTTAGAATAGATGATTTTGTCATTAAAGATATAGACTCAGATATCTTGGCCTCATCAGATTTCTTAAGATTAATAAGTTTATTTAATGTCTCAAATACTTTTGGAAATTTAACCAATTTTAATTTCAAAGAGAAATTTAATTCAGGATTCCAAGCCGACAGGGTAGAAGGAGCTTTAATAATTGATAGAGATTCAATTAAAACTTTGGGTCCCATAGTCTTCAAGAGTGGTTCTGGTAAATTTAAATGGGATGGATCTATTGAGAAAACAAATAAAGGTGAATTAAAGAACCTAGATTTTGACATTGTAATTACCTTGCCTTTAAGGGAGTATTTACCGGCTTACGCCTTAATACTGGGAGGACCTCTAACTGCTGCCACGGTTTACATTGCTGGAAAAGCTTTAAAAAAACCTCTTAACAAGCTAAGTAGCAGTAAGTGGAAAATATCAGGCCCAATGGAAGACCCTAAGACTGAGTTTCTTGAATGGTTTGAGTAAATCCTTATCTAAGGTAAATACTAGCAAGTCCAAGAAAGGACATAAAACCAACCACATCAGTAATTGTAGTTACAATAACAATTCCCCCAATACCAGGATCTAATCTAAAATACCTTAGTAAAAGTGGAACTGAAACTCCACTCAGTACAGCTACAAGAAGATTTATGATCATGGCTATAGCAATAATTTGAGCAATAATAAAATCTTGAAACCACCAGGTGGCTACTGCAGAAACTACTAAGGCCCATAACAGACCATTTCCTAAGCCGACAATAGTTTCCCGGGTAATTAACCATCTCAAATTAGTTTTATTTATTTGACCTAGCGCCAAACCTCTAACAACTATTGTTAAGGTTTGAGTGGCAGCAACACCTCCCATGCTAGCAACTATGGGCATTAAGACAGCCAAAGTAACAACCTTGTCAATAGTCTCTTTAAATATATCTATCACAGACGCTGCAATAAAAGCTGTTATTAAATTCAACCCCAACCATATTGCTCTTCGGTATAATGCAGTTGATGTTTTAACAAATGTGTCCTGGCCCAGCCCTGTGAGTTGCCTCAGAGATTCATCAGCATCTTCTCTTATAACATCAACTACATCATCAATTGTTATTCTTCCAAGAAGTTGATTAGCTGAATCAACAACTGGAGCTGAAATCAAATCGTCCTTTTCAAATATTCTGGCTACATTAATATCTGAGGTAATTACTTGAATTGCTTCAGAATCTTTTGTATAAATATCTTCTACATGGAGACTTGGATCAGAAATTAAAAGCTGATTTAGATGTATAAAACCTTTGTATTCATTTTTTCTACTGACAACAAATATTTTATCTGTAGTGCTTGGGAAATTACCTTGTATCCTTAAATATCTAAGAACAACATCTAGGGTAGGACTTCTTCTAACAGCGATAACATCAGTATTCATTAATCCGCCAGCAGAGTCTTCAGGGTAAGAGAGTACTTGCTCTAATCTTTCTCTATTTTGAGCAGACATAGCAGAAAGCACCTCTTCTATAACAGCTTCAGGAAGTCTTTGAATTATGTCTGCAATTTCATCTGGTTCAAGAGCTTTAGTTATTTCTAATACTTCTGAAGCCTCCATGTCTTCTAGAAAATCTTCCTGGAGACTGTTAGGTAACTGATTCAGGACTTCGCCCTCAATTTCCTTATCTAATATCTGCCAAACAAATTCTCTATCCGAAGGAGGGCTTGATTCAATAAAACGAGCAATATCATTAGGATGTAATTTATTTAACATCCTACTTATTTGAGAGTAGGTCCCAGAAGACAACTTTTCTTTTATTAAAACTAAGTTGTTCTCTGACAAATTGTCTTGGCTCATAAAGCAATTTTATCAGGAAGAATAATCTTTTATTTTTAAAGTTGTTTCTAATTTCTTAGTCTAGAGGGTAGTAATTGAGCTTGTTGACGATATTTAGCTACCGTTCGCCTTGCTATGCTTACCTTGTATTTTTCTTGTAGATATTTTTTAATTTTTTGATCGCTAAGACGTTCTGATTTTTTTTCAGTTTTAATAATTTTTATTATAAGTTTGGTTAATTGATTAGGAGAAATTTCTTTACCTCCAGAAGATCTTAAAGTTACCTTTTTTTCTAATAAAGAAGATAAGGGGATATTCCTATTAGGTAATTGTAGATACTTAAATCTTACTATCCTAGAAACAGTTGATTCACTTACTCCCGTAGACTTTGCAATTTGCTTTAATGATAAGGGCAAAAGTTCTTTAGAACTGAGCAAAAATTTTTCTTGTTTTGAAACTATAAATTTAGCTACTTCTAGGAGAGTTTTTTGACGTCTCTCAAGCCCATTAATAAAGGAAAGGGCTTCATTTTTTTTTATTGAAGAAGTCTTTTTAACTGAAGTTTTAAGTTTATGTGTGAGAGATTCAATTAAAAAAGTATCATTTAGAGTTACTTCCAATTTACCTACATTTTCAATTATTATTAAATCTGGGCGAATATAGCTCACTTCATTTGAATCCGTTTGGTTACAGGGGTTGAAATTTAGTTGGTTTAAAATGCTTTCTATTTTCGGATCTAAATTAGCTTGGCCTTTGTTCTCATCAGAAAATTCCTTAAGAAATTTCTTAATAATTAACTTTTCTTTATCCTCTATTTCTAAGCTATCTGTTTGAATCATCAATGATTCGAGTATATTTCTGTAGCCACATCCTACAGGTTCTAAGTTTTGAATTACTAAGAGGACTTTTTCAATCTCTTTTTTTCCAATTTGGAGATTAAAAGACTCATGAACAAATAAAGAAATATCATCAAAATCTAAATTAATATCTAGTCTTCCATCATTATTTATCGAATCAATTAGATACTCCCCAATAGAAATTTCATGTTCTTTGATATTTAGCAAGTAGAGTTGATCTAAAAGAATACTTTTTATATCTCTCTCTTTAGAAAGTAGATATTCATACTCTAGGGGTTGATTTCTTTTTTGTAACAGATAGTTGTATTGATCTCCTAAAACTATATCTTTAAAAAGAAAAAACTCTTTGCTTTTTTCTTCTTCACAGAACTCTTTGATAAGTTCATTTAGACTCATGCGAATTTCTCTCCCAGGCAAAGACAAAAGTCTAATTTGACTCTGAAGCAATGGAGTTAGAGCTAGAGATTGTTTAGGTAGTTGTTTTAACCCCTGTTTCATAATCTAGCTAGAAGTCTTGGCCTAAATAGATCTCTTTAACTAAATCATTAGCAGATACTTTTTCAGGAGTCCCCTCTGCTATTACTTTTCCTTCATTCATTATTAAAACATTGTCACAAATTTGCATGGTCTCTCTTACGTTGTGGTCACTTATAAGTATTCCTAGTTTTAAATTTTTAAGTTTTTTAAGTGTTTCCTTTAGTTCTGAAACTGCTTTAGGATCTATACCAGCGAAAGGTTCGTCTAACAAAATAAAGCTTGGGTTTGAGCTTAATGATCTTGCAATTTCAACCCTTCTTCTTTCACCTCCTGAAAGTTTAATTGATTTAGTTTTTAAGAATTTTTTTAGCTGAAACTCTTCGACTAGTTTTTCTAATTCACGCTTTTTTTGTTCTTTATTTATATCTCTTCTTTGCTCTAAGGCAGCTAAAATATTTTCTTCCACAGTTAGTCGTCCAAAGACAGAAGGTTCTTGTGGTAAATAGGCTAAACCCATGCTTGCTCTCACTGAAACAGTTTTATCAGTAACATCTTCTTCATCAATTAATATTTTTCCAGAATCAGATCTTATTAATCCTGCAATCATATAAAAAAAAGTGGTTTTACCTGCTCCATTAGGACCAAGCAATCCTAAAATTTCTCCAGGCTTTAAAGTAATGTTGAGTTGGTCAACCACAGCCTTGCCCTGATATTTTTTTGTTAGATTTTTAGCCTGCAACTTCATATTAAGACTTAGTTATTTTAGATTTCTTTGAACTCACTATATTTTTAGTTTTAAAGTTGAACTCTATTTCTTCAGCATCAATTACTGAAGATTCATCTTTTATTTGAGCTGAACCTATCATAGTAAAAATATCAGAGGAGCTCTTATAAATTATGAGATCGGCTTTTCCATATAAATTATTTCCTGTGTCATTGTCTTGCATAAAATAAACTTCGGTTAAAGTTAACTCACTTTGTCCATTTTTATCTTGATTAAGCTCAAATCCTTTGCCTTCTAATTTTAAGAAAGAATTCTTTAGTTCTACTTCATTCTTTGAAGTTACGGACCTTTTCTTAAAATCGAAATTAAGTTTTTTGGTAAACAGATCAATCTTTTCATTCTTTACTGAAATGGTTAGATGAACATTATTTGTCATCATTAACATTTCATTACCTAAATCAAATACAGCGCTTACCGATGAAGCAGAGTTTTTTGATTGATCCTCCCAATAAGTTTTAAAAATAGGCTCATCTAATAAAAAAACCTCTTTATTTTCTTCTTGCACTGCTTTTAGAGAATTTAATTCATAAGAATCTTTTGTATTTTGAACTTGTATTTTCCAGATAGGCTTTATGACAGAAAAAAACTGTGTTTGCGTAATTTCGTGTTCTTTAAAAGAAGAGTTAGGATCATAGATAAATAGGTAGAGCCCTATCGAAATAAAACCAAAAAGAAGAAAGCTAACTCTTTTCACTTAAAACTTATACCAAACCAGATTGCATCAAGTCATGCATGCGTAAAACCCCAACTGGAATTTTTTTAGAGTCCAGAACAATTAATACGTAAATATTGTTTTTCTCCATTGTCTCTATAGCTTTTGATGCCAAAGAAGATTGTTGTATTGTTTTAACATTTTTTGACATAACCAAAGAAATCTTTGTTTTATGGATATCTTTTTTGGATCCAATAGTTCTTCTTAGGTCTCCATCTGTAAAAACTCCCGTTAGTTTCTTTTTATCAACAACGGCAACTATCCCAAGTCCTTTGTTAGAAATTTCTACTAATGCTTTTGAGAGGAGTGTGTTTGGACTAATAAAAGGGAAGTCTTTACCCTTACTCATAATATCCTCCACCTTTAAAGTTAACTTCTTTCCAAGCTTTCCCCCTGGATGAGATTTAGCAAAATCTTGAGGACTAAATTTTCGGCTTTCTAATAAAGCAATCGCCAACGCATCTCCTAAAGCTAAAGCGGCTGTTGTGCTAGAAGTTGGAGCTAGATCTAAAGGGCAGGCTTCTTTGTCGACTTCTGTCGAAATATTGATATCAGTGCTTTTAGCAATCGTGGATTCAGTAGGTCCCGTAAAAGAAAAGATCTTACATCCAATGTTTTTTAAAGAGGGAATTAGATCTATTATTTCTTTTGATTCTCCTGAATGTGAAAAGATTAACACACTATCATTTTTAGAGATTACACCTATGTCACCATGGAGGGCTTCAGTAGCGTGTATAAAATAAGAGGGAGAACCAGTACTTGAAAGCGTAGATGATATTTTTTGAGCTATGTGACCTGATTTACCAACTCCCAAGGTAATTATTTTTCCTTTACTTCTTAAAATCACTTCACATAAATTAGAGAATTTTTGATCTAAATTGGCTGCAAGCTTGGTAAGGGCCTTTGATTCAACATCTAAGGTCCTTTTAGCTGAATTAATATGATTTGTTTTTTTCATGCTTTCTTCTTTTAACTAATATAAATATACCAATAATAACGATAAGAAATAACTTATAAATAATAAAATACATATTCCTAAACTAGCCCTCTTTGGTGTTTTTGTTCTTAAAAATATATATAAACAAAAGACGACCGTTACAAAAAGAAGTAAAACCAATGAAGGGTTCCATTCATAATTATGGCTATATGAAGATCCAATAATTCCAGGAATAGCCAAAACAAAAAGACCGTTAAAAATATTTGAGCCAATAAGAGTTCCGGCTACAGCTTCGTATCTTCCTTTTGATGCTAAGGCTAGTGCAGCCACAATTTCAGGTAGACTTGTTCCAATTGCTAAGACAGTAAAGCCTACAAACAGTTCTCCTAATCCTAGAGTATCTAAAATATTCAAGGCACCTTTTGTAATTAACCAAGCACCAATAGCCAAAAAAGCTAAAGATGAAAGTAATTTAGGTAATAAGTATTTCTCTTTGGATCTCTCAAATTGCGGTTCATTACCTGTATTAGTTTTATACCAGATAACAATGACTACAAACAATGCTGCAAGAAGAGTTATTGAAGAGTAAAGATTAAAAGGATCAAAGTTTAAAATTATACAAATCAAAAGCGTTGATAGAATCAGAATAATCAAGTTTAAGGAAATTTCTGGCTTTGCTAAAAATTCTTCCTTTTTAAAAAATAATACTCCTAAAGTTATTCCAAAAACCAAAGCTATATTTGCCACATTAGAGCCTATGACATTACCAACTACCATTACGGCTTTGTTGTCCAAAGCAGCAAAAAGGCTTGTTAACATTTCAGGAGCAGATGTTCCAAATGCAATCACTGTTGATCCAATAAGAAAAGGTGACATTCCGTACTTGGATGCAGATAAAATAGAGTATTTCTCTAATTTTTGTGCGCTTTTCCAGAGAAAGGCAGTACCAAAAAAAATATATACAAAAGTTAGAGTAGTCACTTCAAAGGCTCTTAAAGAATGAACTTTAATTCATCAGGGTTGTTTAATGCAGATGTTATAATAACTTCAAATTTCATATAGCTCTAATTATCTCTTAACACTTATGAGACCATTATTTTTCTATTTTAGTTTACTTTTTTTTCCAGTTTTAATTTTTTCAAGTGAAGCTTACTCTTTATCTTCTTCAGAGTATGTCGAAAAAATACATGATGATATCGTTGCAGTTGTAATTGCAAAACAGGGGCAATATAAAGAAGATCCAGAAGAATTTATCAATGCGATTTCTCTATCTTTACAACCATTAGTTGATTTTAAAAGAATTTCTAGAAATGTTATGGGTAAATATTATAAAGATGCAAATAAGAGACAAATTGAAAAATTTAATAAGGCATTTAAATCAACTCTTCTTAAATCTTACTCAAAAACTTTAGCTGAATTTAAAGATGAAAAGATAATAGTTTCACAAGAAATTAAGAAATCGTCTAAAGGGAATAGAGAAAAAGTTTCTTTACAAATAGTCACTTCTACGAAAGTCTATCCTGCCACTTACGATATGTATCTAAATGACCAAGGACAATGGAAGTTAATTAACATTGTGATAAATGGCGTTAATCTTGGACTAACTTTTAGAAATCAATTTTATTCTCTTATGAAAAGCGAATCTAATGATTTAGATTTAGTTATAGAGAAATGGGCTACTTCAATTTAGGAAATAATTTTTAATGGATAAACTATTGATAAAAGGAAAAAAGGAGCTAAATGGAGAAATTACAGCTTCAGGAGCAAAAAATTCTGCCCTGCCTATATTGGCAGCTTCTTTATTGGCTGATTCTCCAATGAAAGTGGCTAACTTACCTCACTTAAATGATGTGACTACTATGATTGAGTTATTGGGATCTATGGGTATAGATATCATGCTTAATGAGGATATGGATGTTTATGTTGATCCCTCTTCAATTAAAAACTTAAATGCAAGATATGAATTAGTAAAAACCATGAGAGCTTCAATATTGGTCTTAGGACCCTTATTAGCTAAATTCAATAAAGCCAGAGTTGCTCTTCCTGGTGGGTGTGCTATTGGAAGCAGGCCAGTAAATCTACATATAGAAGCCATGAGAAGAATGGGTGCAAATATTTCTTTAGAAGGGGGTTATATAAACGCTAAATCAGAAGGTAGGCTCAAAGGCAGCACAATAGATTTTGATCCAGTTAGTGTCACTGCAACCGAAAATGTATTAATGGCCGCTTCATTAGCGGAAGGTAAAACAATTATTAATAATGCTGCAAAAGAGCCTGAAGTAGTAGATTTAGCTGATTGTCTTAACAAAATGGGAGCTAAGATTAAAGGACAGGGAACTGATAGGATAGTTATTAGAGGAGTTAAAACTTTAGAAGGGTGTGATTTTTCAGTGATACCTGACCGAGTTGAGACTGCAACTTATCTAGCCGCTGTAGCTATGACTGGAGGCAGTATAAAAATAAAACGAACTAGACCAGAATCAGTAGATTCTGTTCTAAATAAATTAAGAGAAGCAGGTGCTGTTATTGAATCAGGTGAAGATTGGATTTCTTTAAAAATGGAAAAAGATAGACCCAAAGCAACAAGTCTAAGCACAGGACCTTATCCCTCTTTTCCGACTGATATGCAAGCTCAATTTATAGCTCTTAACTCTATAGCTAGAGGGACAGCCACAGTCACAGAAAATGTTTTTGACAATAGATTTATGCATGTACAAGAAATAGCCAGAATGGGTGGGAAGATTTCTTTAAAAGGTAATACAGCCATTATCGAAGGCATTAAATCTCTAGTAGGTGCTCCGGTGATGGCTACTGATTTAAGGGCCTCAGCTAGTTTAGTTTTGGCTGGTTTGGTAGCCAAAGGTACTACTCAAATAGATAGGATTTATCACTTAGACAGGGGTTATGAAAGAATAGAAGAGAAGTTACGTAGCCTTGGTGCAGATATAGAAAGGATCTCTTAACAATGAAAAACTTAACAACCTACTTTTTTCCCTATTAGATTAGAAAGAAAGAACTTTAGCTAGAGGCTTGAGAAGTTAGAAGGTCTATATCTAAGTAGTCTTCCCCTCTTAAAATTTTAAATTTAATAAGAGTCCCAGGTTTTGATCTTGCAAATTCTTGAAATAAAAGAGGGTAAGAAGATTTTTGTCCGTTTATTTCAATAATTAAGTCACCTTCTTCTAAATTAGCTTCTTTAGCAGGACCATTTGGATAGATATAACTTATCTTAAGTAATTTTTTAGTTGCGAGAGTTCGTCTATCAATACCAAATCCTAGCCAACCCCTTCTAACCTCTCCAAACTGAATAAGGTCATTGATTATTCCCATCACTCTGACCGAAGGGATGGCTAGCCCTATACCTTCTGATCCACCAGAACTACTTCTTATCAAGGTATTAATACCCACTAATCTTCCAGAGGTGTCTATCAAGGCACCTCCAGAATTACCTCTATTAATAGCAGCGTCTGTTTGAATGTAATCTGAATAAGGATTATTAAATTCCCTTCCTGTTGCACTAACTATACCCATGCTTACTGACTGTCCTACACCATATGGATTTCCTATAGCCAAAACAATATCACCAATTTTTAGATTGTCAGAATTTGCAATCTCGATAGAAGATAATTCTTCATTTTGATTTATTTTCAATACAGCTAAATCAGTTCCTTTATCTGTCCCTATTATTTTTGCCTCTTCCTTTCGACCATTTGAGAGTTCTACGGTAATTCCTATACTTCTATCTCCTATTACATGCTGATTGGTAATAATGTAACCATTTGAATAAAAAATAACCCCAGAGCCTAAACTTGATTGGATTCTAGATTTATTAAGACCAAAAATAGAATTAAACCTATCAGAAAAGGGAAGTTGAGATCTCCTGTCATTTACAAGTACATCACTATATATATTAACTACTGAAGGAGATGCCTTATTTACTGCTTCACTAAAGGAGCTAGGGATTAAGTTCTTAGCGACATCCTTACTATCTCTAACATAATAGTCTTGAGCAATAAGGTTAAATATAAGAATACCCATTATTGCTCCTAAAATAATTGCTGCTATATAAGGAAGGTATTTTTTTAAACCAAAGATATTCACATTCGAAGGGTAATATAATGATAGGAAATAAAAAAGAAAAACAATTTTATTACTTTAAATAAATTATTTTTATTCAACTACCTATTGTATGTACCCTATGGAGTAGATTAAAATGCGCGCGCTTTTCCTAAGGTATAAATTTCTATGATAACCCGGAGTTTTAAACAGTCAGATATAAAAGAATCTTGGATTCTAGTTGATGCTGAAGATAAGACATTAGGTAGATTGGCAAGTTCTTTAGCTTCAAGGCTAAGAGGCAAGCATAGACCTGAATTTACTCCCAATGCAGATTTAGGTGATTACATAGTTGTTGTTAATGCAGGTAAAATTAGTGTTACTGGTGATAAATTAAATCAAAAGAAATATTATAAACATTCTGGTTATCCTGGTGGAATTAAGTCAAAGTCTTTGGATGAAGTATTAAAGAACTCGGCTGAGGATGCAATTAGGATGGCGGTCAAGGGAATGTTACCAAAAAATAAACTTGGAAAGAAAATGCTTACAAAACTTAAGATTTATAAGGATGCTGAACATCCCCATCAAGCGCAAAACCCAAGTATAGTAGATATTTAAGGAATAAAATTGGATCAAATAATTACAGTAGGAAGAAGAAAAACTTCAAAAGCTAGAGTCTTCCTGACCAAGGGCACTGGATTAATTACAATTAATAAGAAAAAACTTGAAGATTATTTTGGTAGAGAAGTAGCCAGAATGGTTGTTAAACAGCCATTAGAGACCGTTCAAATGACTGAAGGAGTGGATATAAAAGCTACAGTTGTAGGAGGAGGCAGTTTTGGGCAAGCAGGCGCCATTCGGCATGGAATTGCAAGAGCTCTAGTACAATATGATGAGAACTTAAAGCCTTCTCTGAAAAAAGAAGGTTTTCTCACAAGAGATTCAAGAAAAGTAGAAAGAAAGAAAGTCGGCTTAAGGAAAGCAAGAAAAAGGCCTCAATACTCAAAAAGATAGTATGCAGCCAAAACCTCCTTCTAATCCTGGAAGAAGAAAATTCTTAATTGCTGCTACTTCGATTGTTGGAACCGGAGCTGTTATCGGGGCTGCAATCCCATTTGTTACAGCCTTTAATCCCAGCGAGCAAGCTAAAGCTGCTGGTGCTCCAGCCAAAGCAGATATAAGTAAACTGACCAAGGGAGAAATGATGTTGGTTGAATGGAGAGGAATTCCTATTTATATATTTAGACATACTGAAGAATCATTAACCAATTTAAATAAAAATTTATCCAGACTTTCAGATCCTGATTCTGAAGAAGATCAACAGCCTGATTATGCTAAAAATTCTAACCGATCCAGAAAAGAAGAAATTGTGGTTCTAGAGGCTGTTTGTACCCATCTATCCTGTGCACCTAAATTTTATCCTGAATTAGGAACAACTGACTTTGATTCTGATTGGCAAGGAGGTTTCTTTTGTCCCTGTCATGGATCGATGTTTGATTTAGCAGGAAGAGTTTATTCAGGAGTACCAGCACCTACTAACTTGCCTGTCCCACCACATTATTATGAGAGCGAAGATGTGTTGGTTATAGGAGAAGATGAGGAAGTAACTTAATGTTTACAAGACTCTTAAATTGGGTAGATGATAGATTTCCTTTAACGGATACTTTTGAACGGCATCTAAGTAAATATCCGGCACCTATAGGACAGAATTTCTGGTATTTAGCAGGTGTTCTTTTAATTGTAGTTCTAGTAATCCAATTAATCTCAGGCATTTGGTTGTTAATGAATTATGTGGCTACTACTGAAGATGCTTTTGCTTCTATTCAATACATAATGAGAGATGTCGATTATGGTTGGATTATTCGCTATATGCACACCACTGGTTCTTCCATGTTCTTTTTGCTTATTTATCTTCATATGTTTAGAGGTCTTTTGTATGGTTCTTACCAAAAGCCCAGAGAACTTCTATGGGTGTTGGGTTGGTTAACTTATATCATACTTGTAGCTGAAGGCTTCACAGGTTATGTCTTACCTTGGGGGCAAATGTCTTTTTGGGCTGCTCAAGTCATACTATCGCTGATTGGTTCTATACCCATCTTTGGAGAGGAACTTTTAACATGGATTAGAGGAGATTATTTAATATCTGGGATTACACTGAATAGGCTTTTTGCTTTTCATGTGGTCCTTCTACCACTAGCTCTCATTGCTGTGGTTTTTGTCCATATTGTTGCATTGCATGAAGTTGGATCAAATAACCCCGAAGGTATAGATATAAAGAAGCACCTAGATGAAGACGGTGTACCCTTAGATTCTGTTCCTTTTTTCCCCTATGATGTTGTGAAAGATCTTTTTGCTATAGGTATTTTCCTGATCATCTTTTGTTTTATTATTTTCTTTTTTCCAGATGGCGGAGGATATTTAATTGAGTATATAAATTATGAAGAAGCAAATAATTTAAAAACACCTGACCACATAGTTCCGGCTTGGTATTACACACCTTACTATGCAATGTTGCGGGCTATTACTTTTCCTATCGGACCTTTAACAGCTAAATTCTTAGGATTTGTTGTAATGGGTGGGGCAATGGTCATTATAGCCTTTGTTCCTTGGTTAGATAAAAGCCCAGTTAAGTCTATTAGATATAAGGGGTTATTCAGCAAGTTAGCACTCTTCATACTTGTATTAAGTTTTATAGTTTTAGGATATCTAGGTATGGTCACACCTAATCCACTAAGAACTGCATTAGCCCAGGTGTTTACTGCTACGTACTTTTTATATTTTATCCTTATGCCTTTCTATACAAAGTATGAAAAATGCAAGGTAGTACCTGAGAGGATAAAAATTTAATGAAGTTCTTAACTTTAATACTTGCATTTATGTCTCTTCAGTTATTTTCTGCAGAAGGTGGACCATGTGGTCATTTTCTTTCGGAGGACGGTCTTGAGGAAGGTAAATGTGAAGAATTTAAAGCTGATCACACTGATAAGGAGTCTCTACAAAAAGGTGCACAAATTTTCATGAACTACTGTTATGGATGTCATTCACTTAAATATGGTAGGTATAATAGGGTAGCTAGAGATTTAGGAATACCTGAAGATTTATTTCAAGAAAATCTTATGTTTGGAGACCAAAAAATGGGTGATTTAATGTCTATAGGCATGGATCAGTCTGAGGCAAAAGACTGGTTTGGAATAGCTCCTCCTGACTTGACTTTAGAGACTGCCCTAAGGGGAACAGATTGGGTTTATACGTATCTTATAAGCTTCTATGAAGATGAAACTAGGCCTCTTGGTGTTAACAATAAGGTGTATCAGAATGTTGCGATGCCCAATGTATTAAGAGATATACAAGGGCTTCAAGTATCTACCTGTAAACAAGTCCCAAAGTTAGCTGCTAATGGAGGACTAAGTCAAGATCCTCTATCTGGGGAAGTAATTACAGAAGAGCAATGTGGATTTTTACAAATAGAACAAGAAGGGGAAATGACAGCAGAAGAATTTAAGGAAAGTATGAAGAACTTAACTAACTTCCTTTCTTATATGTCAGACCCTATAAAAGAGGAAAGAAAATACATAGGCAAATTTGTTATTCTTTATCTCTTGATTTTCACTGTCTTAAGTTATCTTCTATATAGAGAATTTAAAAAAGACGTACATTAACAATAAATAATATTTAATATGGTTACAATTAATAAAAGAACTTCAATGGCTTTATTCTCGGATGCTGGAGATCATTACTGCCAAAGGGTAAGAATAGTTTTAGAGGAAAAAGGTATTGCAGCAGAGGTTATTGATGCAGATAAAAACAACCTAAGTAATGACATTCTAGAAGTGAGTCCTTACGCAACCTTACCAGTCTTGGTTGATAGAGATGTTGCTTTGTATGATTCAGTCACTTTAATGGAGTATCTTGATGAAAGGTTTCCTCATCCCCCATTACTTCCAGTATATCCTGTTGCAAGAGCAAACATACGTTTATATATAAAAAGAATAACTAATGATTGGTGCTCCTTATTTGATACTTTAGTTGATGATAAATTAAAGGAAGCAGAGGAGAGAAAACTGAAGAAGCAGTTAAAATCTATGATTCTCTCGACAAATCCTATCTTTAAAGAAAAGGTTTTTTTTATGAACGAAGAGTTTTCATTGGTTGATTGTTGTATTGCACCTATTTTATGGAGGCTACCTCAGGTAGGTATAGATATTCCAAGAGATGCTAAGAATAAGCCAATTAATGAATACATGAAAAGAGTATTTACAAGGCAAGCTTTTCTTAATAGCCTAACCGAGATAGAAAGAGAAATACGCTCAATTTAGCTCAATATCCTATTACTTTAAAAAGACCTCCGCTGATTTCTGTTTTTAAGGATTTTCTAGAAAGACTTCCATTTTTGTAAGATAATTCCCCTGACATACCAGTATATTTAAACTGCCTAGCGCTCGAAGGATTGTTCAATAAAAGAGCTATATCATAAGAATCATATCCAAAAGCAAAATATCTATTTCTTTTTTTAGGTAAATTTCTTAGATAGGATATGTTGGAGTTAAACATCCACGGTAAATCAATAACTGAAACTCTTTCCAAATCTAATTCTTTATCCAGATAGAAGCTTTGATCTTCCCAATTAGGTAAAAGATAAACTGAAAGATTTTCCCCAAAATTATATTCCAATTCAGGTTTCAAACTCCTAGCCTCTCTTAAAGAAACAGACATAATAATTGAATCCACATCCATTCTTCTTCTGGGGTTACTTTCCAGCGGCGAGGACAATGCTCTTGAAAGTTTCCTAGATCTTTCTTTGCTACTTTCTAAGAGCAGAATGTTAGAAAGCAGATTTTGATTTGACATACCATTAGAAGTTGAGGAATCAAGAACATTCCCTTCTAACTCTAACCAAATTTCATTTAATATATGTTTATCTGAGGTATCTTTTTCATCAATGATTAATACGTTATGACTACCATTATTCTTTGCATACTTAAGAAGATCTTCGTATTCTGTTTTCTTATTAAAATTTAAAACCGCCTGAGTTTGTTCATTAAGATTTGGATAGTTATTAGAATTTATTAAAACTGCTTTAAGTTTTAGAATTTTAGTTAAACAAGAAGATTTTAAGTTCTTTAGAAAGGCATCAGTTAAGAAAATGATTGAATAATCATTATTCTTCACATTAAAAGAACAGTCCTTCTTATCTAGTTCTTCTCTTGTTATAAAGTTTATAATAGGAAAATAATTTATTTGCTTTTTAAAGTAATAATAATTCATTGAAAAGCCGTTTATAAACTCTTTCTCCTTAATGCTTTTAGTATCCAATAAGAAGATATTGATACTTTTAGGAAGTTTTTTTACTTCATACGTAACTTTCGGCTTATCAATTGAAATGACTTTATTTGAATCAAATGTATTATTAGGAACATTAGATGTGCAACTAACGAACAAGGTTAAATTCAAGAAAATAATTAATAATTTATTAAGATAATTCACAATGGGTAAGAATACTAAATTTGGAGTCTTGTATATAGTGGCTACACCAATAGGGAATTTAGAAGATATTTCTAAAAGAGCTGTAAGTACTTTATCCAATGTGTCCCTATGTGCAGCAGAGAACACAAGAAATTCCAAAAAGCTTATGAATAAGTACAACATAAGAACGAAACTAATCTCTTATCACAAATTTTCAGAAGAAAGTAAATTGGGTTTTTTTATTTCCCAGTTAAAGCTAGGAAATGATATTGCCCTGATCAGTGATGCTGGTACACCACTTATTTCAGATCCAGGCTATTTGCTTGTAAATAAAGCTATTAAAGAAGGAGTTATGGTTATTCCTATACCTGGTCCTTCTTCTTTAATTGCCGCTTTAAGTGTTTCGGGATTGCCTTTAGACAAATTTGTTTTTTATGGCTTTCCTCCTAGACAAAAGAAAGCACAAAAGTCTTTCTTAACAAAAATAGTTTCAGATGCGAAGACTTCTGTAGTTTTTGAATCTAAATCAAGGATTAAGGGGTTTCTTAAGACCTTGGCAGAAATGAGTCCAGATAGGAATATCTTCTTAGCAAGGGAGATGACTAAATTATATGAAACATTTTATAAAGGCAGTGTAAGAAAGGTGTTAGACGAAATATCTTCAGATGAGAATGCAGTGAAGGGAGAGTTTGTTTTAGTTATTGAAGGTAAAGCTAAAGAAGAAGATCAAGTTTTTTTAAACAGAGAGCAGGAAAAAGTACTTGAAATTCTTATGAAAACAATGAAAAAAAATGATGCCCTCAGCCTAGCTTCTAAGTCATTCGGTTTAAAAAAGAACTCACTTTATAAATTAACGCTTAAAAGAAAATAATTTTTCAACCCCACTATAAAGTATATACTCTGCTGGAGTTGGCCAGATAATCGCTCTTTTTAGAGAGGAAAGTCCGGGCTCCTAAGGGCAAGAAGCCAGGTAACACCTGGGAGGTGCGAGCCTACGGAAAGTGCAACAGAAAATAAACCGCCTAAAGTTTCTTTAGGTAAGGGTGAAAAGGTGCGGTAAGAGCGCACCGCTTTGATGGTAACATCTTTGGCAATGCAAACCCCTTCTGGAGCAAGACCAAATAGAGGTTCTATAGTGTGCCCTCACTGGACCAGGGTAGGTTGCTTGAGCTCTTCGGTGACGTAGAGCCTAGATGAATGATTATCCTAGACAGAACCCGGCTTATAGGCCAGCTCAACCCTACATTTTTCAATTTTTTTAGCAATTTTATTTTCATCTTTCCATGTTTGATAAAAAGCTGATTCTTCAAGTGCATTTAATGGGTGACTATAGCTAGTAATTTTGCTTAAAGTGTGTCAAAGTGTGTCAAAGTGTACTGAGAGGTAACGCTCTATCAGGTTATTAAGTTAAAAAACTAAGAAAAGTGACTCTAAGCATATATGGATCTAGTTTTCTTACCTTGGATGTAAAAGGTAGGATAGTCATTCCTGCAAGGTATAGAGACCTATTAAGACAGAGTTGTGAAGGTACTATCGCAGTTACCAAAGACCCTCAATATCCTTCTTTACTTATTTATCCGGGAAGATTATGGAAGGAAATTGCTTCTAAATTTGAGGTCTTGGGAGGTTTGAATCAGAAAACTCGGGTTATTCAGTGGAAAATACTTGGAAGTGCTTCCGTAACTGATTTTGAAGTTTCTGAAAGAATGTTATTACTAATTCCTAAACTTCTTAGAGATTTTGCAGGTCTTCAGCCAAAAAAACAGGTGGCTCTGATAGGCATGGGATCTAAATTCGAATTATGGAATATAGAAAACTGGAAAAAGAAGGAATCAGGCTTAGAGGTTGAAGGAGAAGATTTACTTTCTGATTTGCCACAAATGTTAGAGGAGATTCCCTTTTGAGGGAGCCTGGAATCCATGAGGCTGTTATGGTAGATCAAGTTATCTCTAACCTCATAGTAAACAAAAAAGGAAGCTACGTTGATTGTACTTTTGGTTTAGGGGGTCATACATCTGCTATCTTAAAAAACTTAGACAGTGAAGCTGAGCTTGTAGGCATAGACAGAGATCCAGAATCTTTTGAAGCAGCTAATGAAGTTATCAAAAAGGACAACAGGTTTTCTTTTATTAATGATAAATTTGGAAATCTAGAAGATCATTTTCCAGGAGAAAGCTTAGATGGCATCTTAGTTGATTTAGGAATCTCTTCTAGACAACTAGATAATCCAGAAAGAGGATTTAGTTTTCAAGCCCAAGGACCTCTTGATATGAGAATGAACCAGTCTGATGTAGATTCTGCAGAAACTTGGTTGAACAAATCCAGCAAAGAAGAAATAACTAGAGTTTTATGGGAAAAAGGTGAAGAGCGTAATTCTAGAAAAATAGCTGAAATAATTTGCAGAGAAAGAGATGTTAGTCCTATAAATACTACACAGCGTTTAATTAAAATTATTGTAGCTTGTAAACCAAGAAAATCTAAGAGACATCCAGCTACTAATGTCTTCAGAGCAATCAGAATGGAGATTAATTCAGAGATGGAAGAATTACAAAACGTATTGATAGCAGCTGGGTGTCTTCTAAAAAATGGAGGAAGGCTAGCTGTTATAAGTTTCCACTCTTTAGAAGACAGAATTGTTAAGAGATTTCTACAAGGAAAAAGCTTGGAAGGGAAAAAGTTTTCCTTTCGTAAAGTTGGATCAAAGCATTTCAAGCCAAACAAAGAAGAGATAATAAAAAATCCAAGAAGCAGGAGTGCTATTTTAAGAATTTCAGAGAAAGTGGCTTGAAATGATAAACATTAGAAAACAACTTCTTTTTATTGGACTTGTATTTGGACTGATGGCTAGTTCAATTCAATTAATAGTTCATATTTATGATTATCGCGTAACTTTCTCAGAATTAGAGAAGTTTAATAAAAAATATGAAGACTTATCTTTTAAATCCAATCTTTTACTAAACGAAGTCGAGTATTTCAGGAATCAATTGACTATCAGAGAAGTTGCAACTGAGAAGCTGGGTATGCGCTCACCCAGAGTAAAAGAGCAGGTAGTTGTTCATAGGCAGGTGTTAAACAAATGAAAAGAATAACCTTTCTCATAATAATACTGTTAGGACTAGGGTGTTCAAAGAATATTGATTATGAGAATTTAAACGAGATTGATATCTCAATCTCTTCTGATCATAAGATTTTATCTAATTCAGATTTGATAAAAGAAACTTTCTTGAGTTTCTTAAACGAACAAGTGATAGATTTTTCTAGCGTATCAAAAGATTTATACAAAACTACTTGGGTATATGCCTTTCAAGCAAAAAGAAAATGGCCTAACCGATATAACATTAAGGTTAAGGAGCACCAGCCCCTGGCTAAATGGGGGGACAATAAATTTCTAACTCATTCGGGAATATTAATTAAACCTTCTACTGATGACTCTAATATTCATTTAGTTTTATTGAGAGGAAGGGAGTCGGAGAAGTTTGTTCTGCTTGATATGTCTAGGCAGATTCAAAATCAACTTAATAGGTATAACGAAAAAGTAGAAGAGGTAAATTTAAGTTCAGGAGGATACCTAAAGGTAACAACAGAAAAGGGCACTGAATTAACTTTTACAACAAAGAATTTCCGGGAACAGCTTGAACGTCTCGAGGATTTTATCTCGTTCGAGCTGTTCTCAGGAAAACTTAATAATATCAGAAACATGGATTTTAGGTATAACAATGGAGTTTCTATTCTTTTTTATTGAAGAAAGGAGAACAGTATGAGTGGAGTTAATCAAAGCGAAATGTTAGTTGGCTTAGACATAGGGACTTCAAAGGTAGTAGCTGTAGTTGCAGAAATAACCTCTGAAGAAAATATAGAAATAATTGGTCTAGGAACTCAGCCTTCTAGAGGGTTGAGAACCGGAGTAGTTGTTGATATTGAATCTACAACTCAGGCCATAAAAAAATCAATTCTAGAAGCAGAATCTATGGCTGGCTGCCATATAAGCTCTTGTTATGTAGGAATTTCAGGAAGTCATATTAGAGGTTTAAATTCAGAAGGCGTAGTCCCTATTAGGGATGGAGAAGTTAAGTATGGTGATGTAGACAGAGTCATTGAAACAGCACAAGCTATGGCTATTCCTGCTGACCAAAAGTTACTACATGTTTTGCCTCGAGATTACATCATTGACAAGCAAAATGGAATTAAAGAACCATTAGGTATGGCAGGCGCAAGACTTGAAGCTAAGGTGCATTTAGTTACTTGTAGCGAAAACTCATCCCAAAATATACATAAATGCGTTACAGCTTGTGGTTTAGATATTGAGGCATTCGTTTTAGAGCAATTGGCTTCTAGCTATTCAGTTTTGACTCACGACGAAAGAGAATTGGGAGTTTGTTTAATAGATATCGGTTGTGGAACAACAGATATGGCTGTATTCACAGAGGGTTCTATTTCCTTTACTGATGTAATTCCCATAGCTGGAGATCATGTAACTAACGATATTGCAGAAGCTCTAAGGACTCCGCCTTCTCAAGCTGAGGATATTAAGCAAAGGTATGGATGTGCTGTAAGCTCTTTAACTCAATCTGAAGAGTTGATGATGGTTCCTGGAATGGGCGGTAGACCTGAGAGAGAATTATCTCGTGAAGCATTAGCTGATGTTCTTGAAAGGAGATATGTAGAAATTTTCAGCATGGCTCAACAGAAATTAAGTTTGAGTGGGTTTGAATCTTTAATACCAGCAGGGGTAGTTTTAACTGGAGGAGCATCTAAAGTTGAAGGGGCTATAGAGCTAGGTGAAGAAGTATTTCATGCTCCTGTAAGACTAGGTTCTCCTAATACTGTTGGAGGATTTAATGAAGTTATACACAATCCTGTTTATGCCACAGCTGTCGGCTTATTGCTTTATGGACATAAACAAATGCAAGAAGATCACATGAATTACATCCATCGAGATAAAAATATTTTAAATAGATTATCGAGATGGCTTGGAGGAAATCTTTAAAAATTTACCAGGGAGAAAAGAATGAGTGAATGGGGAATAGTAGAAGAGAGTAAAGGTAACGCAATTATCAAAGTAATAGGTGTTGGGGGTGGCGGAGGTAATGCAGTTCAACACATGGTCGAGGAAGGCATAAATGGCGCAGAATTTATTTCTATAAATACTGACAAACAGGCTTTAGATAAAAATAAAGCACCCCATAAATTTATCCTTGGAATGGAAATTACCCATGGTTTAGGTGCAGGAGCAAATCCTGATATAGGTAGAGAAGCAGCACTGGAAGACAGGGAAAGGCTGACAGAAATGTTGAAAGGAACTGACATGGTTTTTATTACTGCTGGTATGGGAGGTGGAACCGGTACAGGTGCGGCCCCAATTGTTTCTCAAGTGGCTAAGGAGTTAGGCATACTAACTGTTGCTGTAGTAACTAAACCTTTTGAACTTGAAGGCTCAAAAAGAATGAAGATAGCTAAAGAAGGGATTAAAGAATTGGTTGAGGAAGTAGATTCTCTTATAACAATACCTAATCAAAAACTACTTGAAGTATTAGGTGAAGATTGTGCAATGATAGAAGCTTTTAAAGAAGCTAACAATGTTTTAGCAGGAGCGGTCAGAGGCATATCAGATATTATTATGTGCCCTGGATTGATAAATGTAGATTTTGCAGACGTTAAGACAGTAATGTCAGAAAGAGGAACTGCAATGATGGGCACTGGTATAGGTTCAGGCCCTGACAGGGCAAGAATAGCGGCAGAAAAGGCAGTAGAAAGTAAATTGCTAGAGGACATAAGCCTGAAGGATGCAAAGGGTGTATTGGTAA
>Ga0208391_1000397_pt1 | contig 24161 bp, 23 predicted proteins | sample Knorr_S23_td_Bot_FD_185612 | JGI IMG/M metagenome (GOLD analysis project Ga0208391, IMG submission 185612) | Marine microbial communities from Southern Atlantic Ocean transect - Knorr_S23_td_Bottom_ad_3770_LV_A (SPAdes) (version 2) | ecosystem: Environmental > Aquatic > Marine > Oceanic | place... | reverse complement strand
AATTAAGAATGAGCTAAAAAAATCCAATGCATCAAGAGATAAAAGATACAAAGAATGGACTAAAATGAAAAAGAAATGGAAAAAAACTCATAGTAAATAACTTAATTATGAGACATCATGTTTTTTCACATATTATCTTTCAAGATTTTTCATTAATATAATATAATAACACAATATATTTTCACAATTAGTTGTCAAACCACCTCTAATTTATATTATAGATTTTACTCTCAACATTCCTCGTGATTGGTGGTAAAAAAAAATTAATTATAAATTAGTTAACTAAAATTAACATCCATAATATTATCATAATTCCATCCCGAACCTGTCTGATTTGATATGTAACAATTAATTTTCAGTCAGAGTGAAAAGAATCGACACGACAAATGCTATAAATGATTAGCATTAATACTTATGCGCCAGTAGATATGACAGCTTACGCAATCGTACAAATAAACATCACCAACCCAGAAGACTACAAGGAATACTTAACTCAAGTAACATCTATTGTGGAAAAATATGGAGGAGAATACATTGTAAGGGGAGGCAAGTTTGAAGTTATGCTTGGGTCATGGGATTATGAAAGAACTGTTGTGGTCAAGTTTCCAAGTTATGATGTTGCCATGAACTGGTATCATTCAGAGGAATACGCACCAGTCAGGAAAATTAGAGAGGATAACTCTGAAGGAAACTTGATAATAGTTGAAGGCAAATAACCGAATGAACAGAAAGTTATTATTTATCAATATCTTTAGTTTAGGTTTACAGTGGAAACCACTTAGTTAACTAAAATAACTCTCTTAATCTTTTAGGAAATGGTGGTATGATAAATTATGCGATGTTTTATTGGTATTGATTTACCTATTGTGGCAGTTAAAGAAATTCAAAAAATACAAAAAAAACTTGAGCCTAATTTTACTGGAAGATTAACCTCAAGTGAAAATTTGCATCTAACTCTAAAGTTTTTAGGCGAAATAGAAAATGAATCAATAAACGATGCAAAAAAAAGATTGTCCTCCATCACGCATCCGCCATTTGAATTGACCTTAAAGGACGTTGGGGTTTTTTCTCAAAAGTTTATCAAAATCATATGGGTGAAGGTTTCTGATGTACCCTTGCAATCATTGGTTGATAATTGTTTGAATGATATATTTGAATCAGAAAATAGATTTATGGGACATATTACAATTGCTCGTGTTAAAAATCTTGCTGATAAAAAATCATTTCTTCAATTAATTAATGTTACTACAGTAAATGAGGTATCATTTATGGTTAAAGATTTTTATTTGAAAGAATCTATTCTAGCCTCAGATGGGCCAATTTATAAAGACATTGTTAGATATAAGTTATCATCATAAAATAACTTAATATTTTCATTTTACCAAATACTTCATTGTTTCATCTTTATTATTCTTTTAATTTTTTAGAAAATAATTGACCATTTAACTGTAAAGTGGTGAAATACCGGAAATGTACTATGGTTTAGGCGCAAATTTAACATTTGCAATGCACTTTGCTTTTATAGTTTTTGTTATTTTTGGAGCGTTGATTCTCTTTGTATCAAAAAAAATTGCTTTTATTCATATTCCTTCTGTTATTTATGGAGCATATACTGAATTATCTCATTCTATCTGTCCATTAACATATTTAGAAAATTGGTTTTTAAGAAAGGCCGGTATGAAAAGTTATCCAAGCAGTTTTATTGAACAATATTTAATACCCATTGTCTACCCAAATAATCTCACAGTTGAATTACAATTTTATTTAGGGTTTTTACTTATCTTCACTAACATTGTTATTTACATACTTGCTATAAAATTTTTGAAGGGAAGTTAATGCTGCATATTCCTCTATTCATTCTTGAAACAATGGTGCTATAAAACTAGTTCAGTTTTTATAAATATTATGGAATGACAAAAATGTTATTAATTCTAACTTATGCTATTGGTATTTATACACTACTTGTTTTGTTCCTTTTCTTTTTTCAAAGGTCTTACCTCTATTTCCCTTCAAGGGAGAAAATTGATATTTCGTATTTTATTGATAGTGGTTTAAAAGAAATTGAGCTTACTACATCGGATGGATTAGTTCTAAAATCTTGGTTTAAAAAACCGAGCAAGCAAGATGGATATACAATTCTCATCTTTCATGGCAATGCAGGACATGTCGGACATAGGGTTGAGAAATTTAAACGTTTCATTACTGCTGGCTATGGTTTTTTATTTCTTGAATACAGAGGTTATGGTGGCAATCAAGGAAAGCCTACGGAGAAGGGTCTATACAATGATGCTCTTTCGGCATTAGAGTTTTTATCAAAACAACAAATATTCTCTGATAAAACTATTCTTTATGGTGAATCCCTAGGATGCGGAATAGCAGTAAAATTGTCCTCTGAGACTGCCTTTGCTGCCACGGTTTTAGAGACTCCCTTTACGTCCATTGCTGACGTTGCTCAGCGTCATTATTGGTATCTACCTGCTAAATGGTTGGTGTTAGACCGTTATGACATTTTGAAGATAATAGGAAACATTAAATCACCTCTATTGGTGATACATGGAAAAAAAGACAACATTATTAATATATCATTAGGAAAAAAGGTATTTGATGCTGCCCCTCAACCAAAAGAGGCTTTATTTGTTCCCAATGCTGGACACAACAATCTCTTTGAATTTAATGTTGAAGAAAAGTTATTGATTTTTTTAGAAAAAAATAAAAATTATTAATTACACTTGAATCTCCAGTAAATTAAAAAATATTAAGTGCTTTATTTGTAGCAATTAATTATAACTAGCTATTTTATATTTATAAAATGAAAGCTCTGATAATAGTTGATGTTCAAAATGATTTTTTAATCAAAGGATCTCTTGAAGTACCTTGTGGCAATGATGTGATTGAACCCATCAACCATATCATCAAAAATTACTCATTAGTTGTTGCTACAAAAGATTGGCATCCATCAGATCATGTAAGCTTTGCCTCCAATCATCCGGGTAAAAAAGTTGGTGATGTTGTAAAGGTAGACAACCTTGACCAGATTCTTTGGCCTGACCATTGTGTCCAAAAATCTAAAGGCTCTGATTTTCCAGCGACTTTAAATGCCAAAACAATTAAAAAGATTATTTTTAAGGGTACTAATTCTCAGATTGATAGCTACAGTGGTTTTCATGATAATGGTAAAATACACTCAACAGGTCTTTCGGATTATTTAAAAGTAAAAAATATCACATCTGTCGATTATGTAGGACTAGTGACTGAGTATTGCATTAAGTTTACTGTTCTTGATTCAATAGAGGAAGGTTTTAAAACTAGAGTAATTCTAAATGGCATTAAAGGTATTAATTTACCAGAAAGTAATAAAGCTTTAAATGATATGCAATCAAAGGGTGTAGAATTATTATAAATGAAGTTATTGATAATGTAGAGCCTTCGATTAAGAATTTCTTAATCTAAATCTATCAACACTTCTTAATATTGGAGCTATTATACTATAGATGAAAAATGATGGATTAACAGCTAATCAACTTAAAGAATATAATGAAAAGGGTTATTTGGCTCCCATCGATATTTTATCTTCAGAGGAAGTTAAAAAAATTAGAGTAGAAATCGAGAGTATTGAAAAAAAATGGCCAGATCAAATTAATGGATTAAATAGGAATAATATCCATTATTACTCTCCAATTTTTGATCAAATTGTTCACAATTCTAAAATTGTCGATGTTGTAGAAAATTTCATTGGTCACAATATCCTATCTGCGAGAACTGTATTATTTCTTAAAGAACCTGAAAATAAAGGTTTTATTAGTTGGCATCAAGATGGAATTTATCAAGGATGGAAACCTTATAACTCTATCACAGCATGGTTAGCTATTACAGATGTTAATGAAGAAAACGGTTGCATGAAGATGTGGCCAGGATCTCACAAAGATAATTTTAAAAAACATAAAGATACATTTGATGAAGATAATTTGTTAACCCGTGGTCAAACTATTGAGAATGTTCCAGCAAAAGATATAATACCAATAATTCTTAAGCCTGGGCAATTATCTATTCATCATCCTATGACTGTTCATGGATCTGGACCAAATTTAAGTAAGAGTAGAAGAATTGGTTTTGCAATTCAAAGTTACATAGGGACTAATGTTGAACAAATACTTGGCAAAACTTATGTTCAGCAAGTAAGAGGAAAGGATGATTTTAAATATCATGAGCACACACCTTGACCAAATAAATTGATGGATAGAAAAGATCTAATACTTCATGATAATGCAAATAATGAACTGCAAAAAATTCTATATAAGGATGCTAAGAAAATAGGAAAATATTAATTTATTTATAGATGACAAAGTCTTTTAATCTCCAAGAGGCGCCTCTCTCTTCTTTGAATACCATTAAGTTTTGTAATCATTTTTTAAACCACTATATAAATTAAGAATTTATGATTGATTTACTATCAACATTTCTCGTAGTTGATGGTAGGATGATTATGATGAAAAAGAAAATAACCTCAAAAATAGCTAATTGTCTTTGTGGAGGTGTTAAGATAAGAATAAAAGGAAAGCTTCGCCATGTAATTAATTGTCATTGTTCACAGTGCTTGAAAACACATGGAAATTACGCAGCCTACACTGAATGTCCAGATGACAAAATTAACTTTATTAATAAAACAACTTTGAAATGGTACCATTCATCTAAAATTGCCAAAAGAGGTTTTTGTTCTATTTGCGGGGCAAGCATATTTTATAAATTACTCAAAAGTGAAAATATAAGTATTGCTGCTGGGATGTTCTCTAATCCTACTAAACTGAAGACTCACTCAAATATATATACAAAAGGTAAATTAGATTATTATAAATTAGATTCAAGGATACCCAAATTTAATAGAAATAGTAGATAAACAATGAGATTTTTATTTTTATTTTTATTTTTATTTTTTTCATTTCAGCAAAATACTTGGGGTGAAAACATTCTTACTGATTTTTTGATTGCTAAACCAAGTATGCCCGATCCTAGATTCAAAGAAACTGTGATTATTATGTTGTATCACAATCAAGAAACAGGGGCAGCTGGCTTAGTTGTTAACAAACCTATTGAAACAATGCTCATTAGTGAATTATTTAAGAGTGGTAACATAACTCCACCTGAAAAAATGATAGAAAAGGAAATCACATTATATTGGGGAGGGCCTGTAGAGCCCGAACACATCTTTTTTATCCATTCCTCTGATTACAAGAGTAATAATTTTATATTATCAAACAGAGATTTCACTGTGACACAAGAACCTGAAATTCTTTTTGATATTGTAAAAAATAAAGGCCCTAAAGAATATATTATTCTTTCAGGTATTGCAGCATGGGAACCTGGACAGCTAGATTCTGAAATGATGCAAAATAACTGGGATAGAAAATTGAATAATTATACATCGCTGTTTGATAATGGAAAAGAAATGTGGAGTCACTTAATTAACTCCCGGGATATTTAGCTATTATATTTTTTGCTGCTGGTTGTAGGGTTGTTTAAATATGCTTGATCAGGCAAAGTTCCGATTGTTAGTTGATAACAATTATTTCATAACATGAGTAAGTATTAACAAATAAAAGACATGGTAGAAGTTTATTAATTTTTATTTTTTCTTGATTCCTGAATAATTTCTGCAATTATTTCTTCTTTATTGTGACCCATAAGGTGAACACCCATGACTCCATTAATTTCTTTAAAGTGATGGATTAATTCCAAACATATTTTTTTACTTTCTTCTTTTTCATCTTTGGATTGCTCTAATCTTTTTATAATCTTATCAGGAACATTAACTCCAAATAAATTATTATTCATCCATTTTGCGCTTTTAGCTGAAGTAAAAGGTCCCAGACCAATTATAAAAAATGTTTTTTCCAATATGCCTACATCACCCAGTACTTTCATATATTCTTTCAATATTTTTTTATCAAAAACATACTGAGTTTGAAAAAAATTTATACCTGTTTTAATTTTATTTAAGATTTTTTCAGTATTTGGTTTTCCTTCTGTTGGCACTTCTGCACCTCCTATACAAAATTTTGGAGGAGGTTCAATTAATCTGCCTGAGGGAAATTTTCCCTTTCTACGCATCAAGTCAGCTGTAGCTACTAGAGTTAAACTATCAATATCGTTTACAGCAATGGTTTCAGGTTGATCACCAATTTTTGGATCATCTCCTGATAAACAAAGAATATTATGGACGCCAAGTGCTGAAGCTCCTACTAAATCTCCTTGTAAGGCTAATCGATTACGATCACGAACAGTGAGTTGTAAAATGGGTTCAATATCATTTTGAGCAAGAATAATAGCTGCAGTTAATGCTGACATATGTACTTTTGCACCAGGACTATCAGTCAGATTAACTGCATCAGCAATATACTTTAATGGTTTTGTTTTTGTTAATATAACTTCTTGATCAGCAGAATCTGGAGGAGTAGTTTCAGCGGTATATACAAAATTTCCATCTAATAATTTTTTATGAAATAAGCTTTGATATTCCATTATATACTATCTTATTATTTGTATTTTTTTAAATTCATAGATAAAACTTCAGTCAAAATCTTATATTGATTAAAATATTTTTTGTTTTTATATTCAAATTGTTTTATTTCATGCAAACAAAATTTTATTGCCTTTTCTTCTCCTATTACAGAAATGAGAGTACTTTTACCTTGTTTTTTATCTTTTCCAGGGGTTTTACCTAAAAATTTAAAATCTTTTGTTTCATCCAAAATATCATCTATTATCTGGAACATAAGACCAAATATACTTCCAAATTCTTCCGCAAATTTTATCTCTTTATTATTCTTTCCCCCCACAATAAAAGCTGATGAACAACAAAAACTAAAAAGAGCAGATGTTTTTAATTTATACATTTTTAAAATATCCTTTTTTTTAATTTTTGTTTTTTCAAACAACAAATCACAAGATTGACCCCCAGCAAGACCCTGAAAGCCTAGTATTTTTGAGAGTTTTTCTATTAATTGAATTCTTATTTTAGCATCTTGATGAGTTTTTTTATTTGCAATAATTTCAAATGCTAAGTCGTGCAACGCATCACCTGCTAAGATTGCCGTTGCTTCATTAAATTTTTTGTGAGTACTTAATTTACCTCTCCTAAAATCATCATCATCCATACTGGGTAAGTCGTCATGAATTAAGGAGTATGAATGAATACATTCTATCGCAGCAGATAATCGTAAATAATGTTGTTTCTTAACATTAGCTAATTTGGCAAAAATACTAACAATAAAAGGTCGAATCCTCTTTCCCCCGTTCATTGATCCATAAAACATAGCTTTTGAAAGTATTTCTCTAGATAAAGTGGATTTCAATAATTTTACAAAATAATTTTCAAAATTTTTTCTTTCCCCATTTATTAAGGTATTTATTTTCATTATTTGAATTTATGGTTGTTGTATTATCAAAATAATTTAAATAATTATCAATATATTAATAGCTTATAATACATTTTCTACTATGCGAATTGAAGAAGAAATTAAACTAGACTATTCGGATGTTTTATTTAGACCCAAAAGAAGTACATTAAAAAGCAGAAAAGAAGTTGATCTAAGCAGAACTTACAAATTTAAACATTCTAATAGAGAATGGACTGGTATTCCCATTATTGCATCTAATATGGATGGGGTAGGGGAATTGAATGTAGCAAGTAGTTTAGCAAAATATAAAATCATAACCGCCTTAACTAAACAGCATAATTTAGATTTGATTAACAATTTTAGTCCCATCAAAGATATTTTTAATTACATTGCTCTTAGTTCTGGAACAGGCAAAGAGAGTTTTGAGAGATTAAATCAAATTATTAGTGAACATACCTATATTCAGTTTATTTGTATTGATGTGGCTAATGGTTATTCGGAAAACTTTAGTCATTTTGTATCTTCTGTTAGAGAAAAATATCCTTCTAAAACAATTATCGCTGGGAATGTTGTTACTGCAGATATGACTCAGGAACTAATTTTGAGTGGAGCAGATGTAGTGAAAGTTGGCATAGGGCCAGGAAGCGTTTGTACAACAAGAATTCAAACGGGAGTTGGCTATCCTCAATTAAGTGCGGTAATAGAATGCGCAGATGCAGCACATGGTTTAGGTGCACATATAATTGCTGATGGAGGCTGCACTTGTCCAGGAGATGTAGCAAAAGCATTCGGTGCTGGAGCAGATTTTGTTATGCTTGGCGGTATGTTGGCTGGACATGAAGAAGGTGGAGGTAAAATAATTTCTGAAAATGAAAAGCAATATATAGAATTCTATGGGTCAAGTTCCGAGGAAGCAATTGAAAAACACTACGGAGGTTTATCAGATTATAGATCTTCCGAAGGAAAAAAAGTTAAAATTCCATTTAGAGGTAAATTAGATCAATCCGTTAAAGCTATTTTAGGAGGGGTTAGAAGTAGCTGTACATACGTGGGAGCTCCATCTTTAAAGCAGCTAAGTAAATGCACAACTTTTATCAGGGTTAATCAGCAATATAATGATACTTTTGGTAGAGTTTAATACCCTATAGCACAACCATCTTTTCTTGGATCAGACCCCCCAATTAATACTCCATTTTTTCTATCAATTAAAATTGCCTGTCCACCACCGTGGGTATGATCCGAGTAGCTAATTTGATGACCTCTAGATTTTAAATCTAGTAAAATATCTTCTGGTATAGATTTTTCGAATTGATAGTCATTTTCCAATATAAACGCTCTTGGAAAATCAATAGCTTCTTGAACAGACATTCCAAAATCAAAAATATTTTGCACTACATGGCTATGGCCCACTGGTTGATATTGCCCTCCCATAACACCATAAGATAGTAATGGATTATTATCCATGTCGGTTACCTGTCCTGGTATAATGGTGTGGAGAGGCCTTTTATGGCCATCAATCATGTTAGGATGATCTCTTTCTAAACGAAAATTCACACAACGGTCTTGAAGTATAACACCTGTTTTATTGCTTGTGATACCACTTCCAAATGGAAAGCATATAGAATTAATAAAGGATACGGCATTTTGATCTTTATCAACAACTGTTAAATAAACTGTTTCTGGGTGAGCCGTAATGGTAGAATTTTTTGGTTTATAGATTTTATCCATTGATATTTTTGAGGCTAGTTCATTGATATATTCAGCTTGAATTAATTGATGAAAATCAATATCGTTGAACTTTGGATCGCCTATACTACCTTCTCTTATCTCAAACGCTATTTTGGTTGCTTCTGCTTGTAAATGAAATCTATCAGCACTTAGTGATTTAATTTTCGTAAAATCAAATTTTTCTAAAATACCCATCATTAATAACACCGTAATACCCGGCCCATTGGGCGGACATTGATGAAGTATAATGTCTCTGTAATTATTTGTTAGGCTGTCTGAAAAAATAGTATCCTGCTCTGCAAAATCATCCATTGAGTGCAATCCGCCTATTTTATTAAGGGAACTAACAATATCTTTTGCAATATACCCTGAATAAAAATCTTTAATTCCATTTTTAGCAATTGATTGAAGTGTGTTGGCTAAATTTATATTTTGATGAACTTCTCCAAAACCATAAGATTTATTATTCCGTAAAAATATTGCTTTAGTGACAGGATGTTGTTGTAATTTATCTATGTTTTCAGACCAAGCTTTGGCGACAACTTCATGAACAGGAAAACCTTCCCTTGCATATTTTTCAGCTGATATAAGTAATTCAGCAAAATCTAAGCTACCGAACTTTTGATGCATTGAATGCCAAGCATGAATTGCCCCCGGAATATTCACTGAATGAGGACTTGTTGTTGAAATTTTATTAATTTTACTACTTTCAAAAAAATCCAAGGTAGCTTTTTTGGGAGCTATGCCCGAACCATTAACCGCTATTGACTTTTTCCCTTTTATAGAAACCAGAGCAAAACAATCGCCTCCAATTCCCGTTGAATTTGGTTCTATGACAGCTTGAACTGCTGAGGCAGCAATCGCAGCATCAACGGCATTACCTCCTTTTTTTAAAATTGAAATTGCCTCGAGTGTACTTAAGGGTTGAGAAGTTGCGGCCATGCCATTCACTCCGATAACATTTGATCTTCCAGGAATATGAAGGTTTCTCATAAAATTAATTAACTAATATATATTTGACAAAAGAATACATAGAATTTATTAGCCTCACTACTATGAAAGTACGCTGTTCACTAAAATCGGCTAAAAACCGTGATAAAGATTGTAAGCTGGTTCGAAGAAAAGGGCGTATATACGTGATTAACAAGAAAAATCCCCGTATGAAAGCAAGACAGGGTTAGTTAACTATTTTCTGCTAAAAATTTTTCCGCCTCTAAAGCAGCTATGCAACCCATTCCCGCAGCTGTTACAGCTTGTCGATAGATTTTGTCTTTTACATCTCCTGCTGCAAAAACCCCTGGAATGCTTGTCGATGTGCTGTCGGGTTTTGTGATGATATAGTTTTCTTTATCCATTTTTATTTTGTTAAGAAATAATGATGTAGCTGGGTCGTGACCTATGGCAATAAATGCGCCACTTACTTTTATTTCTGATTCGGAGTTATCAGTCGTGCTTTTAAGCAGAATTTTTTCAAGAGCAGGAGTGTCAGTATTGCCTTGAAAATTTTTTACTGTTTTATTCCATATAATTTCAACTTTTGGATTTTTAAACAATCTATCTTGCAAAATTTTTTCTGCACGCAATTGATCACGGCGATGAATCAGAGTAACTTTTGAGGCAAAATTTGTAAGAAACAATGCTTCTTCTACAGCACTATTACCACCTCCAATTACGGCTACATCTTGGTCCTTGAAAAAAAAACCATCACATGTAGCACAGGCAGATATTCCATATCCTTTAAATTTTTCTTCACTTTCTATTTCCAACCAACGTGCTTTGGCTCCAGTTGAAATAATAGTAGTTTTACTTCTAAAAATTAACCCTGAGTCCGTTGTAGCTATAAAAGGTGAAGAATTAAAATCAACATTAGTAACAAAATCATTATGTATCTCAGTTCCCACTTTAAGTGCTTGCTCTCTCATTTGTTCCATGAGCCATGGTCCCTGTATAACATCTCCAAATCCAGGATAGTTTTCAACATCTGTCGTGATCGTTAATTGACCTCCGGGCTCAAGACCAGTAACTAAATGTGGTTTTAAATTTGCTCTTGCTGCATAAATGGCAGCAGTATATCCTGCTGCACCCGATCCAATTATTAGAACATTAGTTTTAATTTTTTCTGACATAAATTAAATATAATGTTTCAAAAAAAATAAACAAGTTACTCAAGTTGGATTATTAACAGGCCAATCTGTTTCAAAACTGACATAGTTAATTTGAATACAACGTCTTTCTTTTTTTATTTCTTTCAATTCTAAACCATGCCAAGTATCTTTACCTGAGGAAAAAAAATAACCCGAGTTGTGCTGATATTTTATAGTTTTAACTATTTTAAAATCATCATCATATAAATCAGTGCCTAAATTTTCTGATTCAAGATAGGGGTTTGACCAGATCATCATGGTCATTAATTTTTCAATAATATCTTTGTGGGGTTTTAGCCAAAAACCTTTTTTATCTCCAATGATCTCTAGTCGCACAAATGATGAAGACAGATCTTTATTTAATATTTTAGATATTTTTTGGGAAGTTGCAAATTCTTGAAGTGTATTAATTACTTTTGTCAAATATGGAAAATGTTTACAATTGTCTTTAGTTATAAAAAGACGAAGCTTCCCATCTTTTCCGTCACCACTATGATCAGCTGCTCTTGTGCCATCGTAAGCTCTTTCTCCATCAGGTATTGATGAAAAAGAAATTTCATCAAGGGTATTTTTATCTAGGCAATCAATCATTTCCCAGTGTGGGAAGGGGTAGGTATGTTCAATTATTTGATTGAAATTCATTACTAGTCTTTTATAATTCTTTTTTTAACAATACTAGCGATTCTTTCTGCTTCGTTGAGAGGATTATAGTTCCAATTCTTTAGTTCAGAATTATCTAATAGTTGTTTTGTGATATTTAATTCTGTAAATTCTTGATGAAAATTTTCTATTCTTTTGCTGTTGCGCTTAAAAGGTAGATAAAAAACAAATATTGGTTTGCCGGTAACAGCACACTCTGATATCATTGACGTTGAGTCAGATGTGACAATAAAAAAATCAGAATTTTTTAAAGCAAAAGTATAAGGATTTTTATCATTATTATTCCATATAAAAGCAATATCTTTTAAATTTTTTTCTAACATTCTGTTTATTTCTTTTTTTGTGCGTCGTGAGCTAATAATTAACAATTGATATTCAGGATTTATTTTTTTTATATGTTTAATTTTCTTAATAAGAGAATTCGTTTCATTATCTGAAAATTGATAATGGTGATTATCTCCACCTACTATAACGCTAATTAACTTTTTTGTAGGTAGTTTGAATTTAGAGTCTATTTCATTATGAATAATAGAGTGTGTGAATTTATGGAGCGCTCCAATTGAAGAAATTACATTATCTCCCTTAATTCCATCATGATTAGGAGCAATTATGTAATCAAAACTTCTAAAATTAATTTTTGGATTTTGAATATGAATTGAAATTAAATTTTTAAATTTTTTTTTTAAAAATATTGAAAGATAGACACTTTTTCTTCCACAACTAATAACCATATCAGGTGAGGAAGAAAAATCTAATTTATTAAAAAAAATCCACGAAAAAATTGGCAAAAATCCGGGTTGTAATTTTGACCAAGGAAAAAGTATTTTAGTATTAATTTTCGTAATATTAGAGCTGAATTGTTGCGCCAATCCTAAAACCTGACTGATCATTCCTTGAGATCCATCTGTTAAGACCCAAATATTTTTTTTTGAAAATTCCAATTTCTTATTTAAATTTAACAGACAATATCGTGTAGGATTTAATTCCCTTAGGGCTTTTGATTTCTACAACATCATCTTTTGTTTTGCCAATTAATCCTTTTGCGAGAGGACTACTAATTGAAAGTTTTTTATTTTCAATATCAGATTCATATTCTCCTACAATTTGATATGTTGACACATCACCAGACTCATCATCTTTTATTTCAACAATTGCACCAAAAAGTATTTCTTCGCCTGATAAAGTTGATACATCAATAATCTCTGCCAAAGCTGTTACTGATTCTAATTCTTGTATTTTGCCTTCAATTAAACTTTGCTGTTCTTTAGCATATTGATATTCTGCATTTTCAGATAAATCCCCATGACTTCTTGCTTCTGCAATTGCAGCAATGATATTAAGTCTATCTTCGTTTACAAGCTTCTTTAATTCTTCTTGCAAATGCTCATAACCTGAGGTTGTCATTGGTATTTTATTCATAATATTATGATGATCTATTATATTTTAAAGTCAATAAATTTCAATGAATTGACTGAATGCTTTGTACTGTAAGAGCGTTATTTTTCAAGCTTTCTATTGCATCTACAGCTACTTTTGCTCCTGCGATGGTCGTGTAATATGGAATGTTATTCATTAACGAAGTTCTTCTAATACTATAACTATCTCTGATTGAGCCCTGTGTTTTTGTGGTATTAATAACTAAGTTAATATCGTTAGATAGTAAAGAATCTACAATATGCGGGCTGCCTTCTTTAACTTTTTTTATTATCTCTACATCAATATTATGATTGCTAAGGTAGCTTGCGGTGCCCCGAGTCGCTACTATATTAAATTTAAGATTTTTTAGTTTTTTGGCAATGGCAATAATTTTTTCTTTGCTATCATTATCAATAGACAAAAATACCTTTCCTTTTTTAGGTAAGAAAGTACCAGAGGCAACTTGGCTTTTAATATATGCTGATAAAAAATTATTATCTATACCCATAACTTCCCCTGTTGATTTCATTTCTGGTCCAAGTATTAAATCTACGCCATCAAATTTATTAAATGGAAAAACAGACTCCTTTACATTGAATGTTTTCAAATTTATTCTATCTAGCGAAGGTAATAAATCCAGCAGGCGATCACCAACCATAACTTTTGAAGCTATTTTTGCGATAGGTATGCCTATTGATTTTGCAACAAATGGCACCGTTCTGCTTGCTCTAGGGTTTACTTCTAAAACGTATAATTGATTATCTTTGATTGCTAGTTGGGTATTCATTAAACCTATGACATTAATTTCATTAGCAATGTTAGTTACCCATGTTACAATTTGATTTTCTATATTTTTATCAATTGAAAAAGGAGGAAGAGAACAGGCGCTATCCCCAGAATGGATACCTGCCTCTTCAATATGTTCCATAATACCGGCAATAAAAACAGACCCTCCACTGTCACGAATTAGATCAACGTCAATTTCGATAGCATTTTCTAAATATTGATCAATAAGAATAGTATTATTGGTTGAAACACTCATTGCTTTTGCAGCAAATGATTTTAAAGCTTTATCATCATAGGCAATTTCCATTGCTCTTCCTCCCAGGACATAAGAGGGGCGTATGAGAACTGGGTATTTAATTTGATTAGCTATTTGAAGGGTGTCTTTGATATTGTTACTTGTACCGTTTTTAGGTTGCTTGATGTTAAGTTTATTAAGAACATTACTAAATAAATTTCTATCCTCTGCAAGATCAATAGCTTGGGTTGAAGTTCCTAAAACTTTTATTCCAGCTTCTTCTAATTGTTTAGCAATTTTGAGAGGTGTCTGACCTCCAAACTGCACATAAACTCCCAATACATTGCCATTTTCTGCTTCTTTGTTATGAATTTCAATTACACTCTCTGCAGTTAACGGCTCAAAGTATAATCTATCAGATGTATCATAATCTGTTGACACAGTTTCAGGGTTGCAATTGATCATAATCGTTTCAATATTTTTTTCTTTAAGAGCAAAAACAGCATGTACACAACAATAGTCAAATTCAATCCCTTGGCCTATCCTGTTTGGCCCACTCCCTAAAATAATAATTTTATTCTTGTCAGTAGGGTCAGCTTCGCAGTATTTTTCATTTTCAAAACACCAATCATAAGTTGAATATAAATAGGGCGTTTTAGAATTAAATTCACCAGCACAAGTGTCGACTAGTCGATATACAGGTTTTATTTTGTATTTAGTGCGTAACTCACGAATTTCACTTTCCTGCAATTTTTTTAGTTCCGCTATTTTTTTATCGGAAAAACCATTTTTTTTTGCAACTAATAACACTTTCTCATTTAATTCATTACTTACAATCATTTTCTCTATATTTATGATGGAATCGATTTCATCAATGAACCAAGGATCATAATTAGTAATCTTCTGAATAATGTTTTTATTAACCCCTAAACGTAGCGCCTCTCCAATTATTAATAATCTTTGAGAAGATTGTGGTTTTAGTTTTTGAACAATATTTTCTTTGGTGAAGGAGGAATTTTTCGGAGAATCTAAACCATTTAGCTCATACTCAAGAGATGCAAAACCTTTTTGCAAAGACTCTGTAAAGGATCGTCCAATACTCATTGTTTCCCCTACTGATTTCATAGAAGTTGTTAAATTTGAGTCAGTGCCTATAAACTTTTCGAAAGTAAAACGCGGTATTTTTGTTACTATATAATCGATACTAGGCTCAAAACTCGCAGGTGTAGTGGTGGTGATATCATTTTGTAATTCATCTAGCGTATAACCGACCGCCAGTTTAGCAGCAATTTTGGCAATAGGAAAACCAGTTGCTTTTGATGCTAAGGCTGATGAACGACTTACCCGCGGATTCATTTCAATAACATTAAACTCACCATTCAAAGGATTTATGGCAAATTGTACGTTTGATCCTCCTGTATCCACTCCTATTTTACGAAGTACTTTAATACTAGCATTACGCAATAGTTGGTATTCTTTATCTGTAAGTGTTAACGCTGGCGCAACGGTAATACTGTCTCCAGTGTGAACCCCCATAGGATCAATGTTTTCAATAGAACAAACAATGATACAATTATCTTTGGAGTCTCTTACAACTTCCATTTCAAATTCTTTCCATCCAGCAACTGATTTTTCAATTAAAATCTGGTTTGTTGGGCTAGCATTTAATCCTCTTATACATAAATCTTCAAACGTTTTATTATAGAAGGCAACACCTCCTCCTGTTCCACCTAGAGTAAAACTTGGTCTTATAACCAGAGGTAAAGATAATTCTTTTTTGACATTTAATGCTTGTGCAATATTATCTACAATAATACTTTTTGGACATGACAATCCAATTTCTTTCATGGCTTCCTTAAATTTTTGTCTATCCTCTGCCAAATCAATAGCTTTTGGATTAGCGCCAATCATTTTGATTTTGTATTTTTTCAAAATTTTATTTTGATACAGTTCCATAGACACATTTAAAGCTGTCTGACCACCCATTGTTGGCAATAGAGCGTCTGGTTTTTCTATTTTGATGATTTCTTCAACAAATTCTTTTGTAATTGGTTCAATATAAGTTTTATTAGCTAATTCGGGATCTGTCATAATAGTAGCTGGATTAGAATTAATTAAAACAACTTCATAACCTTCATCTCTAAGCGATTTGCATGCTTGTGCTCCTGAATAATCAAATTCACAAGCTTGACCAATTACAATTGGCCCAGCACCAATTATTAAAATTTTTTGAATATCTTTTCTCTTAGGCATTTTTTTGAATTAATTGATGAAATTGATCAAACAAGTAATGGCTGTCATGTGGACCAGGGCTGGCCTCAGGATGGTATTGGACACTAAAGATTGGTAAGTTAACATGCTTTATACCTTCATTAGAACCATCAAAAAGCGACACATGAGTTTCTTTGACATTGGAAGGAAGGGAAGATCGATCAACTTCGAACCCATGATTTTGCGCAGTAATTTCCACAATAGAGGTTTCTAAATTTTTTACTGGATGGTTTCCTCCGCGATGACCTTGAAACATTTTTTTTGTTTTAGCTCCTAGTGCCAAACTTAAAATTTGATGACCCAAACAGATACCAAATATTGGAATTTCTTTTTTTATAAGTTTGTTAATTACAGGAATAACTTTTTCTCCCGTAGCAAAAGGATCTCCTGGTCCATTTGATAAAAAAATTCCATCAGGGTTAGTTTTCATTATTGAATCAAAAGAAGCGTGGGAAGGTAAGACTGTAGGTGCAAAGTTGGAATTAATTAAATTTCGTAAAATATTTTGTTTAATTCCAAAATCAAGACAAGTAATATTGAATGATTGATTATTTTTTTTTGTATATTGATTATTTTCTAGTTGCCAAATATTTTCTGACCACTTGTACGCATCCAGAGTTGTGACAACAGAGGCTAAATCAAGATTTTGTAATCCGTTCCATTTATCAATCTCTTGTGATAAGAGGTCTAAGCTAACTTTATCTTCTCCAAAATTAATAATGGCTGCCTTTATTGCTCCTTGTTCGGCAAGTAAACGAGTTAGTTGACGTGTATCTATATTAGTTATGCACGGTGTGTTGTTTTGAACAAAAAAAAAATCAAGATTAGAGTCACTTCTCCAACTTGATTCATGGTGGACTGTTTGATTTAATATACACCCACTGGCATGAATTTTATTTGATTCAACGTCTAGATTATTTGTCCCCACAATACCTATGTGAGGGAAAGTAAAGGTGATTATTTGTTTTGCATAAGATGGATCTGTTAATATTTCTTGGTACCCTGTCTGGGAGGTATTAAAGCATAGTTCTCCAATATTGCTAGTTTTAGCGCCCATTCCCTGACCCCAATAAACCTTGCCATTTTCTAAAATAAGAGCAGCTGAAGGAGGTTTAAGCGAGGGATGATCATTAGTGTCTTTCATCATATCAGATTGAGGCAAACGAGCGTTTACTAGGCATTTTAAAATGTATAGTCAAGGATTAGTTGTATTTCATGATAAGAGTTATAATAATAATTTTTCTTTAAAAAACGATTCTGCAGAATGGATAATAAAAATGAGTTTACGAATAATTATTGAGGACAAATACAAAAATGCCATTAAGGCAAAAAATACTATTGAGATTAATACTTTTCGTTTAATAAAAAGTGCGATTAAGGATAGGGATATATCCAATCGTTCTGGAGACAATAATAAAGGTATTGTAGATTTAGAAATTTTGTCTTTATTACAAAACCTCATTAAGCAACGTAAAGATTCAATTGATTCCTTTAAAGTTGCCTCTAGGAACGATTTAATTGCTGTAGAGCAAGGTGAAATTGATGTTATTAGGCAATTTTTGCCACAACAACTCAATGAAGAAGATACGGAAAAAATAATTGAAAAAATAATTTCTGAAAATAATTTTTACACTCTAAAAGATATGGGTGGTTTAATGAAGAATCTTAAAAGTAGTCATGCAGGAAGCATTGATATGGCATTAGCAGGAAAGATAGCTAAATCTAAACTTTCATAGGAATGTCTTTTTTAAAAACTGATCTTGATAAAATAAAATCTAAAATTTCAATTAGCAGTGAATTAGAAAAAAAAGCAAAATTAGTTCAAAAGGGAAGAGATTACTGGTGTTGCTGCCCTTTTCATGAGGAGAAAACACCATCATGTAAAATTAATGATGATCAAGGATCTTTTTATTGCTTTGGATGCGGTGCTAAGGGAGACATTTTTACTCTTTATACAGATCTTTATAACTATAATTTTGTTGATGCAGTTAAGGAGCTTAGCCAACGTGCAGGAGTTAATATTAAATTTCAGGATGCGCAACAAACCAAACAAGAAAACCAAGTTGAAGCTATTTTAAAACTAACAAGTGAGTGGTATCAAAATAATCTTGAAGTTTCAGAGGCTCAAAAATGTAAATTATATTTGGAAGGTCGAAATTTATCCGATGAAACTATTAGTCAATTTAAATTAGGCTATTCTTATAATGCCTCATCCACACTCTATAAATTTTTAAAAAGTAAATCTTTTAATGATGAGGATTTACTCAAAAGTAATGTTGTTAAGTTAGATAAGAACAACAAAATTCGAGATTATTTTTATAAGCGGCTAATTTTTCCTATCTTGAACTTACAAGGACATATTGTTGGATTTGGTGGAAGGGCTTTAGATGACTCCAATCCGAAATATATCAATTCTCCTGAGAGTAACATATTTCAAAAAAGGCATCTTTTATATAATTTGAATTTAGCTAAAAATACCGCACGAAAAAAAAACAACATTCTAATTTGTGAGGGATATATGGATGTCATTTCACTTTATCAAAATGGTTTACAGAGTGTCGTAGCACCTTTAGGTACAGCTTTAACAGAGGATCAACTCCAACTTTCTTGGAAATATTCTACTAAGCCTACGATTATGTTTGATGGAGACAATGCGGGTATAAGGGCTTCTTATAAATCTGCAGTTATGGCCCTGCCTTTAATTTCAGCAAAAAAATTTCTTCAGTTTGTTTTGTTACCAGAGGGGTTTGATCCTGACAGTTTTATAAATAATGTTTCATTTGATAAATTTGTTGAATTATTAAAAAAACCTCAATCTCTTGCCCATTTTATTTTTTCTCAATCAAGTAAATCTATTAAATTGAATAGTGCAGATGAAAAAATATCATACGATAAATATCTAGATGATTTGGTGCAAACAATTAAAGATAAAAAAACTCAATATTTTTATAAAAATGAACTTAAGTCACTTTTTTTTGATAAAATACGGCAATCGCGGTCCTCATTTAAGGGAAAAAACATTACCGTAAAAAAAATTAATACTTCCTTATATAATCAGCAGATATTATCTTTTATAGCTAGTGCAATTAATCATGTTCCAATTCGTCAAAAGATTTTAGAAGATTTACAGGCAACAGATTTATTGAACAATGCACACCGAAATCTGATTAGAGATATAAAATCTGATGATAATTTAGATTTACAAACTGATAAATTGCTTAATAAATTGAAAAAATCTGATCATAAAGAGCTTATAATATCCTGCCTAAATTCTAAAATTTATCAATTATTTCCTTATTCCCATTCAAAATTTGATCCCCAATTAGCCTATCAAGAAGTGCTAAAATCATTAAAGAATCTCAATACAAGGCTTTTAAATTTGAAAAAAATAAATAAAAGCCTAGATGACTTTATAAATGACTCAAATGTCCTTAATTGGAGTGAATTACAAAATATTAATTTGGAAATCTTAGACGAGGATTGATTGATAATGGTTATGAAAAAAATAAATAAAAAAACTTCAGTAAAGAAAAAAGCATTGAAAAAAAAAGTATCAGTTAAATCTAAATTATTAAAAAAATCTTCAAAAACTAAAGTAGTTAAGAAAAAGAATTTAAGAAGTAAAAAAAAAGATATTAAGAAAAAAAAACCTAGAAAAAAAATTGTATCTAAAAAATTAATAAAAAAAACATTAATAAAAAAATCTATAAAAATAAAAAAAGGGAAAAGGTTAGTTAATAAACAATCTTTAAAAACTACTGCGAATAAAGAACATAAAGTAAGAAAAAAAAGAGAAAAAAAAATAATTAATTTTGACGATTATTTAAAAGGTATTGTTACAAAATTAATTGAAAAACATAAAATTGATGGCGTGTATACATCAAAAATTATTGAAAAAGGTGTTCCAAAAAAATTTAGAATTCCTGAAAATGTTTTAAAAGTTGAAGAATTTTTAAAACAAAAAAATTTTACTATTTTATCCGAAGCAGAGGCATCTGAATTGCTGAAAGCCTCTAAAGAAGATTCACAATCTTCAACTGGAGAGACTGAGGCAGAGAGTAAAAAACAAACAGGAAAAACTGATGATCCAGTAAGATTATATTTGCGTGACATGGGATCCGTTGAACTACTAAGTAGGGAAGGAGAAATAGCGATTGCCAAAAGAATTGAATCGGGTCGTGAACTCATGATTGGGGCAATTTGTGAAAGTCCAATGACAATGCGTTCAATTATTAATTGGAAAGAATCAATCAAAGAAGGGACAATGCTATTGAGAGATATTGTTGATTTGGAACAGACATATGACATGTCAGATATAGGAGATACTAAAATCAATGACACACTCCATTTGATTGAGGGGGCAGTGGAAAACAAAGAGAATGCCAAAAAAGAAAAAAAAGAAAAAATATCAAAAACAGATAATACTGATGAAGAAGGGATCAGTGAGATATCAGATGAAGATGAAGATGAAGATGATAGTTTAAACGTATCCCTGGCCGCAATGGAGGAAAAGTTAAAGCCAAAAGTTCTAAAAGATTTTGATGAAATAACTAAACAATTTAAAAAACTTCAAAAATATAGTCATAATTTAATTGCGGCTGATATAAATAATGCAACAAAATATGTAACATTAGAAAAAAAATATAAAAAAATCCAAAAAGAAATGATTGTTTCGATGAAGGAGGTGCACTTTAATGCTTCAACTATCGAAGCACTAATGGAGTCATTATATGAGCTTAATAAAAAATTATTAGTGCGTGAGGGTCGTATGCTTCGAATGGCATTGAATGCAGGCCTTTCTAGAGAGTCTTTCATTGAATATTATTTAAGTTTTAATTTTGAAAAAAATTGGATTCAAACTTTATTAGCACTCAAAGAAAAAAGTTGGGAGAAGTTCATTAACAAAAATCATATTGAAATAAATAAATTAATTGATGAAATAAAAGAAATTCAGTTTGCGTGTGAACTTCCTTTGGTTGAATTTAGACGCATCGTTAGCACTGTACAAAAAGGAGAACGTTTAGCCAATCGCGCTAAAAAAGAAATGATCGAATCGAACCTTCGTTTAGTGATTTCCATTGCAAAAAAATATACGAATAGAGGATTACAATTTTTAGATCTTATTCAAGAGGGAAACATAGGCTTGATGAAGGCTGTTGATAAATTTGAATATCGTCGTGGATATAAGTTCTCTACTTATGCAACTTGGTGGATTCGTCAGGCTATTACTAGATCTATTGCGGATCAAGCTCGCACAATTCGTATTCCTGTTCATATGATTGAGACAATTAACAAAATTGTTAGAACAACAAGACAAATTATGTCAGAGATAGGGAGAGAACCAACGCCCAATGAATTAGCAGATAGGTTGCACATGCCTCTTGATAAAGTGAAAAAAGTACTTAAGATTGCAAAGGAGCCAATTAGTTTGGAAACACCAGTAGGTGATGAAGAAGATAGCTCACTGGGTGATTTTATTGAAGATAAAAATGCCCTCATTCCTATTGATGCCGCTGTAAAAAGTTCGTTAAGGGATACAACAACACGTATTTTGTCCTCTCTAACCCCAAGGGAGGAAAGAGTGCTTCGTATGCGTTTTGGAATTGGGATGAATAGTGATCACACATTAGAGGAAGTAGGGCAGCAATTCAGTGTTACAAGAGAACGAATTCGTCAAATAGAAGCAAAAGCACTCCGCAAATTAAAGCATCCTACTAGGGCTAAAAAATTAAAAACTTTTTTAGATGAATAATGCAATTAATATTACTTGGCACAGGTTGTCCGAAGGTTGATCATAAACGTTTTGGTCCTTCCAATTTAGTTTTCACAAAAAATACCACCATCTTAGTTGATTGTGGTTCGGGTGTATCTCAACGATTGCAAGAAGCAAAGGTATCAACGGCAAATATTGATGCACTTGTATTAACTCATTTACACTCCGATCATGTGGTAGATCTTTACCAATTAATTATTTCCAGCTGGCATTCGTATCGAATAAATCCATGGAAGATTTATGGTCCCAAAGGAACGAAAAAATTTGTTTCAAAAATTATGGATGCTTGGAAAGATGAGAGACAATTGCGCATTAAGTATGAGGAGCGGTCTTCCATTGCTGCGTTTAATTTAAAAATTACAGAGTTTAAAGAATATGGAAAAATCAAAATCAAAGAAATAATGTTAGAATATTTTACAGTAGACCATCAACCTGTTGATTATGCCTATGGATTTAATTTTATTAATAACAACAAAAAATTAACAATAAGCGGAGACACGAAGCCTTGTGAAAATCTCATGAAATATGCCCAACTCACCGATTTATTATTGCATGAAGTTTATATAGAAGGTGAAATTCAAAAGACAACAAAAATGCGGTCCTCTCAAACATTACATAATGTTAAAGCCTACCATACGATATCTTCAATGGTGGGGAAAGTGGCTAAATTAACACGGTGTAAAAAACTTATTCTAACTCACTTTGTTCCCATACAGTTTAATGAAAAAAAATTAAAAGAAATTGTAAAAAAAGATTTTGGCAAATATCCAGTAATTGGAAAAGATCTATTAAGAATTAGAGTTTAATATTAACTAGAATAACCAAATTTTGTATCGTAGGTACTGGCATTACAGTTTTTACAAAAAAATATTATTACTAACTTATTATTAATGTTATTAAAGGATGAATTATTAGATGCGTACAAAGATTATTCACCTCTATATCATTGACTGGAAAAAACATGGTAACACTTAAAATTATTGACAATTCAGGCAGGGAATATGTGGTGAAAGATCCTCAAAGATTTTTTGATCATTTGATTGACTATCACAGCAACAACAATGAAGGGGATTACAGTACTCACGAAGAAAATGGTTATTATTTTACGATTACGGTAGAATTATATACAAAAGTAGAAAATTTTATAAAGAACCAGTGATTTAAGATTATAATTGAAAGTTATAAATAAGCTGTATAATACCCCTGTTCAGGGCCCTTAGCTCAGTTGGTTAGAGCGCTCCGCTCATAACGGAGTGGTCCGGGGTTCAAGTCCCTGAGGGCCCACCATTTTCCGTGCTTTTTCTCCAAGCACACTGCTTGTTATTATCCTTTTATCATCCATCATTTTTTTCTATCACTAATATATATTAATTCAACTAATCTATTATTTTTTGTTTTCATGTTAAATTTTCCTTTATAGTTATTAGTTAAATAACTCCAAATGGTCAGTATAAAAAAAAATACTCAAGGTGAATTAAAGGAAGCAACTGGTTTGAGAACAAGAAAAAGTTCTATTTACTCTCCCGGTCAAAATGAAACTTTCAAGATAAGTAGGTCTAAGTTTTCTAATTTTATAGACTGTAAGCGATGTTTTTATTTAGATAGAGTTAAGGGGTTACAAGAACCTAGTATGCCAGGATGGGCATTGAATACATCGGTTGATGTATTGCTTAAGAAAGAATTTGATTATTACAGAGAGAAAAAAGAACCACATCCTATCTTTAAAAAATACAATCTTAATTTTATTCCCTACG
>Ga0208391_1000396_pt1 | contig 24179 bp, 20 predicted proteins | sample Knorr_S23_td_Bot_FD_185612 | JGI IMG/M metagenome (GOLD analysis project Ga0208391, IMG submission 185612) | Marine microbial communities from Southern Atlantic Ocean transect - Knorr_S23_td_Bottom_ad_3770_LV_A (SPAdes) (version 2) | ecosystem: Environmental > Aquatic > Marine > Oceanic | place... | reverse complement strand
ACCAACGGCACCCATAGCCATGGATGAAAAGAGAAATGGCAACATACCGCCTACAAATAAACCAGCCATTACTTTGGGTTTAGAAATATCAATACTTTCAATTCCAGTTTGGACCATGAAAGCAGCAAACAGCGCTAATGCCGTTAAGGCTGCAGAACCGATGGCGAAGCCCTTTCCGATAGCCGCAGTTGTATTTCCTACAGCGTCAAGCTTATCTGTTCTTTCCCGAACTTCTGCAGGAAGTTCTGCCATTTCAGCAATACCCCCAGCATTATCAGAAATAGGACCGTAAGCATCAACGGCTAATTGAATTCCTGTATTTGCAAGCATCCCAAGGGCTGCCATGGCAATTCCATAAAGACCCGCAAAATAATGGGCACCCATAATTGCCGATGCCAAAATCAAAATTGGGATTGCAGTAGATTGCATTCCAACACCCAAACCAGCAATAAGATTTGTGGCGGGACCTGTTAATGATTGTTTTACAATCGATAAAACAGGAGGTGTACCTGTTCCTGTATAATGTTCAGTAATTAAGCCAATCCCTAAACCAGCTACTAGACCAATAACAGTGGCATAAAAAACGCCCATATTGGTGAAGATCACTTCCCCTTGAACAAATTCAGCGGGTAAAAATTGTTTAATCAAAAATAAAATGACCGCTATCATAATGAACGAACTTCCAAACTCGCCCCTGTTCAGAGCTTTTTGGGGATCGCCACCTTCCTTTACAGAAACCATAAACGTTCCAATGATTGAAACGATAATCCCAGCGGCTGCAATCATTAAGGGGAGTAAAACAAAATTGAAATCAAATCCACCCATTACAAGAACGCTGGCACCGAGGACCATGGACCCAACGATTGAACCAATATAGGATTCAAAAAGATCAGCGCCCATACCGGCTACGTCACCCACATTATCGCCTACATTATCAGCAATCGTCGCAGGGTTTAATGGATGATCTTCTGGGATACCCGCTTCAACCTTCCCCACCAAGTCAGCACCAATATCAGCGGCCTTAGTATAAATACCGCCGCCCACACGGGCAAACAATGCGATGGATGAAGCGCCTAAGGAAAATCCTGTTATCACATTTAAGACTGTTTTCATGGAAACAGCATCTTCACCATAATATCCTGTGTAGAATATAAATAATCCACCCAGCCCTAAAACGCCAAGGCCAACGACACTCATTCCCATAACAGATCCGCCCGTAAAAGCCACATTCAATGCAGAAGCCAAGCTCGTTCTGGCCGCATTTGTTGTGCGATTATTCGCTTTAGTGGCTACCCTCATTCCAAGGAATCCTGCTAAACCAGAAGTAACAGCACCCACAACGAAAGAGAGCGAAATTAATGCACTGGAATCGGCTCGGCCTGAATTTGCAAACCCCAAAAGAATAGCAACGGCAATAACAAATATAGATAGGACACGATATTCAGCTTTTAAGAAAGCCATGGCGCCATCGGCAATACTTGCGCCGATGGATTTCATCCGATCGGTTCCTTCGTCTTGGGCTTCAATCCAGCTTGTTTTCCAGAATGAATAGACCATGGCTAATACAGCCGCACCAATCACAAACATATAGTTAGAACTCATGGGTTCAATTACTCCTAATTTAAAAGAGGGGTTTTCAAAGCCCTCTAAGAATTAAAATGATTCATGGTACGATTTAAACCATGCACTAAAAGATTTTCCAAAGCATCCGCACCACGGTTAACCATGGCTTCCGCATTTGCTTTATCTTTTGATCGAAATGGTTTCAAAACAAATTTTTCCGCCGGACGCATATTTTCATCAGTCCCTATTCCCAAACGAATCCTCGGGAACTGATCTGACCTCAGTTGATAAATGATATTTTCCATTCCACGATGGCACCCATCTCCGCCTTTGGGTCGAATGCGAATAGTCCCCAATGGTAAATCTACATCGTCTACTACAACATGAATATCCGATGACAAAAGATCCCAGCGATTCGCCACATACTTTACCGCAATACCACTGAGATTCATGCCTGTGGTTGGTTTGATCATTAACACTTCCCGTCTTTGATGTTGTGCAAATACAAAGGGGCCTTTCCCCGGTTTGTAGGATAATTTTTGTCGGCGGACCAATTCATCCACCACCCAAAAGCCTGCATTATGTTTTGTATTTGCATATTGATCACCGGGATTCCCTAAGCCAATAATGGCAATCATGATTTCTTGGCGGTTTCCCCCTGATCAGCATCATCACTAGAATCTTTTTTGCTATCAGTATCTCCATCTGCTGCTTCACCTTCAGCCTGTTCACTGTCTTCGCCCTCAACGCCTTCTTCACCCTCAACTAATTCAGGTTCGGGTTCAACTTCAGCTTTTGGCGGATTACAGGTAACAATGGTTGTATCCTCTGGGGATACTAAAGAAACATCCGCCGGCAAAACAAGATCTGCAGCTGTCATTGCACTATTTAATTCTAATGTGGATATATCTGCCATAAGTTTTTCAGGTACATCCGTAGGTAAACATTCAATTTCAATGGTGCTGGTTGCTTGGGTTATAAGCCCACCTTCACTAGCGCCTATCGATTCTCCTTCCAATACAATTGGAATTGAAACAGTCATCTTTTCATCTCGACGGACACGCATTAAATCAACATGTATCACTTCTTCGGTTACTGGGTGATATTGCGCATCTTTAATCATGGTAAAAACAGTTTCTCCATTGATATCGCATTCAAACACACGCTGACCCGATTTCACTGCATGAAGGAAATCTTTTTTATCAATAGCCAGATTTTGGTTCGGTTCACCATGATAATAATAATTTGCAGGGATTTTCCCATTTCTTCTTATTTCACGCGCTGAACCTGTTCCGATTCCAGATCGTTCCTCAGTTGGGAGTTTATAGTAGGAAGCCATTTTTCTTACCTCTAATTAAAATTCGAAAAGGGCGCTAACCGACTCACCTTCATATACTCGACGAATCGCTTCTCCAAAAACCTGCGCCACACTTACAATTTCCATATTATCTAATTTTTTATTTTCTGGGATAAATACAGTATCTGTCACAATTAATTTCTTTATTGCTGATTCTTTAATCCGTTCAATTGCCGGACCAGATAAAAGTGCATGTGTTGCAACAGCCGTCACACTCTTTGCCCCATTATCTTTTGCCGCATTTGCTGCATTTACTGTCGTACCCGCTGTATCAATCATATCATCAATGATGAGAACATCTTTATCTTTTAAATCTCCAATCAAGTGCATGACTTCAGCCTTATTCGGTGCATAACGGCGTTTATCAATTAATGCAAAATACATTCCTAATCTTTTTGCATATGCTTGGCTCATTCGTGCTGAACCTACATCCGGAGCCAATACAGTTGATTTTTTAGGATCAAGCCCTAAATTGTTAATTGCGTCCATTAAAACCATTCGACTGTATAAGTGATCAAATGGTATGGTAGCAAACCCTTGAATCTGGGTCGAATGTAAATCCATGGTTATGATTCGATTTGCACCCGTTGCAGTCATAAGATCAACCATCACCCTTGATGAAATTGGCACTCGAGGAGTGTCTTTTCGATCCTGCCGGCCATACCCAAAATATGGGACTACCGCCGTCACCGTATTTGCAGATGCACGGACGGCTGCATCAATGATCAAAACCAACTCCAGTATGTTTTCTGCAGGACTATTCGTTGGTTGAATGATGAATACATCACGACCGCGGATGTTTTCTTCAAACTTAATCCATAGCTCACCATCAGAGAAAGTTTTGATCGATAATATGCCCAGTTCTATCCCCAAAGAATCGGCAATTTTTTGAGCCAAAACCGGATTACTCCGACCGGAAAATATTTTTAGATTTTTATCCATAATGTTTCTGCTGGGGCGCAGGGACTCGAACCCCGACTGCCTGGACCAAAACCAGGTGTCCTACCGTTAGACGACGCCCCAATACTTATTTTGCATTGAGTGGTGTGATCCAAAAAGGAGGGTTATATGGGGTTAGCCAGAATGGTCTGATGTGCTGGGTGGAAAAATAACTCAGCTTCTTTTGCAAAAGCGTCTTCGTCAAAAATCCCATACACAGTCGAGCCACTGCCCGACAGACTGGCAAACCGGGCGCCCAATTCAAGCAACTTCTGCTTTATGGCACCAATCTCCGGATATGCTGGAATCACGATCCGTTCAAAATCATTCTCAAAGATCTCAAGTGAGGAATTATCCCCACTAAAAAAGCTTGTAAAATTAGGTAAAATATTCCCTGATTTCAATTTATTTTTTAATTCTGAATATGCCCATGCTGTGTTGATAGAAATATGAGGAATAACCAAAAGATAAGTGCCCTTAATATGGCTTGTCAGTGACGTTAGATTATCCCCGATTCCTTCACCCAACTGTGTACCACCTTTTATAAAAAAGGGCACATCTGCGCCAACCGAGGTGCCAATTTTTTCTAATTCATCCATAGATAACTCAAGGTTGTATATTGTGTTTAACCCCTTTAAAACCGCTGCACCGTTTGCAGATCCACCTCCGAGACCAGTCCCCACAGGTATGCGTTTTTCAATATGGATTGACACACCACCTAACTCAGAATATTTTATTTTTAATGCTGTGTAGGCTTTGTGACAAATATTGGATTCATCTGTTGGAACCCAATCCACATTTGACGTTAGTATGCAACCGGAGTCCGCTTTTTTAATGGTGATTGAATCCCCAAAATCCAGTTCCTGAAAAACGGTATATATATTATAGTATCCGTCATTCCGTTGGGATAATATTTTAAGGCCAATATTGACTTTAGAAAATGTGGGGCAATCCAAGCCCATTTTTAACTTGTTGTTATTGTGGCAATGGCCTGAGCGGCGATGCCTTTGCCTTCACCAATATATCCCAGATGATCTGTTGTGGTTGCTTTTACCGAAACAGATGATTCATCTATTTGCAGGGTATAGGCGATTTTATATTTCATTTCCTGTATAAATCCCGACAGTTTTGGCTTCTGAAGTACGATGATCGAATCAATATGATTAATCTCAAATTCCTCGCCTCGTACTTTTTCTCCAACTATATTTAAAAAGTGTAAACTGTCCACATCTTTCCACTGGTCATCTTCGCTGGGAAAAAGCTGACCGATATCGCCAAGATTCGCTGCTCCTAATAACGCATCCACAATGGAATGGATTAATGCATCGCCATCAGAATGACCAACAGCACCTATTTCGCTGGGAATTACCACACCACCAAGAATGAGTTTTTCACCCTCGGACAATTGATGTACATCGTATCCTATGCCTGTTTTAATCATGTTGTAGGTGATTATAAATTGCTTCTGCGAATACCCAATCCTCTTCGGTGGTTATTTTAATATTCAAGGACGATCCTTCTACAAAACCCACCTGATATCCAATTCTTTCTAATAATGACGCTTCATCCGTCCCTTGGATATTTTCCTCCTCCGCCATTTTTAATGCTTCCTGCAATGCGGATTTAGAAAAAACCTGTGGTGTTTGGGCCCGCCAGATTATTTCTCGCTGAAGTGTTTCTAAAATTTGATTACCCATAACTTTTTTAATTGTATCCGTAGAGGGTTGTGCCACGATTACACCATCGTGTTCACTGCAGGCATTCACTGTTTTTTCAATTAATTCTTTTGTTACAAAGGGACGCACTGCATCATGAACACAAATAAGTTCCGATGAATCACTCGCTGCTTTCAGTCCGTTAAAGACTGATTTTTGTCGTGTATTCCCACCAGCTACAACCATCACCGGCTTTACTGAAATCATTGATTTGAGTTCCCGGCTCAATTGCTGTACATCATTTTTAGGTGCCACAACCACAATTTCATTGATTAATTCAGAATCAATAAACGGCTTCAGCGTATGAAACAGTAATGGGCGGCCACCCATAATTTTGAGCTGTTTTTTCCCGCCAAACCGTTCTCCGCTCCCTGCCGCCGGTATGACAGCTGTAATTTTCATCATTTGTTACTCTGCTAAATCTTTAAATAATCAGCATGGCATCACCATAGCTCAAAAAACGATAATCATTTTTCTTGGCTAAACGATATGCTTTCATAATTAAATCACGATTCGCAAATGCGGATGTCATCATCATCAAGGTGCTTTTGGGTTGGTGAAAGTTTGTGATAATACTATCAACCATTTTAAAATCGTAAGGTGGATAAATAAATTTATCCGTCCAGCCACGCTTGGGGGACACTTGAAATCCGGAAACAGCTACTGTCTCCAAAGATCTTACGGTAGATGTTCCTACGGCAATGACCCGTCTGCGTTTTTTCTTTGTTTCATTGATTGCTAACGCTGTCTTTGGATTCACTTCAAAATATTCCGAATCCATTTGGTGGCGATTTAAGTCTTCCACCTGAACAGGACGAAATGTCCCCAAGCCAATATGTAATGTAGTAAAGGCAGTTTTAGTACCCTTATCATGAATGCGATTTATTAATCCCTCGGTGAAGTGAAGACCTGCTGTTGGCGCCGCAACCGCGCCCCGCTCTGACGCAAAAACTGTTTGATAGCGAATTTTATCTTTGGGCTCCGATTCCCGTTTGATATAGGGCGGTAAGGGTGAAATTCCCACCCGATCAATGACATCATAAATTTCTTCGCCTTCATATTCAAATCGAACCACACGCCCACCGGAAATAGTATTGTCAATTACATCACAATATACATTTTTTGTAAACATGAGTTTATTGCCTATTCGCACTTTCCGTGCCGGACGAACCATGACTTCCCAAAGGTCATTTTCTAATTCCCGTAACAAAAATACTTCCACTTTTGCTTCGGTTCGATCTTTGTTTGCATAAAGTCGTGCTGGAAATACTTTCGTATTATTCAATATGACTAAATCATTTTTTCGTAAATACTCCGGGAGGTTCGAAAATATTTTATGTTCTATTTCACCTGTATCGCGGTGCACTACCATCATCTTGGCTAAGTCCCGGCGTTTTGCGGGGTATTGTGCAATATATTTTTCCGGCAATGGATAGTCAAAATCCGCCAGTTTCCATTTTTTCTTCTTTGGTATCATTCAAATAACCTCTGTTGTTTTTTAGTAATTTTTCGCCCAAGAAGGGCATAGGCCTGTTCCTGAGCTATGCGGCCTCTATTGGTCCGCTGAATAAAACCTTCTTTAATTAAATAAGGTTCATAGACATCTTCAATGGTTGAAGCATCTTCACTTACGGCTACGGATAAGGAATTCACACCCACCGGTCCACCGTTAAATTTATCAATCAACGCTGCCAAAATTGCGCGATCCATATCATCCAGTCCATATTCGTCAATCCCCAGCGATTCAAGGGATGCTTTGGCAACTGTTTCATCAATTTTCCCCTGAGCTTTCACTTGGGCATAATCTCTCGTTCTTCTCAAAATTCGGTTGGCAATTCGAGGCGTTCCTCTGGATCGCCGTGCAATTTCCATGGCACCTTCATCATCAATTTCTACTTCCAGAATATCTGAAGAACGAGTCACGATCTGAAATAAATCCTGGGGATCATAATAGTCTACCCGAAGCACAACACCAAATCGATCTCGGAGTGGTGATGTGAGATTCCCCAAGCGTGTGGTGGCCCCCACCAGTGTAAAGGGTTCAATATTGAGTTGAACACTTCGAGCGCTGGGTCCCTTATCAATCATAATTTCAATCCGGTAATCTTCCATGGCAGAGTAAAGATATTCTTCCACAACTGAATTCAAGCGGTGAATTTCATCAATAAAAAACACATCTCGAGACTGGAGGTTTGTAAGCACGCCCGCTAAGTCACCCGCCCGTTCTAAAACCGGGCCCGATGTTTGTTTAACATTTACACCTAATTCTCTTGCTATAATATTTGAAAGGGTTGTTTTTCCCAATCCGGGTGGACCAAATAAAAGAACATGGTCTAACGCTTCATTCCTTTTTATGGCTGCCTCGATATAGAGTTTAAGACTGTCCACCACATCCTTTTGCCCGATGAATTCATCCATGGATCTTGGGCGTAAGGACTTCTCAATAACAAGATCATCTTCAAAGGGTTGAGGGTCTGTAATATGGATTTCAGTCATTTATGATCTCAAATAGAAAAAAAGCGTACACTATCAGGGGTGGAAGGTACAAAAATGAAGGGGGAGTCGTCAAATTTTTGCAAATCTATTCAGGTATAGACGCCTGAATAGAGGCCAATCGTTGTTTTCGCTCATTTGCAAATCGATTGATTCCTTCCCAAATACTCTCCGGATCAAGTTTGGATTCCGCAATAATCTCATCCAGAGAACCGCCGGTTCGCCACCGATTGTCAAAATCTGGACTCATGCTATATACTTCCACAACACGGTTGGCTATCCACTTATGCATAAGCCTTTTTGCCCCATTGGTAATCACCATGGCATCCATCCATTCCTGATTCGAAATAATAGACTCGCGATAGTCTTCAGTTTGCTGCTTGAACAACTCCCAGGAAATGGCGGCCACCACTTTTACATTGGGGCCTTCCGATTTCAATTTGGGTAAAATCTTGACCAATGAATTAGTTGAACTGGTACCACGGACAATCACGAGGCCTTCCTTGGACCGATCTATTTCATAATCCTTGATAATATATGCACCCTTTGCCGCATCCAAATGAGAGGCCATCCCTAATGCCTTTCGATCAGGAATTTCTATGGGTGGCCGGGTTAAATGGATGGCAACAATTGGAACATCTGTGGCTAAGGCCGCCGCTAAAGCGGGAGCCACTTCATTGTGCTCCCAAGGGTGAATATTAATCACTTGCCCATCGGGAAGCAGTTGCGTTACGCCCGGTGCAAAAATACCAAAATGGGTACGGCTGTCTTCCGCTGTTTCCGGCCCCGAATGACCAGCCACCCAAATAAGTTTTCCCACTTTAAAATTGGAATCCTGAGCTACTTGGCTAAATAGCCGGATGGGACCATATTTTAAATAACTGAATGAACCATAGGTACTCATGGCACCAAAAAACCCATTATATTCCTTGTATGGATCTTCATTCAAGTTCACCGTTGCCAACCCAGCCAGCATGCCGGCGTTGGTAAATTCTGTGATCCCCTGTGGCATGAGGGGACTATCAGGATTATTCGTTTTATCATACATGCCTAAATCGGGAGAACCATTATATCCTTTTGAAAACCCGGAAATATTTGTGGAATCCGCCAAATCTGCACTCATGGCAATCACCAATGGCCGGCCATATTCTTCTATTGATTTTGAATTGATATAACTGGCATATTTTGAAAAGCCAACCCGATTAGGGGCTTTCGTCCCCGGCGTTGCAAACAAATCATCCGGAAGAGCATTTACGTCAAAAAGTGTTTTGTCGTTTGCGGGATTTTTAACGGTGATTTTACAACCTTCAATTTTTTCCGGGACGGATTCACCAACAGAGATGAGTGTATCGGTTAAATAATCCACCAATGGTTGATTCGATTCCAAAACCGAAAAAACATTATTAAATAACGATCGGGCCTGATCTACTTGTCCGTCCCAGGAAGATGGTGCATCAGAACCAAATCCATCAAAATTAATATTATATGTTTTGGCGAAATCCTCCTTGGTTTTCCAGAATAATTCTGAATTCCGTTTATGGGCAGCACCATGACTGGCAGCATCATATTTATAGTATCCCCGTCCTTTACGTAATTTGGCATAGAGTACTTTTGGAATATTGGGATCCGCTTTTTCTACCAAAAGACGGTGATAAGCTTCCGTTAATTCACTCCAGCTTTCACCTTCCATGGTGCCTTCCACATGCCACCCATGAGAGCCAAACCAATCATTTGGTGTGCCATACATGATTGAACTGAATGGACGTGCATCAATGCCAAAATCATTCCAATCCATAAAATATACCAGGTTTCCCAATCCCAATCCCCAGGCAGAATTGAGTGTCTCATGGGATGCGCCGGCAGTGAACCCGCCTTCACCTTCAAAAGCAAATACCTTTACTTCCGGAACTTTCGCCAATTTTAATGCCAACGCTTCCCCTGCAGCCACTGGTGAGCCATGCCCGCTGGGGCCTGTGTTAAATTTAAAAAATAAGGTTTTGCCTTCCATTTCTGCATGGCCGGGCAAGCCGCCATTTCGTCGAAGTGAAAGCAAGTCTTCCCAAACCAATTGAAAGTCTTTTCCTTTATTATGCTGATATTTTGAATCACCGGTCTGGCGGTATTTTATCCGCATCGCTTCATTCAGTACTGCAAGGGTCGCATAAACCATGGGGTTGGCGTGGCCAGCCACTAAAATAAATCGATCACCAAAGCGTTTCCCTGCTTCGCGAATATCCCAGCGCATGGCGCCAGAAAGAAGGGTCATTACCATGGCGTGGACTTTTGATCTGGAACCACCCGGGTGGCCGCTCTGCCGTAGGTTGAGCATAATATCAATACATTGATCTATTAAATCTTTGGTCACTTCCCAATGAGGATAATAATGCCCAAGTTCTTTGGGTGATCTCATTATTTACGCTTTCCATTTAATGCCGTTTTTAAAAATGATCCCGTATAAGAACCAGGATGTTTCGACAATGCTTCCGGTGTTCCGGAAAAAATGAGCTGCCCACCTTCTTCGCCCCCTTCCGGGCCCAGGTCTATAATCCAGTCAGCTGTTTTAATCACATCAAGGTTATGTTCAATAACAACAACAGTATTCCCCTGGTCCACCAGCCGTTGGAGTACAGTCAGTAATGATTTTACATCTTCAAAATGGAGCCCGGTTGTGGGTTCATCCAAAATATAAAATGTTCTATCTTTTGATGCCCGGGATAATTCTGTTGCTAATTTTATCCGCTGTGCTTCACCGCCTGATAATGTGGTGGCCTGTTGGCCCAATCGGATGTACCCCAATCCTACATCATTGAGTGTAATCAATTTTTTCTTCACCGGGGGAATATTCTTAAAAAAGCCTAAAGATTCTTCAACGGACATACTTAAAATATCTGCAATGTTTTTTCCCTTATATTTTATCTCAAGCGTTTCTCGATTATAGCGTTTCCCTTTACAAACTTCACATGTTACATAAACATCAGGCAGGAAGTTCATTTCAATTTTGATAATCCCATCGCCTTCGCAAGACTCACAGCGTCCTCCTTTTACATTAAAGGAAAAGCGCCCCGGTTTATATCCCCTAATTTTGGATTCAGGGAGTTGAGAAAACAAATCTCGAATAAAAGTAAACACACCTGTATAAGTAGCTGGATTCGAGCGAGGTGTCCGACCAATGGGTCTTTGATCAATCTCGATAACCTTATCAAGATATTCTAATCCACTCATGGATTCGTGATGCAGGGGATATGCCCGGGCATGATTCAATTCCTTGGATAAAACAGGGAAAATTGTTTCGTTTAACAGGGTGCTTTTCCCTGAACCGCTCACACCGGTGACAACAACCATTTTTCCCAATGGAAAAGAAACCTCAATTTCTTTTAGATTGTTTCCCCGTGCGCCAGTAACGGTGAGCAGTTTTCCATTTCCATTCCGGCGGCTTGATGGTATGGGAATCGCTTTTTTTCCTGTGAGGTATTGGCCTGTAATCGAAGTAGAGGACGTAAGTATTCTTTTAGGTGTACCTGAGAACACAACCTCACCGCCATGCTCTCCTGCTCCAGGTCCCAAATCAATAATCTGGTCGGCTGATTCTATAGTCTCTCGGTCGTGCTCAACCACCACAATTGAATTCCCCAAATCTCGAAGTTTTTTCAAAGAATTTAACAGGCGGCCATTATCCCTAGGGTGGAGTCCTATGGATGGTTCATCTAAAATATATAATACGCCCACCAGTTGGCTGCCAATTTGGGTTGCCAACCGGATTCGCTGCGCTTCTCCGCCTGAAAGGGTAGCGGCAGACCTGTCTAATGTTAAATAATCCAACCCCACATCAATCAAGAAACTTAACCGTTCTTGGACTTCCTTTAAAATTTGGTGGGCAATAGCCGCGTCTGTTTTACCCAACTTAAGGGATTTAAAAAATGCACCCGTATTTTTGATAGAATAAGAAGATAATTCTCCTAAACTAACATTACCAATCGTTACAGCTTGGGACTCTTCCTTTAGCCGGGAGCCATTGCATTCTGGACAGGGCCGCATACTCATAAATTGCTCGATCCAATCACGAATATGGTTGGATTTGGTTTGTTTGTACCGACGCATTAGGTTTGGAATTGTTCCTTCCCAACCACCGGTATATGTGCCGTTCCATCGTTCAGATGAATATTTCATTTTTAATTTTGTTGAACCGGTTCCATTTAATAATATTTTGCGGATGCCTCTGTCCAGCTTAAACCATGGGGTGGTAAAGTTAAAACTATAGTGACGGGAGAGGCTTTTTAAAATACTGCCATACCAATTCCCCCGAGGCTGTTCACCCAATGGAGCAATTGCACCTTGAATCAGGGATTTGCGTTTGTCCGGCACCACCATTTCTGGATCAATTTCCATGTGGGAACCCAGACCATCGCAATGAGGGCAGGCGCCGTAGGGGGAGTTGAAGGAGAACATCCTGGGTGATAATTCTTCCATAGATACTTCACAATGAGGACAAGCAAAATGTTCGCTGAATAAATGATCTTTTTTCGGCAATTCATGCACAATGGTTAAACCAGAACCAATTTTTAATGATAATTCCACCGACTCCGTCAGACGATCTTTAAAATCATCTTCCAAAACAAGGCGATCAACAACCACTTCTATGGAGTGTTTTTTATTTTTTTCTAGTGTGAATTTTCCGTTTACACCATGGATGACGCCATCCACTCGAACGCGTAAAAATCCTTCTTTCCGCACTTCTTCAAAGACACCCTTATGCTGGCCTTTTCGTCCCCGAACCACCGGTGCCAAAATATAAATTCGAGCTCCTTCTCCAAATTTGATAATGGTATCCACAATCTGCTGTACCGTCTGGCGTTGAATTGGACGGCTGCAAATCCAACAATGAGGCTTCCCGATATGGGCATAAAGTAGGCGCATATAATCATGAATTTCTGTTACAGTACCCACGGTAGATCTTGGATTCCGTGCAGTGGCTTTCTGTTCGATGGAAATGGCCGGAGACAAGCCTTCGATATAATCCATATCAGGCTTTTCCATTAACCCTAAAAATTGACGCGCATAAGAAGAAAGAGATTCTACATACCTGCGCTGCCCTTCTGCATAAAGGGTATCAAAGGCCAATGAAGATTTTCCGGATCCAGACAAGCCCGTAATCACCACAAGTTTATTGCGCTCAATTTCCACATCAATATTTTTGAGATTATGCTGGCGGGCGCCTTTAATTATAATTTTATCTACTGTTTTTATCATGAATATTTTATGTTCATTTTCATCCAAATTTTTGACGGCCATGAATTTACAACTTTATTCGGGGGTGATCAAAAAACGATTTGCTGAATTTTTATATAATTTTATGGTATTCAAGCCTACAATTTCATAAGATAGGCCATGAATTCGATTATAAATCACATCCTCATTCCCATGCCCCATATGCAGGATCCTTACTTTAACCGTTCGGTTGTTTTTATGTGTGAACATAATAAGGACGGTGCCATGGGACTCATAGTGAATAAGCCATTCAGTGATCCTGCCTTGAAAGAGTTATTTGATAGTTTTTATGATGATGCGGATGAAATTTTAAAATCTGTGGAGCAGGTTTATTTTGGCGGCCCGGTGATGGTGGAAAGGGGAATTGTGCTCCACAGTAGTCATTATCAGTCAGAGGATTCAATTAAAATTTCCAATGATTTTTTTCTGTCCAGTCATAAAAAAACACTGGAGGATTTGTCGAAACAAAATGGCGATGCAGAGTGCCGACTTCTACTCGGTCATGCAGGATGGACATCGGGACAATTGGAACGGGAAATTGAAAATGGAGATTGGTTGGTTCAAGAAACAACTCCAGATTTTATCTTTAATATGCCGGAAAAACAAATGTGGGAAATGGCGATTCGATCGTTTGGTATAGACATATCAAATTTTTCATCAATTGGGGGACAAGCTTAATAAATACGGTATCGATAGAAACCAAGCGTCGAGCTTCATGCTTTTATAATTCAATCGCTCAATAACCGATTGGCAAAATCAAATGCAACCATTCAGGCATTGATGCGATAACGATTTTGCTATTTTAAAAAATAATGTAAGTATGAATTAAACCTATCTATGAAATTTTCTGGCGCTTGACGGACTTAAAATCTATTTTATCGGTTTCCAATCACCTCTATATAAGCTGTAATTTCGCCGGATGAAAAAGTACCTTCCTGCCCTTGCTGTCATTTTTGCTGCATTTCTCTGGAGCTTTGATGGATTTATCCGCCAAAACTTGTTTGCTTTACCTTCCTTTTTGATTGTTTCGTTAGAACATGTTATTGGCGCAATATTATTTTTACCATTACTCATCAGGGGATGGAAGGAAGTTTCTTCGCTCGGCCAGCGTGGATGGATATCCGTTTTGTGGATAAGTATTTTCGGCGGCGTTCTCGGCACTTTTTTCTATACGAAAGCCCTAAGCTATGTGAATTATATTGATCTTTCTGTGGTGGTTTTACTTCAAAAGCTTCAGCCCATTTTTGCCATTGCTCTGGCCGGTGTCATCCTGAAAGAAAAAATAACCAAACGATTTATCATTTTAGCATTTGCTGCGATTGTGGGTGGATATTTGGTTACCTTTGGTTCCAGTTCCATAAATGATTGGGATGATAAAACAATCATTGCGGCACTACTTGCCCTTCTTGCTGCGTTCAGTTGGGGAAGCTCCACTGTGTTAGGGAAACATGCGCTCAATCGTTTGTCTTTCACAACGGTTACTTCTTTAAGATTAGCCATTACCGCATCGGTAACCGCATTTGTCCTGCTCTCAACTGGTCAATATGATGCCATCAACAATATGACTTTATCTCATTGGGGGTTTATTGTTTTAATCGTTTTAAGCACTGGTTCATTGGCGCTGTTTTTTTACTATTACGGATTAAACAAATTGCCTGCCTCCCATGCAACTCTTTACGAATTATTTTGGCCCCTCTCCGCAGTAGGGCTGGATTGGTTCATTCGTGGTAACATTTTATCACTCCCCCAATGGGTGGGAGCCATATTATTATTGGGAGCCATTATTATATTAACGAGAGAGACAAATAATGGCCAGACTCAGTCTTAGTGATCATCGTCATAACTTGGGGCTGAATATTGTTCACGAGTTTTGTTGGGGAATTGGATTTGCTTTCAACGATGTATCCACAATACTGCCCTTATTTTTAACACTGCTCGGTGCGCCCCTCAGTGTTGTGGGCTCCATTGCAGGCGTGTTTGCAATTTTGATGGCGGTGCCCCAATTGATTTCCGCTCTCATGGCACGAAATATTAGCGATATAAAAATGGCCACCGTTAAAGTGCACCTTACTGTTTTACCACCCATCTTTCTGGCAGGGTTTGTATTCGCATTTTTTGCACCCACAGGTCCAAAGGCCTGGATTTTTTATTATGTCTGTTTCATTTTTTATTCACTGGCCATAGGGCTCATTATTCCCATTTGGTCCAATTTTTTAAAACATGTGACTAAACGAAATAACCGGGGCACTTTCCTGGGGATTTCTTTTATTGGGAATAGTATGGGTGGATTTATTGGCGGCATAATGGTGAAACAACTGCTGGCCAGTTCCATTCCATTCCCGTCCAATTTTGGATGGGGGTTCCTGATTCTGTTTGTGGCTTTATCTATTGGTATTCTTACCTATTTTGGATTTCGGGTTAAAGAAATTGATCTAACTCAAAAACAGCGAACTATTCAAGATTTTATACATGAAACAAAGACTATTCTTACAACAAACAGAAATTTTCGAAGATATATATATAGCCGAATATTTCTTACGGCACAATTTCCTGCCATCGGACTCTATGCAGTTTATTCCAGGAATATATTTCATTTTGACATTAGTGAAGCGGGTCTTTTAACTGCCGCCCGCCTTGTTGCTTTTGGTTTTGGAAGTATTGTTGCAGGACGTATCGGAGATAAAATCGGACATAAGGCCGCCATGACATTTTGTTTTACAAGCCATGTGTTCGCCATCGCAACTGCCTTAAGCGTTCAATCTATGGGTTGGGTCTATGGTATATTTATTTTTTTGGGGATGGCCCAGGGTGCCTTTTTCCCTGCTGCAATGTCCATCGTTTTTGATTTTGCTGGTGAAAAGGGGGACAATAAAATGATCATGGCTTTAATTGATACCATTTTGAGTCCATTTATACTCATGGCAATTATTGCCGGTGGTATCCTGAGTGAATCGATGGGCTTTGTAATCTTGTTTCGTATTTTAGGCGCTTTGATGTTGGCTGGATTATTTACAATTATTTTCTTGGTTCGCGAACCTTACCATGAAACAAATTTGTCTAAAAATTTGTAAATGTTTCCCTTGGAATTCTGAAGGAACACACCGCAATTTTACGGATACAATATGAAGTTTAGTCTACCCAAAGCTGTCCTAATCCTGTCAATTGCATTTATTGTAAGTAGTTGCAAAGAAGATCCACAACGCCATTTAAAACTGGGTAAATGGTATGCCCAAAAGGGCTTGGTGGAAGAAGCTATCCTAGAATTCAGGGAAGTCACCCGGCTTTATCCCGATTCTTATAAAGAATTAAAAAGAGAAGATTTTCAAGCATTGAGCAAAGCACATTATAATCTATCTTTGATGTATACTAAAAAAGGGTGGTGGAATTATGCCCTACAGGAAGCAGAAACCTGTTTTCAAATGCAGCCGACCAAAGAACATTATGAATTGGTCACCCTGATAAAACAAAGAGCCGAACTCGAATAATCCGGCTCATAATCATTTCGATTTTAAATAACCAATCTAAATAGTGCCGGAGCGATGTTCTCCTCCATCACAATAAATGATGGAGCAATTGATAAAATCTGCTTCCGGTTTTAACAGCATTGAAATGGTTCCAGCTATATCTTCTGGCGTAGTTGTTCGTTTCATTGGATTTCGTTTTTTAGTACTCTCCACCCAATCTTCCCACCGATCTGTAATTTTGGTGAGAGCCCGCGTCGGGGTAACTCCTGCTTGAACAGCATTCGCTGTAATCCCAAACTGACCCAATTCCCAACCAATCTGGCGGATGATAGATTCCATGGCTAATTTGGCGACACTCACAGGACCATAGCCTTCCATCGCTAAATAATTTCCTTCACTGGTAAGACCCATCACGCGAGATCCCTTTCCCAATAAATCAGCTGCAAATAATTTTTGCGTCCAATATAACAGTGAATTTCCCATGACGTGAACGGTCATATCCATTTGTTTTTGAGTGACTGGTTTTTCACCAAAAAAGTTAGTGGTGGTTCCAAAGGCGATTGAATGAAGCAACAGTTTCACGGGCTGTCCGCCCGTGATTTCCTTTATTTGGGGAATATATTTATCCATTGTTTCTACGGCTGCCGCATTGGTGTTAAAATAATGGCAATTTCCGCCAGTCGTTTCATTCACCTCAGTAATCGTTTCTTCCGCAATCTTTTTTACTACTCCACGATCAAAGTGAAATGCGATAACGCCATATCCGTCCTTTGCTAATCTTTTTGCAGTAGCAGCTCCGTGTCCGGTAGAGCCACCCAGTATTAATACCCATTCAGTCATCATTAATCTCCATAATTAAAGGGTGAATTTAGACAATTAGATTCATCAAAAAAATGGGATAGAAAACTTAGTCCTGATTTACCCAAAATTCTGGGTAAATTTATTGCTTATATAGGAGCATTAAATGACCCGTAAAAACAGTTACTCTAAAGAAGATTTAATAGATAGTGGCCTTGGCAATTTATTTGGGGTGGAAAAGGGGAAACTTCCCACCCCACCCATGCTGATGATGGATAGGATATTACACATTTCTGATACTGGAGGGAAATATGGGAAAGGAGAAATAAAAGCTGAACTAGACGTTACCGATGACTTGTGGTTTTTTGATTGCCATTTTAAAGGCGATCCGGTGATGCCGGGATGCCTCGGTCTAGATGGCATGTGGCAATTGGTAGGATTCTTTTTAACATGGATTGGTGGGAAAGGCCGTGGCCGTGCCTTGGGTGTTAGTGATTTAAAATTTAAAGGACAGGTTCGCCCCTATCATGAAAAAGTAACCTATAAGATTGATATTAAAAAACTTTTAAGTCACGGTGGAAAATATATAATCTGGGCAGATGGAGAATTAAGCACGGGTTTAGATCGCATCATTTATTTTGCCAAAAATCTACAAGTTGGGTTGTTTGATAATCTCACCTATGATTTTGGTGGCGACCCGGGCTTGGATTCTTTTTAAACAAATTTATTTTAATTAAACTCAAGATTTATCAGGATATTATATGGCCCTCCGATGTGGTATTGTTGGATTACCCAATGTAGGGAAATCAACCATTTTTAATGCCCTTACAGCATCTTCCGTTCCAGCGGAGAATTACCCATTTTGTACGATTGAACCCCATATGGGAATTGTGCCGCTTCCCGATGACCGCCTGGAAGTACTTGCAAAAATATTCAAACCTGAAAAAGTAACACCCGCCACAATTGAATTCACGGATATCGCGGGTTTGGTTCGCGGCGCCAGCAAAGGAGAGGGACTTGGAAATCAATTTTTAGGGCAAATCCGTCAAGTGGCTGTTATCATTCATGTGATTCGCTGTTTTGAAGATGATAATATCACCCATGTTGAGGGAAACGTAGATCCAGTTAGGGATGCAGAGTTAATTGAAACAGAATTGCTGTTGGCCGATATGGAGACGTTTGAAAAAAGTGTATATCGCCTATCGAAACTGGCAAAAAAAGAAAAAAGTGCCCAGAAAGAATTGGATGTTATTTCTCGTCTTCAGGATCATTGTAATTCTGGGAATATGGCCCGATCCTTTGAAGCAGAAGAGGATGATCTATCTGCAATCAGACGCTTGTTTTTATTAACCAGAAAACCCATTCTTTATGTGGCCAATGTGGATGAGGATGAAATTACTCATGATAAAAGGAATCCTCATGTTCAAGCCCTTTTTGAATTCGCAAAAAAAGAAAATAATTTGTCAATTCGCTTATGTGGAAAAATAGAACAGGAAATTGCTGTTCTGGATGACGAAGGTAAAGCCATGTTTATAGAAGAGTTCAACCTCCCGGAGCCTGGACTGAACAAACTCATCCATGCTGGATTTCGTCTCCTTGAATTAGAAACCTATTTTACCGGCGGTCCCACAGAAGTTCGGGCCTGGACCATCAAGCAGGGGGCCACCGCGCCAGAAGCAGCGGGTGAAATTCATACAGACTTTCAAAGAGGGTTTATCAAAGCAGAAATAATTAAATATAACGACCTTGTTCGACTCGGGTCCGAAAGAAGTGTTAAAGATGCAGGACTTGCCCAACTCCAAGGGAAAGAATATATCGTGCAGGATGGCGATTGCATTTACTTTCACTTTAATGTGTAGCAAAATTAATTGGATGATTAGCTATGTATGATCTTGTCATTATTAAACTTGCCTCTTTTTTTCTTTCAATCATTCAATCATTCATTCAAGGGTTTTAATTCTATGTGGTTTTTTATGATTCTTTCATATGTAATGGTGGCGCTTTCCGGCGTCGGTTTATTTATGGTTGGATTAAACCATTATTTTAATTTTTGGGCGCAGCACATAGCGCTTGATCTCTTTGTAAGTATTATTTTTATTGCCGCTCAAACATTGGTCATGTTCTTTTTTGTGGGAATGGGTGTTAATATAAGGGAATACCTTGAAGCCCACCCCGATTTAGGAAAAGACCTATATAAACAAATGTTTGCCATCAAAAGAAAACTTTATCCTCCTACCATGATGGTAACCATATTATTTATGGTCATGGTAATTATTGATGGTACTTTTTTTATGAGAAAAGTATCTGAATGGTGGTTTCACATTTTATATATATTGACCCTTTATTATTATTTCAAAGCAACAATGGTACAGCATAATTCATTCAAAGAAAGCACCGAAATTGTGCTGGCTATGACGGGCATCGGCTACACCGATTCCTGAGGAAATCATCCATTATATTGCAGTAACTTTACATTTACTATGAAAAACTTTTTTTCTTTCTTCATACTTATCATTTTATTTATGGGGTGCACACAAAATACTCCGGGATGGAAAAAGGGTGAAGTGGTTAAATCTGAAAAATTGATTGCAATAATAGGCAATGGTCAATCTGGGTTTACAGAAATGAACCCAACCCAGACTGGTATTACAGCGGCTAATCAGATTGGTGAAAAAGAAGTTTTGGAAAATCAGCATTTGATGCATGGGTCTGGCATTGCGCTCGGAGATGTAAATGGGGATGGCTGGGTTGATATTTATATGGCCAGAATTCGGGAGTCCAATGTTTTATATATCAATAAGGGAAATTGGGTATTTGAAGATGCCACTGCCTCCGCCGGTGTTGCATGCAAAAATCGTTATTCAACCGGTTCAGTTTTCGCTGATGTAGATGGTGATCACGATTTAGATTTAATTGTGACGGCTCTCGGGGGTCCAAATAGTTTATTCATCAATAATGGAAGTGGCATATTTACTGAAACGATTTTGCCTTCCCAATTAGATAGCCCTGGAAGTACATCATCTGCTTTGGCAGATGTAGATAACGATGGCGATCTGGATTTATACATTACAAATTATAAACGATTGGCCATGCGTGATTCCCTTCCGCCACCTGTATTAAGTTTTGAAAACACCCTAATGGAACTTACTAATAATCGCTGGATTGTGATGCCGCCATTTAATCAACATTATGAGACGGAGGTTAGAAATAATATTCTTCTTCGTTTTGAAATGGCGGAAGTAGATCAATTTTATCTAAATAATGGAAAGGGTGAATTTGAATTTGTTGACATCACTCAGGGGCGATTCACCGATGAAAATGGTCAACCTATAAATCATCATTTAAGAGACTGGGGACTTATGGCCCAGTTTCGGGATATCAATAACGATTCTCATCCTGATATATATATTTGCAATGATTTTGAGAGCCCGGATCGCGTTTGGATCAACAATGGAGATGGTACATTTCATGCTATGAACAAACTGGCTATTCGCCATACGAGCAATTCTTCTATGGCGGTGGATTTTTCTGATTTAAACCATGATGGAAATCAGGATTTTTTCGTGACAGACATGATGAGCCAATCACATATTTTAAAGAAAACACAAATGGGGACCATGGCACCAACACCTCTATCTATTGGAGAAATTGATAATCGACCCCAGTATATGCACAATACCCTTTTCTTGAATCGCGGAGATCATACCTTCAGTGAAATTTCCCAATTTAGCCAAGCCCAAGCATCTGAGTGGTCTTGGGCCAGTATGTTTATGGATGTGGATTTGGATGGGTATGAAGACATACTCATTACAACTGGCCATATGTATGATGTTCAGGATTCAGATTCAAATCAAAAACAAAAAGCAGCATTACCAACCGTGACTTCCTTTGATGAATACAAGCGAATGCTTTTTGAATATCCCACATTAGAATTGAAAAATATCGCCTTCCGTAATAAGGGCAACCTCAAATTTGAAACTGTTTTAGATGGATGGGGCTTGGGTACCGAAAAGGATATTTCTCATGGAATGGCTTCTGCCGATTTAGATAATGATGGTGATCTCGATATTGTGATAAATCGTCTCAATCAAACACTCGGCCTTTATCAAAATAATTCAGCCAAACCTCGGTTAGCCATTCGATTGGTGGGTATTAAGAAAAACACACAGGCAATCGGCGCTAAAATTGTTATTAAAGGTGGTCCGGAGATTCAATCTCGGGAAGTCATCGCCGGGGGGCGATATCTTTCTGGTGGAGATCCTCTCCAGGTATTTGCAGCGGGTGAGCAGTTCATGTCAGCTGAAATCCGATGGCGGGATGGGACGATCACAACTGTGGATTCATTAAAATCCAATTACCTTTATACAATACGACAATTAAATGGGGCACAGCCTGAGACCATCATAAAAAGCGCTGATCCCATATTTCAAGACGTAAGCCATCTTTTGGATCATACACATCATGAAGATCCCTTTGATGATTTTGGCAACCAAAGTCTTCTTCCAAACCGATTCAGTCAGCTCGGTCCCGGCATCATGTGGATGGATGCAGATCAGGATGGAGATGAAGATATTTTTATTTCAGGCGGGCGAGGAGGGTCTATTGATCATTTTGAAAATATTGATGGTCACTCATTTATTCCTTTTTCTGTGGTGAAAAATTTAGAACAGGATGCAACTTCCATTCTAAGTCACGTAGACTCCGATGGAAATCAGGGGATTATGGTGGCAACAGCTAATTTTGAATCATCTTCTGACGATATGAGTGTTATTGCAACCTATTCGAAAAAAGCCCAAAACACATTTAATAGCTTAAACCATATGGCCGGACCCATGTCTCAGGCTGATGTTGACGGGGACGGAGATCTGGATGTATTCATAGGCGGTCGTGTTATCCCAAGTCAATATCCAAAACCGGCTTCCTCCACTTTATACATTAATCAGGACGGAAAACTCAAACCGGATGGAAACAATTCATTTGTATTTTTGGATATTGGCCTCGTGTCCGGTTCTGTTTTCAGCGACATAGATAACGATGGTGATCCGGATCTCATATTGGCTTTGGAATGGGGACCCATAACGATCCTTCAAAATAATAAGGGACAATTCAAAGATGTAACCGCATCCTTGGGGCTATCCAATTTTAAAGGATGGTGGAATGGGGTCGCCACGGGAGATTTTAACGAAGATGGCCTCTTAGATATTGTGGCGACAAACTGGGGCGTAAATACTAAATATCATTTTTTGCCGGATCATCCCCTAAGGGTTTACTTCGACGATTTTGATAACAATAATGTTCTCGATATTGTAGAAGCCCATTATGATAGTCAATTTCAGGATCTTGTTCCAGAAAGAGGATTCTCTTGTATTTCTAATGCCATACCCTTTATTCGTGAAGAAAAAGGTACTTTCCTGAATTATGCCCAATCCAGCCTTGGTGAAATATTTGGTTCCTCATTAACCAGTGCGCCTTATCTTGAAGCGAACACCCTAGAAAGTATGGTCTTTATCAATAATGGGAATGGCTTTGATCCTATGGTACTGCCATTCGAAGCACAAATCACTACTGCCATGCACGCCGGGGTGGCTGATATAAATGGGGATGGACACGAAGATATCTTCCTTAGCCAAAACTTTTTCGCCGTTCAAAAAGAAACAGATAGGAATGACTCTGGAAGAGGGTTAGTCATCCTTGGAGATGGAAAGGGAAACTTCACATCTCTGCCAGGACACTTAAGCGGTATTACAGTTTATGGAGAACAAAGGGGCGCTGCATTCGCGGATTTTAATATGGATGGGCGGATTGATTTATTGGTCACCCAAAATGGCGCCCAAACAAAACTTTTTCAAAATACAAATTCGAAACCGGGGTTGCGGGTCAGGCTCCGGGGAACAAAAAATAACCCTTGGGCATTTGGAGCAAAAATTCAAATCAGCTATAAAGATGGTTCGATGGGTCCCGTAAGAGAAATTCAATCCGGTTCAGGATACTGGTCTCAAAATTCTCCTGTCCAAATTCTTGGAATAAAAGGTGATGCAGCGCATCTCAATATCCAATGGCCTGATGGTTCCAAGACCACTGAGTCTATACAGGGTAAAAAATTAACGGTTACATATAATAATAATTAATCGGTCATTTTCCAGAAAGTGATGCCACCTGCTTGTTTCCCAATTTCAGCTATAGCCACTATTTCCAAATTTTGTAAATCAATCACTTCTACAGCTCCTGGCTGTTTGCCCACACCTTCAACAGAAACAAAAGCAAAACGGCTGTCCGGAGAAATAACGACACCATGAGTTACTTTACGCGAATTCTTCAACTTGGCTATTTCCTTGCCTGTTTTTAAATCCCAAACACCAGTTTTTGCTGCACCTTTATAAGTGACAACCAAATATTTTCCATCTCTACTAACTTCACAGTTATAAGGTCCTTTATCTGTTTTAAATGTTCGCAAAATTGACCATTTTTTGACATCAATTTCCACAACATTATCGGTACCATTATTTACAACATATAAAAGTTTATCATTGGGATGTGGATAAACCCACGTTGGTTTTTCAGGTGGCATTTTATGGTCCATTTTAT
>Ga0208391_1000395_pt1 | contig 24247 bp, 24 predicted proteins | sample Knorr_S23_td_Bot_FD_185612 | JGI IMG/M metagenome (GOLD analysis project Ga0208391, IMG submission 185612) | Marine microbial communities from Southern Atlantic Ocean transect - Knorr_S23_td_Bottom_ad_3770_LV_A (SPAdes) (version 2) | ecosystem: Environmental > Aquatic > Marine > Oceanic | place... | reverse complement strand
GCCACCTCCGTGCCGTGGCTGGAGGCCCCGTTCCCCCGGCCGCCCCGCAACATAACCAATAGCCGCTCCTGGTCCTGGACCAGCTCTTCCCTCACCGGCATCACCGCCGAGAAAGTTTCCGCTAACCATGGCAACATGGCATTGGCTTCATCTAGGGTAAAGTGGCGTGGCGTCATATCAACTCCAACTTTACTCTAGCTTGGGTACCTTCGCCAAGGCTGTCAAAAGCCAAGGCGCGATCCGCTACGGTCTGGAAAGATTCCTCACGATCATACAAATGGCGTACAATAACCGGCAACGTAACCGCTTGCCGCGTGGAAGTGGTCGGACCTCGGCAAGGACACCCTATATCAGTCATAGGAATGGATATTTGACCGTCGATAGAAATTGCTTTCAGGAAGGCGACCTGGCGCTACTTCAGGACCGAAAAGGCCGACGCCATCTGCTGACACTCCTGGACGGAGGAGTTTTCCACAGCCACCAAGGCCGCTTGGACCATGAGCGGTTGATCGGCCACAGCGTTGGCGGCTGGTACCGGACGGACCGGGGCCACGTGCTATTGGCGGTGCGGCCCACACTGGGAGACTTTGTGCGCCAGATGCCCCGGGGTCCGCAGATAATCTATCCGAAAGACCTGGGCCTCATCATTATGCTGGCTGACATTTTTCCCGGGGCCACCGTGATTGAAGGTGGCCTTGGCTCCGGTTCTCTCACCTCCGCACTGCTGCGAGCTGTGGGCGTTCATGGCCGGGTGATCAACTATGAGATTGAAGAGTCATGGTTGCCCAAAGCCCAGGCTAACATCCAAAAAATTGTAGGCGACGCGTCTAATCTGGAGATCAAGATTGGCGATATCTACGATGGAATCAGCGAGCGCAACATAGACCGGGTTGTCTTGGACGTTCCCGAACCCTGGCAGGCGGTGTCCACCGTGGGTGACTGCCTGTTGATGGGGGGAATCTTACTCAGCTTCTTGCCCACGGTGATCCAGGTTCAAAAATTGGTGTTGGCGCTGGAGGCGGACACCAGGTTCCAACTGATCGAAACGACGGAAACCCTCTTGCGCACCTGGCACGTCACCGAGCGCAGCGTACGCCCCGACCATCGGATGGTGGCCCACAGTGGATTCTTGACCACCGCCGTAAGGTGCCAACCCCGTGTGATCGGCACTTCATCCGACCCGTCGGTCGAACTACCGGCTGAATCCGTTGCTGGTAACGAGGAGGACGAGGCTGATGGACGTGATGAATAGTTACGAGACCCCGGAATTTTTGAACCACCACGTTAAGACAAATATGCTGATGAAGCACCTCATCAGGTCCATTTCACGCGATGGCTAAACGGGTCAGGATCAACGCCAAGATTATTGTCGCCTTTCAAGGGAATGAGCATCACATTCTCAGGAATGGGTGCGTAATCATAGACGGTAGTAAGATACAGCACGTCGGGAAAGATTACGACGGGTCCGTCGATGCTGTGATCGATGCGGGCGACCGTGTGGTCACACCAGGATTCATCAACACCCACTGTCACATGGCAGGATCTCCCCTGGACAAGTCCTTCATCGAAGATGTTGGGAGCCGCCAGTTCTACCTTTCGGGTCTACCCACCATGCTCAGAGCCAGAGGCGGCGCGATGACCGATCCAGACCGGCAGGCCTGCGTCGACTACTCCGTGGCCGAGCTTATCCGGACTGGCACGACCACCGTGATGGAGTTGGGAGGCATTGGAGATTATGTTGCCGATGCTGTTGAGCAGGCTGGATTAAGAGCCTACATAGCCAACATGTATGCCTCGGCCAGCTGGGTTTCTGACGGCAATCAGGTCGGCTATGAATGGGACGAGGCAGGGGGGCTAGAAGGATTCAGGAAGGCTGTCGACTTGGTCGAGCGGATCGACGGACGAGCCAATGGCCGCATCAGAGGATTCATCAGCCCGGCCCAGATAGACAACTGCACCGAGGAACTTCTGCGCATGAGCAGTCAGGCATCGGAGGAGATGCAGGTTCCTCTGGCTCTCCACACCAGCCAGGCGGTATTCGAGTTTCAAGAGATCGTCAGACGACACGCTTCGACGCCAGTTGAGTGGTTGGAGTCGATCGATTTCCTGAGTGATAGGTGCATTCTTGGACACGTCATCTATCCAGCCGGCCACAGCTGGGTCAACTTCGCGGGCGATGACCTGGCGATTCTTGCGAAACACCAGGCTTCTGTCGCCCATGCGACCTGGGTGTTTAACCGTCGCGGGGTTGCTATGGAGTCTTTCCCCGCCTATCTGGGCGCTGGAGTGAACGTGTGCCTCGCTACGGACACCTGTCCCCAGTCCATGATTGAAGCCATTCGATGGTCTGCGGTCGTAGGCAAGATAATGATTCGTCAGACCGAACTGTCCACTGCGGCCGACGCATTCAACGCCGCCACACTCAATGCGGCGAAGATGCTGCATCGAGATGACTTGGGCCGGATCTCGGCGGGAGCAAAAGCTGACCTTCTGTTTTGGGATACAAACTCGACGTTCATGGTTCCTCTACGAGACCCCATCAAGAACATTGTCTACAACGCAACCGCCGAAGACTTAAAAGACGTGATGATCGATGGCGAGTGGGTTATGCGGGAAGGACAGGTTCTCAACGTCGATGAACGTGCGGTCAGCAGGAAGCTGCAGGAGGCCGGCGAAAGATTGTGGTCTTCGGTTGACGCAAACAACGCTGAGAGTATGGATGAGCTGTCGCCTCAGACCTTTCCTGACTTTGAATAGGAATAGATGATGCGGCACTCCGTTTCTCCCCCGGCAGCGGCACCGTGTTGGGAATCGCCATTCGCGTGGGCCTGAATCCAATTATCAGACTAAAATAGATCTGCCTTATTCCCGTGAAACAATCTTGAAGCTAGGAGGGGACTATGCCAAACCTAACCTCGATGTCCGCCACGGTAGGCGCGTTGCTCAAGGAACGGCAGCAAACCATCGCTGTGACGGAATCATCTTGCGGTGGATTGATTTCCGCGTCACTGGTGGCCGTGCCGGGTTGCTCAGCCTTTTATGTGGGGGGCGCCACCATCTACACCCGTACTGCTCAGTACGGTCTCCTTCATGTGGCTGAGTCTGCGTTTGAAGGTATTCAGTCCAGTACCGAACCGTATGCTTTGATGAATTCTAGGAACGTGCGGGCGGCGCTGGGGACCACCTGGGCATTGAGTGAGACCGGCGCCAGTGGGCCCACCGGGGGCAGTCATGGTAATGATCCAGGTCACTCTTGCATGGCCGTGGTCGGCCCCGTTGAACGGTCGATTACCGTCGAGACTCGCGTTGCCGACCGGGAGGCGAACATGTGGATTTTTGCCAAGGCGGCATTGGAGTTGCTGGAGAAGTGCATCCGGGAGTCAGTCTGACGCTACGAAGAATCATCCATGATGTCATCTCCAAGCCAATACCAGCGCCTATACACATTTGGCGTAGAGATTAGTTGGAGCGCATGTTGTCCTGGCGGGAAATACTCAAGGCGGAGTAGGCCCCAGCGACGACTCGAACCCAGATGGAGGGATTTCCGATGGACGTGATGAATAGAGACGAGACCCTGGAATTTTTGAGCCACCATGTTAAGACGGAGATGCTGATGAAGCACCTTTATTCCGTGGAGGCGTCCATGCGGGGATATGCCCGCAAGTTCCAGGAGGATGAAGACCGCTGGGCAATCGCCGGGCTGCTCCACGATTTCGACTGGGAGATATGCCCCACCCCCGAAGACCATCCCAACTTCGGCGCTGAGATCCTGCGGGAGCACGGCTACCCCGACGACATCATCCGGGCAGTCCTAACCCACGGCGACCACACGGGCATCCCCAGGGAATCGTTGATGGAGCATACTTTGTTTGCTGTTGACGAGCTGTCCGGATTTATCCGGGCCGTGGCCTTGGTTCGTCCCTCCAAAAGCCTGGGCGACGTGTCTCCCCGTTCCGTCCGCCGCAAGATGAAGGACAAAAACTTCGCCAAGGACGTAAGCCGCGATGACATCGCGCGCGGAGCCGAAGAGTTGGGTATCGACCTGGACGAGCACATCGCCTTCATCGTTGAAAGCATGAAGCCCGTAGCCCAGCAGATCGACCTAGTAGCCGAACCCACTGAGTAACCGGTTTATCCGGATAGTCCCCTCCTTATTGAAGGAAGGGACTTAGGGGAGGTCGTTCCCCGGGGAGATCACGCCCCCCTCTGTGGTCCTCCCTTCTGAAAGGGGGACATAGCCGCCGAAGGTGGTTGGCTTACTCCAGCGTGTACAGATGCCCGTCATCGCTGCCAGCGTAGACCACGCCTTCATGTACCACCGGGGACCCAAACACCCTATCCGCGGTTTTGAACCGCCAGATCTCCTCCCCGCTCTCGGCGTCTACCGCATATAGGTGCCGGTCGTGGCTCCCCACGAATACGACGCCGTTGGCCACGGCCGGCGAGGATTTTATCTTTTTTCCGGTCGCGAATCGCCACTTCTCCTGCCCGGTGGCGATGTCCACGGCATACAGGTTTCCGTCATGGCTTCCAGAGTAGAGCACACCGTTAGCGATCGCCGGAGGGGAGTGAACAGGCCCGCCTGTTAGGAACCGCCACTTCTCCTGGCCGGTGGCTGCGTCTACCGCGTAGATGTACCAATCGAAACTCCCAAAATAGACGGTCCCTCCGGACAAGGCCGGCGTGGAAGATACCCAATCACCTGCCGCGAACCGCCAGTTTTCCTCTCCGCTTGCCAGGTCGATCGAGTAGAGATTACCGTCGTCGCTGCCGATGTAAAGCGCCCCATCGGCTAAAGCTGGAGACGACCACACTTTGCCGCCCGTCTGGAATCTCCAGATCTCCGTCCCGGTATCCGCGTCTACCGCATAGATGTTGTTGTCCCAGCTGCCGAAGTAGACTGTCCCGCCGGCAATAGCAGGCGAAGATAAAACGGCGCTGCCTGTGTTGAACTTCCACTTCTCCTCACCCGTCTCAGTGTCCAAAGCGTACATGTGGTTGGCCACGGTCCCGAAATATACCGTACCATCGGCCACGGCCGCTGATGACTGGATCGGGCCCGGAGGCATGGCTTCGTCAGGGCGAGCTAGGAAACGCCACTTCTTTGCACCGGTCTCTAGATCTACCGCATACAGATAATTGTCGTCGCTGCCCACGAAGGCGACTCCGTCGGCAATGGCAGGCGAAGTCTGGATCTTCCCCAGCGCGTAAACAGCATACTTTTGCAGCTCTGGCGGCACTTCAGCGCCTTCAGCCATGAACTTCTATTTTAGGCGATTCCCCGGCGCCACACCTCCGGCGTCGTAGAATCCGGTGCGGGCCAGATCGCCTCGAAAGATAGCGGTCTGGTGGCTCGCCAGGTGGTATAGGTGTGGGTGTTGGCGAGGGGAGCGTGGCGGGGGCTTCGAGAGTTGCAGGCGGTGGAGTCTCAGCGGCTATCTGCGAGGTGGGCGCCGGTGCTTCTGTGGGCTGAATGGTTGGAACCGGTGAAGGCAAAGGCGTACTGGTTGCCACGGGACCGGCGCAGCCAATCAGGAACGCCAAGAAAAGGCCGCCGTTTACCCGGCGCCACCCATCGATCACGACCCGTCACGCTCGGTAGCGTCGATGCCAGAGAACGGGTCCCAGTCGAACTCCAAGCTCGCGTGGGGATACCGTCCCTCCATCAAAGGCAGATGGCCGGAGTCCAAAATAGGCACGTTCGACGCGAGGGCAACCGCCTGCTCTGACACCGGCTCCTCAAATCCCCACAAAGCCGGGGTCCCCACGTTTTTCCCTTGGATCAGCACCTTGAAGTCACCCAGGCCCGCTGGGCGCGCCAGGTCCAACATGCCGGTGTTGTTGGCGGCAAGTTGACGTCTGGGCAAGTCCAAAGCCGTCAAGCGGTCCCGGAGACGCGGCAACCCCAAGTTGGCAAGAAATCTCGCCTGAGTCGTAAATCCCAGCGTTTCCAGTCCAGCTTGGCTTCCGGCGTTCATCACCGTAGTGAAATCTACTTGGGCGGTCATGTCCTGCCGGCCTATCCGCTGCAACGGCGAGTCCGTCTGCGTGTGCCGGTAAAAGGTGGTAAGTGTACCTCTGGGCCTATCGTCCATCGAGTACAAGTCCGAGGCTACTCGCCCGTAGTCCACGGTCAAGATAAAACCAGTGTCCAAGACCTCGGCTGCATCGTCCACCCAATCGTCTATGCCCAAATTAATCTCAACTGTCTGTCCTTCGGCTAGAGTGATCCCGAGACCAGCCAACCGGGTCGCCAGCCGAGGAGTGGAAGGCTCCTTCAAGGCATACTCCAGCACATCGCCGGTCAGCGTCACGTAGACTTCTTTGAGGCTTCCCTGGCTAAGAGTGACTTGGTGCACCGGGAAGGCGTCCAGCAACTCGTTGGACAAGAGGCAACCTTTGATCCCGCGTAACGGTATCCCTCGGTGATGCTCGCCTCCCAAAGGTCCTATAGATAGCAGGGAAGCTAACCGGTTTACGGCGGCCCCTCCCGGACCCCTGGTGCTTTCTTTTTCCACACCGCCTACGACCAGCGTGTCCACGCAGACGTAGCGAAGCGACCGGGCAAAGTTTCCGGGAAGACCTGCGGCGTAACTCGTGATATCCCGGCAAAGCAGACCGTTCCCCGCGCCCAGTTCTACCACGGTGAATGTCGCAGGATGGCCCATCACCTGCCACATTTGATGCAACTGAACGCCAATGAGTGCACCGAAAGCCGGGTGAGCGTGGGGGCTGGTGTAGAAGTCGCCGGAAGATCCGATGTGGTCGGGTCCGGTATAGTAGCCGCCGCCCGGCCAAAACAAGGCCAGGCCCATGAATTCCGCAAAAGTTATCGCGCTGCTTGCCAGAATCCGGCGGCGGATTTCCTCCTCGACCGTCATGCCGCCATGGTATACCCCGGTCCGGCAATAAAAAAGAGGGCCGCAACGGCCCTCTTTAGCTAGGTTTGAATCTACGACGCCTAGGTTTAGCCGCGTTCTTCCAACGGCACGAATTCCTTATCCATTTCCCCGACGTATTCCAGCAGTGGCCGGATCAGCATGTTGTCTTCGAACTGTTCCACGCATTGGAGGGTCCAACCGGGAATCCGGCCCAAGGCGAAGATTGAGATGAACAGGTCGTCGGGAATCTCCAAAAGGTAGTAGATCGAGCCGGCGAAGAAGTCTACGTTGACGAAGATGCCCCGGGAGCGGTAGGGGACCATGACCTCGTCTTCCACGTAGGTGAGAATCTTGAACCAGTTTGGCTGTCCCTTTTTCTCGCCGAGTGCTCGGGAGCGGTCTCGCAAGTGCCTGGCTCGGGGATCTTCCGCTTTGTAGACCCGGTGGCCAAAGCCCATGATACGGCCGCCATTGTCCAGGATGTTGCGGCAGTACTCAGCGGCGTTCTCCGGCTGGCCGATGTCCAGCGCCATCTTCATAACTTCTTCGGCGGCGCCGCCATGCCAGGGGCCTTTCAAGACACCGATACCCGTGGTGACTGCCGAGTGAAGGTCGGACAGCGTGGACGCCGCGACCCTGGCGCCGAATGCGGAGGCGTTGGCCCCATGTTCGGCATGGAGAATAAAGTCCACGTCCAGTAGGTCGATGGTCTCCTGTTCGGGCATCTCATTGAACAGCATGTAAAGGAAATTGCCCGCGTGGCTGAGGTCAGGGTTGGGCGCGACCGGTTCAAGGCCCTGGCGCAGCCGATGGTGGGCGGCAACAATCGTGGGGCCCATGGCGCTCAATCGGATCCCCTTGCGGATGGTGGCCTCGGTCGAATTGTCCTTCACCTCTGAATCGAAGGCCGCCAAAGCCGAGATGCCGGTGCGCAACGCGTCCATGGGGTGGGAAGCCTTGACCAGATCCAGAACCTGGATGACTTCGTCGGGAAGACGCCGGTTGGCACGCAAAAGAGCATCGAACTCTTGAAGCTCCTGCTTGGTGGGCAGTTTACCGTAGAATAGGAGGTAGATCACTTCTTCAAAAGTGGAATTCTCGGCCAGATCGTGGATATTGTAGCCACGATACAGCAGTTTCCCCTCTTGGCCGTCGATGAAACTGGACGTTGTGGTGTCCAGATATACATCCTTGAGTCCTTTAATGATCTCGGGCGGCATGGACCATCCTCCTAACTGGTGTTCGGCTGGCCGGTGTCGGGACTCTCCGGCCAGAGCGATTTTATAATGAAAATGAGCCCACCACGGGCGTTAATTTTACCTTTGGGACGTGCCAAATTTTAGCATTCGCCCCTAGGGGTGTCAAGCTGAACCAAGCCTGACACCCGGTCTATGACGCACGAACGTCAGCTCGTTCCAACCTCATGGATCAAGTCTTGGCTTAGAGCCAGCGGTTGGGAATTCGTTCGCACAGTTCAGCCTCCGGCCCGTGAGGACGATAAACGGCGTCCACGAAGGCAAGCCACAACCCGAAGGATCGAGTTGCCAGAACTGGGGGGATAAGATGACATATCTGACATATTGGCATAGGATAGTTGACCGGCAGGGTAAACCTGAGCCGGGCAATCTACCGGCCTCGGTATTTCGTAGGTAGGGATTAGCAGCCTCGACTTTGGCTCTTGCAGGAGGACTATCACGTGAATCTGGGTGTGCGGTTACATCGGACAAGCTTGGCTCTGGGCCTGGTATCCCTGACGTTGGCACTTTTTTCACTGGCATGCGTCAATGAGGCGAGCGAACTGAACAAGGCTGGGGTCGCCCTTGAGAGCCGAAACTCTTTGGAAGAGTCGATAGTAAAGTTCGACGAAGCCATCCGTCTGGACCCCAGATTGGCTTTAGCCTACTACAACCGGGGTCAAGCCTATTTCATACTTGGTCAGTTCGAGCCAGCTAAACAAGATTATGACCAAGCAGTTAATCTCGACCCTGAATCCATCCTGTTCTACACCAAAAGAGGCGACGCGTACCTCGCCATGGGCCAGCCCGACCAGGCGGTCCAAGAACATAACGAAGCTATCAGTCGGGACCCGCAATTTGGTCTAGCGTATTACAACCGGGGTAGCGCATACGTCGCCCTTGGCCGGCGTGACGAGGCTATCCAGGACTACAATCAAGCGGTTATTCTAGACCGTCGCATCAGAATAACCACCAATATCGGAGTTCGGTGTAAGCTCTACGATGACCTTTACCCCAAGGACGTCGCTTACCAAGATTGCAGAGGTTTCTCCAGCCACGGGTCTCGGTTTGCCAACGCATTTGGAGAGCGTGCCTTTGAATATTTCGAGCGTGGCGAGTATCGAAAAGCAATTATGGACTACGATCAAGCGATCCGGTTGGATCGCGATCGTGATCTCTACAACGGCCGAGGACTTGCTTATCAGAGCATAGGCGAGTTTGACCAGGCCTTCCAGGATTTCGAGAAAGCGGCCGGCAGTTCCGGGTTTGCTCCGGCCCATTACAACCAAGGAAAGCTGCTATATGAGATCGGTAAATATCGATTCGCCGCGAAAGAATATTCCCTGGCGATCTTGAAGGATCCCCTTTATGCGGACGCCTATACTGGCCGGGCAATGGCTTACACCTTTCTGGCAAAAGATGCACTCGCCAAACTTGACATCGATCGGGCGGTTGAGTTGGGTGTTGATCGAGTTGAGCTGGAAGGGGTGATTCAAGAGCTAGAGAAGCAAAGATAGTTCGGTAAGATCGCTTATAGGTCCTTCTTATACCTTCGGCGGGGTGGGGCGGTGATTCCGATTCGTCAGCTTCGCCCAAGTTCGAGCAACAAGCCGTGGGTCAGGGCCGACGGCTCGCTTACGGTGAGCACAGGCCGTCCTCCGGTCTGTATCTCGATCTTGGCCGACGGCATGTCCTGATCTTCCCGGAACCGTAATACCAGGTCTCCCGAGTTCAGTTGGGTGAGAGCGGCCTGGGCCATCTCTATCACCGATGGGTCTCCCGGCGTCCCGACCACCGTGGCGATGACAGGTAAGGACAGTAACCGGGCCAAGGAATGTCCGAACCCGGCGGCAAAAGCTCCGTAGTTTCGATGGGCGTTGGGGAAGCTTTTCAATGCCCACACCGCTTGTTCCCGGTGTGCCTCTTTGCCCGTCAAGTCAGCCAACTTGACGAAGAAAGCCGCCAGCCGGGCATTCTGAGCCAGTACCTTCATGGGCCGGCTGAGACTTGCCGGGCCGGATATGCTGATGTCGCGGAACCCCCCTTCATGGTCCCGGTGCCGCTGGGCGATGCTCTCCGCCAACGATTCGGCTCGTCGCAAGTAGGTGTCTTCATGGAGCGTGGAGTAGGCGTGCAGCAAAGCTAAGCCGGTTTCCGTGGCATCCCCCAACAGTCCTGGCACTAGGGCCTTGCCGTCCCAATAATGGTGCATGGCGCCGTCGGGGCCACGCAGTGTCTCCCACAGCAGGTCCAGCACTTCCTTCGCCCGTTCCCGGCACCCTTCCAATCCCAAGATCCACCAGGCATCGAGATAGGCCGTCACCGCCCGGGCGTTGGCGTCGCAGTAGAGATAATCATCGATGACTGACAGCATGGCGGACGATGATGAGTCACGATCCTCTCGAACGTAATCCTGACACCCTTGAAAAAGGCCGGCTTGCCCCCTGGACAGGGTGGTATCCAGGTATTCAACCAGCCCTAAAGCCGTTTCCCGGTGAGACGAATCTTGGGTCAGCAGAAAGGCGCGTAGGTGGTTGCTAAGGAGGGCCGCTTGGTCGTCTAGCAGCTTTTCCGGATGGGGCTCGCTCCAATCCGCCTTGGAGGAATATCGGTAAAATCCACCGCATTCGGCATCGAAGGTCTTGCTGCCGCGCATCTTGTCTAAGGTGAATCTAACGTGATCCAGGTGAGAAGACTCGCCGCTGGTCTCGTAAAGGTACATGAGGAAATCATTAGCTTCGGGATGCAAGAATTTGAACTGGGCGCCGTAGCCGCCGTTGACCGAATCGGCCAGGCCTTCCACCATGCCGGCTATTTCGGCTACGATGGCCGGACTCAAGGGCGCCCGATCGTTGTCTGCGGCGCTATCGTCATCGGCACTTGCCTGACCCTCTGTGGGATCGACTATGGCTTCGCCCTGTTGGTGCAGCGTTACCACTTTGACCAGCAGGTTGATAAAAGGCTCGGGTTCCATGAAGTTGACGCTGAATAGGTGGCTGCCGTCGGGGGACATAAAGATGACAGTAGGCCAGCCGCCCTGGTTATACCGCAGGTCCACGTCGGGGCGTTGAGACTCCTCTACGCGGATGGGAATGAAGAAGGCGTTCAGCAAGGAGATGGTGTCGTCTTCCGACAGGGAGGTTTCGTCCATCCGCTGGCAGAACCCGCACCAGAAGGCGGCGAGAAAGACCATCACCGGTTTATTCTGGTCCTGGGCCTCTTGGAACGCCTCCGGTCCCCACTCCCGCCAATCAATCAGGTGCGCCTGGTTGGGGCGAACAGAGAACCGGAACATATCAGGCCTCCCCAGACCGGCCTTTACCGGCCCGGGGCCTCGCTCTTCAGGGCTTCAAGGGCTTGGAGGACGGTTTTCCTCCGGAGTTCCTTTTCCTCATCGGGGGGGAGATCAGCGGCGCCCAAAGGGTGGACGATGCCGGTGCCCTGGACGATGCGGTTGGAGCCAACCATCTTGGCGATGGGAACCACCGAGGTTACCTGGCAAACCGGGATACCCGCTTTTTCCAACTCGGTCGCGATCGCAGCGCCGCTGCGAGTGCTGGTCCCTCAAGCCGAGGTGAGGATCACCGCGTCAACCCCCGAATCCTTCAACTTCTGCGCGATCTCCTGTCCCAAACGGCGGCTGTTGGCTAGTGGATTGGCCAAACCGGAGGTGGATATGAACTCGTCGTGGAGCTTGCCGACGACGCCCTCACTCTCCAATTCCCGCATTACGTCGACCGGAACCATCCGGTCCGGGTCTTGGCGCACGTAGCGTGTGTCGTAGCCCCGATGGGCCACCTCGTAGTCCTCCCCCTTCAAGTCATCGTCCTTGGATATGTCGTAGCTTCCCCAGGTGGTTGCCGCGGTATGGGCGATGTTGTCCGGGTTGCCCTGAGGCACCACCCCTCCGTCGGTGACGATGGCCACTCGGGCCTTAGAGAGGTCAATGACCGGAGGCGGCGCCGGTACTGATGGGAATGTGGTTACTGTCAGTTCGGACTGGAAAGCGGCGCCCTGGGTCTTGGCGTACAGCATCTCAACCATGCGTTCGGCCGCCGACTTTTCCACGAAGCTGTCCCGTAGGATGCCTCGGGGAATGTAGCCGTCTTCGGTGGGCGATCCCATCTCCTGACCCGCCGACAACTTGGCGGCGATAGCAGCCATCTTGATCAACGTGGCTTCCATCGCCGACACGCTTTCGCCCGAATCCACGATGTATAGTTTTTGGCGGTAAAGGTCCACTCCGGGGTTTTCCAGCGCCATTCCCGTGACTGCCGGAATGCCGATCTCAGCGCCTACGTCCACGCACAAAGCAGCAGCCGCCGCACCGTAACGGCCTGCCTCGAAGCACGGTCCGGCTACAAACAACTCGGCTTTGCAGGCGGCAACTTCCTTCAGAACGAATTCCTTCAGTACATCGGGGTTTTCGGCGGCGAAGTTGTCCCCGCAGATCACCGTTTTCACGACCTGCGAGTCCTGGCCGAGCACCCGCTCCAGCAAGCGTCCCGGCCCCACCGCGCCGTCCCGCACCTCGGGCGGAGCATTCGCCACCTCTTCACCGCCCATTCCGCCGAAAAATTGGTTCAAGTAATGTACTACCCGCATTAGTTAGACCTCACTTGGCACTGGATTTTGGCTTAGATTGATTTGGAGCACGATCCCCTCTCTAACTCTCCCCCGTAAAGGGGCGAGGAGAAGTCCCTTCCCCCCTTGCGGGGGACGGTTAGAGCCTGCCCTGAGCCTAGCCGAAGGGGTGAGGGGTCGTCCTTTAATAAACAAAACACCGCAGCTTGGAGATCCCTTGTTGGCTGGTTACGCCGCAGATTCCTCCGGCGGGTATCTCCTGGGCCACTTCAAGAGCGGCGGTCATGGCCGGGTTTCCCGCTACCACCTTCTCCACCGCCGGGAGGTCCCAATTCGTGTCGCCGCCGCCAACGTAGACGATGGCATCCACCTCCGGATAGTTAAACAGGAGCGCGGACTCGGCCTGCCGGTCCCGGGACATGTCCGATACTTGGACGGTGGTGAAGATCCCGGATTGTTCGCAAAGGCGGGCCGTCAACGCCATGTCGGCGTGGGGAGCTCCGCCGCCGTATTTTGTGAGAACAACACCATCGGCGGCCAGGTTCCACTTGGCCATCTCCGAGGCGAGCATGCAGTTGCGCTCCCTATCTGAATTGTCGGAAGCGGCCATGGTGGCGATTGTCCCCACTAGAGTAATCTTCCCCTCCCGGTGCCATCGGTAAAGCTCGCTGATGACTGGGTGATTCTGGTAGAAATAGGTCTCCACGCCCATGTTCTGGTAGCCGGACACCACTCCCCCGTCCAGCCATTCGTTGGGGTGTAGCATCACCGGCACCATTCCGGCGGTGTTGGTGCCGTAGAGTATCTGCTCATCCACCTCGGCCACTCGCTGCCTGGAGTGTATCTGGCCGATGTAGGCCACGCGGGGCAATCCGTCTCTTCCGGCCTGAGTTGGTCCATCGGACTGGAAGACTTCCGTTGCGTTGGGCATTTGGCCTAAGGCCGTTTTGGCCAGAAATACCGACGTCTTTACCGACGCCAGCCGTAGCGCGTTCTGGGCGGTGTGCCGTTCCAGGTTTGAATCAGTGTGAGGCACGATGGCCAAATGGTGCAGCACCGAGTAGGGAGACTCTTCGCTGGCCGGCCCGCTCATCTCCACGATTTTGTTGTTGCCCAATGGTGCCGCTTCATCGACCAAGGTCACCGCCGCGCCTCTCAAGACGTGGGTGGTGCCTTGGCCTGCCGTGGCGATGGGACCGAGGATGCCCGGATAATCCGAGCCTGCTCCCGGCTCTTTGACCCTAGGCTCGATAATGTCGAATACAACGCCGATGCGGCAGGCCTCGCCGGGATTGGCGATGTCCATGTCCACGCTCTGCAGGCGTGGGTCTTCCAGCAAGTGATTCGTCAGGCTCTCCCGGTCGACGACCAAAGTAGAACCATCTAGGTAGGTCGAGTCACCGAATCGCAAGTCGGTAATTTGATGTATCGCCAGAGTCAGTTCCAAAGCCTTGACCTCAGGATTACCAGCCCAGATTTTCTTTGATTAGGATAACACGAACCCTATCGTCGGCCACTTCATTTTCGAAAATAGTAAGCTTGCCCATGGGCCTGGCGTTGCGGCCCTGCGCCACCAGCCATTCGTCGTGTTTGTCTACCGTGTATCCTCGAACGCGGTCGATGGCATCGGTCAGAGTGGCGCATATCTTTTGGGTGCCGGCAACCAGGATCACGTATTTGGCCCCGAAGACGAACGCGCCCAGTTGGCTGCCCGACCCGCTGGCCACCACAATCTCGCCCGTTTCGGCGATGGCCTGAACGCTGCCGATGATGTATTCCGAAACCGTGGCCAACCGCCGCAGGTCACGTTGTTTCGCGGGGTCGGTTTCCTCGGCGATTTCGTCGTGCAAGTTGCGATAGCGAGGGTTATTGTGCAGGTAGTCCGAGTAGCCGATGGAATCCAGGGTTTCGGAGGTACTGTTGAATACCTCCGCTCCATCAGGGACCATGTCCTTGAGAAGTTGCAGGGCTTGCTCGCTGGTCTCGGCTACCACCGCCGGCATATTCCGGGCGGCCAAAGCCTCCACCGTTCGCTGGATGACCGCGTCATCAACTATCCGTGTGGAATCGCTGATTGACATGGCGGCTAAACCCGGTTAGGCCGGCCCAGCATCCGCTCCGCCATCTCCTTGTCGATGCCCCTAGGCCACTCCCGGTGTGACGGGTCGCTGATGCGAATGATCAAGGACGGGCCTAGTTCTTTGATCTCCATGCGGATAAGGTCTCCGTCCTGAACCGCTCCGATCTGCTGGTGGTTCACGCCGGTGGCGATGACGTCACCGGGTTCCAGGGTGGTGATCTTGGAGAACTCGGAGATCAGCTCGGGAATCTTGTGGGCCATGTCGCTGGTGGGGAAGTCGTGGCGGGCCTCGCCGTTGTTCCACAGGCGGATCTGAAGATCCTGGGGGTCGGGAATCTCGTCGGCGGTAACCAGCGCCGGCCCCATGGGCGCGAAAGTGTCCCAGCATTTGCCCAAGAAGAAGCTGTTCCCCACCGCTCCCGGCAGCCCCCTAGCCGACATGTCCAGGAAATTGCAGTAACCGAATATGTGGGACATCGCGTCTTCCTGGCTGACTTTGGTGGCGGTCTTGCCGATGACCAGGGCCAACTCGGGTTCGTGATGGAAAACCGTCGCCGGGGCTGGAGGCAGTTCGCAGGTGTCGCCGGTGCCTATCACAGCGTTGGGGGCTTTGAGGAAAGCGTCCAGGATCGCCGGTTCCCTCATGCCGAACTCCAGGTAGTTGACGGCGGCGCAGATCAGCTTGCCTGGACGGGGAACGGGGGCGCGTAGCCGCACACTCTCCAAGGACAGGCCGTCTTTGTTGTGGATCGCCGATTCAATCTTCGACTTTAATTGCTCCCATCCGATGATCAGCTCTTCCATCATGTCCTGGGGGCGGCGAAACTCACGGCCCTCGAATGAATCCGTTGCGTCCACGATCTGGCCGTCGCGAATGACCCCCAAGCGAAATTCGTTAAAAAACGCTAATTTCATTGCCATCGCCTCCTGTTGACAGGGAAATGTAGGCTCAAATTTAGTTAAAAATAAGGATTTTTGCAATTCCAGCGGACGCCGGGAGTGTAGCACACGGGCTATCCGCCATCAACAAGCCGCGTCTCGTCAATCCGGCGCCGGCTGGGATCCATCGCATTTCGCTTCCTCTGCATGCCCGGATACCAACACCCGCCAGCGTGACGATCAGGTTTTCTCAGATGCTGGCCGTGGAGATTCACGCGCCAGCCTGGGCTAGGCTCGGCATACCGCATGCTACAATACGCCTCGGACCGGGTCAGCAGGCTGGAATGAGAGAGGACATTCAATGGACTTCGGCATTTTCACAATGTTCAGTGCCCGGGAGACCTCGACGCAACACGAGATATTCCACGAGTGGTTCGATGTCGTCCGGATCGCCGAGGAATCGGGCATTGATACCTTCTGGCTGGGTGAGTCCCACTTCAGGCCCCACCGGGCGATGATGGCCTCGCCTCTCATCGGAGCCAGCGCGGTGGCCTCCCGCACCCAGCGCATGCGGGTAGGCTTGGCGGTGCAAGTACTGCCCTTGGCAAACCCGCTAAGGATAGCTGAGGAGGCTGCCATCGTTGACCACATAAGCGAAGGCCGCTTGATCTTCGGCGTGGGGCGTAGTTCTTTTATAGAGTCCTACAACGGATATAACGTGGACTATAGCGAGAGCAGGGCGCGGTTCATGGAATCGTTGGAGGTGATCCAAAGGGCGTGGCGCAATGAGAACTTCTCTTACCACGGAGAGTTTTACGACTTCGAGAACGTGAACTTGGTGCCCAAACCCTACCAGACGCCCCACCCGCCCATTCGAGTGGCCGTGGAAAGCAGGGAAACCTTTTCCCTGGTGGGTGACATGGGATTTCCCATCTTTATCCGGCACCAAATGGATGTCTTAGAACTTCAAGACCTCTTAGGGGAATACGAGGAAAAGCGTCACAAAGCAGGGTTTGACGGTCCCAACGACGTGATCCTGCAGCTTGCCTGCTATGTGGCTGACACTGCGGAGGAGGCTCTCCATGAACCGGAAGCCAGCACCATGCGCCAGAGGCGGCTGGTCGCCGAGTCCCTGAACGCCGCCGCCGACGAGGAAGCCTACGAGCGGCTAAAGAAAATATCCGAAACGACTTACGAAGACGTGCTCACCAGAGTCATTTACGGCACACCTGAAATGGTGGTTGAGCGCCTGCACCAGTACCAAGAAGACCTGGGCATCACCGGCGTGTCGCTGGACGTAAATCCCGGCGGCCAAGTCCCCTACGACCGCGTCGTCAACTCCATGCGCCTACTCACCGAAAAGGTCATGCCCCAGTTTAAGTAGAACATTGAGGCCCGCCGGCTGCGGCGAACTGAGACTCGCAGGAGTTCCATGCGAGATTTCGTCCAAGCGGCGCCGAGTTCTTCGTCTGCCGCCGGCTTAGATGGGAACGTTCTTTCTCAGGCTCGTTTCATGAGTTGTTATTCGTTGTTCCCGCTATTGTCCTGCGCCGCCCCTTTCTGAAACGAAAACGTGATGGCCTTCGTTGTCTTCGCGTCCGGCGACATTAGCTGATGCACGTCGGGTTGGCCGTCTTTGAATCGTATGATGCCCAGATTGTTCTCTTTTCTAATCAGTTCCATTGCTCCGACAGGGGAAATGCCCCACACCGTATCGGTCCAGATGGAGCGGTCGTGGGCATTTCAAGAATCAATCTCGAGCCAAATCAAGAGAGCGAATATGGGACGGAGTAAACGATGAAAGAACCCGACGTCGGAGCCTTCCCTCCACCCGAAGCGATGTTCGGTTCTTTCGGCGATGCGGCTGAATCTCTCCAATATGTCTAGGCCACCCCCTTACCGTGGAGGGGGCTGCTGGTAGCCTGCCAGACTTTCAAGGTTTTACCGTTGCTGACGAATTCCGCACGGTTGGTGAACGAGTAATGCACGTCGCCTGACAAGAATAGACACCAACTAGGGTCTATCCGTGACGTGAGAACATGCATCAAAGCCCCGAACCCTTCCCGGTTTCCGATCCACGATTCAAAATCGACTTCTGCCGGGTGCTTGATTGAGAACCGGACCAGGAATTTCTGCATAAACTCCACAGGCTCGAAGCCGTACACGGGAGATGGGGAGACGATAATTAGGGGTAAATCCTTCTCCCTTGAGTACTCGGGTTGCTGCTTGAGGTCGGCCCACGCGGTTTGCAGCCAACCCAGGCCGTACCGGTCCATCAGCCGGGCGGGACCCCGATTGGAATCGAACTCCCTCTGCGTCCGGGTGTCCAGCACCATGGTGGGAGGATTAAAGGGCACAGTGTAGCCCCAACCACGCTTGTTCCATAGGCGGCGGTCAAAGCGTTCGGCGGCGTTTCCATCTTGTAACTTGCCGCAAACGTGGTTTGAGATTGCGTCGATCAGCCGGGAAGAAATCCCTTCCGGATAGTTTCCCCAGCCTTGGAAAGCCCAATAAGCGGCCAGAGCGTTGGATACGACTCTGCGCCCGCAGGCGCTATCGCTTACGTGCCGGTACCAACGGCGGTTGAGATTCCAGTCGTCGGTCACATCGTGGTCGTCGAAAATCATGTATGTGGGAATATTTGCGAGGGCGCGGCGTACCTTCGGCAATGTTCCAGCGAATTTCTTTGTGTAAAGGAATTGCTCGTCGTAGATCGATTTGTGCTTGGCCGTCTCTTCATCGTCCATGTGAGGAAATAGGTCTTGGATGTCTCCCCAGTCTGTCAGGCCTACCTCGGTTCCGCCCCACACAGCAAGGTACATAGCGGCATATTCGCCAAAAGTCAGCAGGTGATTTTCCGACTCTCCGGAAGTGAATCCCGAGTTTGCGGCCTCCAAAGCTTTCCCACGTTGAGACAGCGGAATATCCGCTAGGTTTTCTAGTTCCGGAATCGATTCTTGCCAGCCGGTAATCTCCTGGCCCAATTTCATCAATGCCGGCATCAGGGGGAGACCCACGTCATCGGCGTAGATCTGGTCGCCTGTAAGGAACAGAATGGCGGGCCGTTTATCCAATGTTTGAGGCGCCTTGGCGATGATTCGATCGGCAACGGCCAGGCGGTCCTCGGTAGGACCTCCGTCTTCCATATAACCCGCGTGAGGCTTACGGCAAGAACCGTGAGCCAGCGTGCGAAGTTCGCTTGGAAGGAAGAAACTGGGTAACTCCAGGCCATCGTAGGCGATGCTGTATTTGCCTTCTAATAGTTTCAATCCGGCGAGGTTGTCTGTCTCTACCGTGACGTCGTAACCGAGCAAAGTGTCACGGGGGAATTGGCCGTTCTTCGGTGGTTTGACCTCAAGCAGATGAACGAAGAGGTGATCCCCAAGACGAACAGGAGTCTCGCGCCCGCCGCGATCAGGATCGCTAGTCCCGATCGGGTCTTGGCTTTGGGAACCGCTGCCTCTTGGATCAGCGAAGACCTCTCCCCTCACGCCGATCTTTTCGCTGGTAGCGAGCCAGATACATACCCGTCCCGGATCCGCCCGTCTCAGAATCGGTCCCGCTAACACTAGTGGAAGCGGCATGTTCCCTCCCTAGGTTAAGGCAGGATCGGTGGTAAACTCGGCTTTAGTTCGATAGCCACTCATGTTTTCCTGAATCCTCACATAATCGATGAAGGATTCCGTGCGAATCCTGTTAGCTAGACTAGGTTTCGCATATTATCGCCTGGATTGAACGTTACTTTACCATATGTGCGTAGATACGACTGAGGTCATTTTCGTGGCGACGGTTCCAAAAAGGTGCCGAAAAAGCGTCGATACTGGCGCAGATAGCCGAATCGCCCGTGATCTCCGTAAGGCGGGTTGATGGACGATAGTGAATTGGCAATACCCCAGGCGACAAGGGGACTAAACAGATATAGAATAGCCGTAGGAGGGATGGCCGAGCGGACGAAGGCGGCGGTCTTGAAATTCGATGGTGGCTGTCCTACCTTGTGTCATCGTATCTGAGCCAGTATCCTCCAGTTTGAGTTGAATCACTTCGTTGTGTCTGGAAGAACCAACAAGTGTTGTTCCGTATCATTGCTTATGTTGCCAAAAATGTTGCCAACTTTGCTGGTAATTTTCATAGCTGGTTCAGATACGGCTGCGCAAAAAGTAAACACTTCAATTCTCTCTAATACATTTCGCTCGATAGGGCCTTTACCTGCTGAGAATTCCAGTCCGATTCTAATATAACGTAACTAGCCTCCAGGTCGCCCCAGACTCCTTTGTGCCTTAGTAAAAAAGCGGGAGTGAAAAATTTACCATCTTAAGGTATATTCTCCACGCCTTTTTTCTGGCGCTTTTTTGTATTATCTTCAGATAATATCCACTATTGTGGCATCGCTAGCCAGACGGTGGACAAGCATCACCCACGGACGTAATATTCCCCCATAATGGCTAGTGACCGTATACAGAGGCGAATTGAGCGCCTGTTTGATCAAATCGAGCAGGAAGCCGACCAGCAGAACTGGCAGCTGGTGCGTGACCTCTCGGATGAGGTCCTCAGGCTCGATCCTGACAACGGGGACGCATTGGCCTTTCTGTCGGCTGCGGAGCGAAACCGTGATGTCATCCGCAGCTACCAAGAGGTCTGCGCGGGCGCTGTGGCTTGTTTTGAGGGGTATATAGCCCAAATATCAAGGGAAGAGAGGGGCTCCTAATCTACTTTGGCCATCCTCAAGCCCATGAAGACGATCCTCAACGGGGGGCTGACTACGATGAGTTGGTTGAAAAACTAACCTGATTTTCTTATCGGGGCCCTGTTTGGCCCGACTTTACTTACCGGTATTTCGATACGCAAAGGAGACTAAGCGATGTACCTCTTGAGAAGGATCACCAAGACCCAGCAAGGCAAGGCATGGGATGTGGCCAACCTGATGTCCAAAATATGCGCTGCCTATGAGGAGAATGGGCGTAACAAGGCTCAGGTGTTCGTGTCACAGGGCCTTCCTGGCACGCCGAACGTCGTGTACACCGAGTGGACGCAAGAATCCATAGAGCCCAACTGGCCCTCGAAGGTGCCCGAGGCAGTTAGGACCCTCAACGCGCAGATGTTCCCTATGCTGACGGAGCCTTGGAGCATAGAGTTCTTTGAACTGGTGACGCCTCAGAAGCTCGAGGAGCGGAACCTAACCTAAAATCAATCTCGTCCACTTGGTCTAAGCGTACGTTTACCACCCTCACCAACCAGGGGGACGCTGTAGCTGGCGGAGTATTCCTCCGGAAAGTCCACGGTCTTCTGGAACACGGAGCTGTCCACGACGCCGGTGCAGCCATTGTAGCGACCTGAGACGATGGATATCGGGTCGCCCCGTTGTAGTAAATGTGGCTCACATAAGGATGGTAGCGAGCGGTCACACTGCGCGGCAATGGGCGGTTGTAACCCGACCCTGCTAAGATGTAGGCATGGCCAAGACTGTCATCTTCGACATGGGCGGCGTGCTCATTAATCTTGAATGGGATTCGATGTGCGCCAGATTGCAAGCTCGCTCAGGCCTGGCTGACGTTGGACCAGAAGTTGTTAACGGGCCGATCGTAATGTCAGCGATGCTGGGGCAGTTGACTCCTCATGCCTACCACGAAGCACTGTGCGAAAAGCTAGATGCTAGCCTATCTTACGAAGATTTTATCGACATTTGGAACAGCCTCCTCAGCGCCAACGAAGCCATCGTGCCCTTAGTCGAGAGATTGAAGTCGGACCATCATCTAGTCTTGGGATCGAACACCGACCCTATCCACTTCTCTTACGCCGTTGAGAAATTCCACGTCGTGCAAAATTTCGAGCAGTATTTCCTTTCCTACGAGATGGGCTTGCTCAAGCCTGATCCGGCATTCTTCCACCATATTCTACAAACCCTGGGTACCCCGGCCGCCGAATGCATCTTCATCGATGACCGCGCGGAAAATGTGGACGCGGCGCTGTCGGTCGGTATCACGACGTTTCACTTCGATAGCGTTGGCCAACTCGAAGTGGATTTGAGAAAGGTCTTGGATTAGTGAATTGGGTCCTTCGGTAGAATGGGCGGGGAGGTATGGAGATGGACCGTTATGTTCTTGTAAGCATCTGCTTGCTTGCTGGATTAGCATGTACCAAGACTGTGCCGACTTCAATCCCTTTGCCTTCACCAAATATCCAGCAAACCGTGGAGGCAGCAATTCAGGGGACGATGGAAGCTTTCCCTCCACCGACTAACACACCAATTCCACCGACGGAAACGCCAATCCCCGAGCCTACATCAATGCCACTACCGACTCCATCGCCTATTCCGACGGCTATGCCTACCCCAACATCTACTCCCATGGCTACACCAACGGCTATTCCTACGCCAACAAGCCTTCCTACTCCAACACCTACTTTCGTTCCTACACCCACGCCAACTCCGGTGCCTCCTCCTTTGGAATTGGTTTTCAATAGATGGGAAGATGACGGTATTCCTAATTTATCCCTGATCGTGACAAATTTATCAGACAAAGTGGTTGATGCGTATGAAGTTGAAATTTGTCCCAAAGATAGCTTTGGACAATTTATTGGAAGGCCCGGTAATGAATGTCTACTAGTCTCATCGGACACCGTTATCCACCCACGTTCAGCCGACCCACCCTTAGGTTTGAATCCTATGCTCCCAGGATTCTATTACAGTACTGTGACGAAGCAAACTTGGCAGCAGAAGGCTTATCCAATTATTCAGTTGTATTCATATGGAACCGCTACGCAAGCTGATTTCGAGCTTATTCGGGTTCACTTCCAAGATGGAACCGTATGGAAGAAAGGGGATGTGATTGCAGGCAAGTAACTCCAGCAGGCCAAGGGTCGAATACAGCGGGCTTTCGAGGACCGCCCCGGAGCAGACATCCCTTCCTTGGCCCTTCGTGTAACCGTCCCCTAGACACGGGCTGTTACTGAGGAGGCCGCCATGTCCAAGAAGGCCAAGCCTGTTGGCAACCAGCAAAAGTGGGACACTTTTGTTGGTTGCCAACACCTGAACCACCTGCTTTCATGATGTTTATCCATCTGATTGGACCATCAGGTATATCTATCACTCCCAATGAAAATCTGAAAGTGTACCACTTTATATTTTTTATCCATTCTTCATCTCGGCCACGTTCCGCTAAGGTTGCTTGAACACCTAAAGAATCGAGTTTGTCAGACAAAAATTCCCTTGTTTGGTCATGCCCAAAAAACCTTTGTCTTCCTTGTGGATTGTTTTCGTTCACTTGGATATTTTTTGCCTAGTCAGATGAACAAACCCTTCTCTCAACAATATGGGAGAAGGGTTTTTGTTACCCCTAGTTGTACGTTCTTATAGATGGTTACTAACGAGTAAATCATTTCTTGAACACTTCGGACTTAGGCGTATCCTGTCCGCTTATATTTCTCCAGTCGACTCAGTAAGAATTTCACGTGTTTGTCGTCAGGGGTTTGCTCCAACTTAAAGAGCACCCTGATGCGTTCACGGAGTTCTTCTGCGGTCTCTTGTCGTTCTAGGTGGTCTTCTCTGACTGGTCGGGCTTTCTTAGCCAATTGGTACTCCTTACGTCATCCACGGTACTTATTAGGCTGGTAGGTTTCTGGGAACTCTTGATTACTTCGACTGCCTTATCCCCCACTAAGAGCAGAACCGCTCCTGCCACACATGCAACTCAAAGCACTTGGATTATCTCTGTGGCTAGAATGTACCGATGCGTCTATTGTCTTGCAATAAGCCTTGAGATTTCCGGTGACTTTTTGCGTCACTTTAGGGAATTCCACTGTGCTACTCACAACCATCCCTTTACGATACCAATTTGTTGACAAGTCGTGGTATGTTTCTGTCAACCGCATTCTTAAATACTATGAGGAGTTAAGAAAATGCCTGGAATATCTAAGACTGTTGTTAGTTTACAACCCGGAAAAATGGAAGAGGTAACTAAGTTTCTCGACGCGCAGTCCGGATTAGTGACCGAACTAGACGGTATGATTGGATTCGCAGTCGCTGTGACTGGAGAAGACGAGATAACAATAATAGGCCTTTATGAGAGTAGTCAGAATGCTCGGGACGCATCTGATACAGTCCAGAAAATATTTTCTGATATGGCGCCTTTCGTGGCCTCTCCACCGGATAGAAATGTCTACTCAGGGGCATGGTTCCCAGCGAAATAGCTTAATCGTCGAACCCATTCAGCCACTTTTGAGGTATCCTTGGCCATGGAATTCAAAGTGGTACAGGAGGTGTAATGTACATCGTTAACGTTCCAATCCAAATCAAGGAAGGGTTCAAGGAACAGTTTGTAGTTGGAATAAAAGAGAATGCTAGTCATGCCCAGAATGACGAACCAGGATGCCTGCAATTCAACGTTATCCAGGACGTGAACGATATCAACAGAGTATGGGTTTATGAGGTTTATAAGGACGAGGACTCATTCAAGGCTCATCAACAAACGCCTCATTATCTGAAATTCAGGGGCATGTCCGATGAATGGCGAGCTGAGACCTCAGCCCAGGGCGCCGGAAGAGGTTGCACTAACATCTGGCCACCCGATAATGAGTGGTCTTAACCGGTTACT